>ERZ891134.1250-NODE-1250-length-18033-cov-5.645622_pt1 | contig 18033 bp, 34 predicted proteins | sample MGYA00520888_ERZ891134 | MGnify/ENA primary metagenome ERZ891134 (study PRJEB32303, sample SAMEA104408692) | aquatic metagenome | biome: Brackish water; feature: Coastal; material: water | place: Baltic Sea | collected 2014-10-23 | depth 10 m ... | reverse complement strand
GGACGGAACAAACCATAAACAGAGTTGAGGTCTGCTAATGTGACAAGTTCTGTAAGTGCTCCACCACCTTGACCAAAGAAGTACCAATTGATCTTTTCACCGCCACCTGTGTTTTGGTAATACCAACCACCTGAACCTAGTGGGTCAAAGGTAGCGGCTGATCCATCAGCGTAAACTGTAACGTCTGTATTTAGAACGGTCTGTGTTGATGGGGCGATGTTATCTTCTACGGCTGTGAGGCGTGCTTGTAGATCAGCAACGTCTGCCGCAAGTTGTGTGTCGTCATATGGATCAGTTAGATATTCACCATCGTGGTTGTGGTCTAAGGCAGAGTACTCTGCGTCATGGTTGTGTGGGTGACCGTGGGTGAGTTCAGCATATAGAGTAGGATGCTCGTGTACTTGGTCTGCGTACAATCCCTTTGGCTGATACTCCGCATCGTGGTCGTGTGGTGTTTCTGCGTGTGTGTGTCCTGCTTCTGACTTCTCAGCAAGTGATTGGTTCAAGTCGGCTGCTGTTAGCAACTCATTTGCTTTATAAATTTTTCCCATTATCCTAACGCTCCATCATTTAGTTGTTCTTGATCTAAGATCATATCGGGGATTCCCCCGCCAGGTCCACCTTGCTCATTATTTGGATTGGGTCCGTACAACAACTTTCCGTTGTTAGCACAGCCTTCCCATCCACAATCGTGAACACGAGGATACCAATTGTTCCACATATATTTTATTATATCACACTATTTAGTTCTACCGTAGCGAGGATCACTGGTATCCAAGTAGTTCTTGATGACAGGTAATACTGCTACTGCTCCTGAAATCAGTACCGCTAAGATTGCTCGTGTGTCAAGACCATCTAGGCCACTCTCAGTTAGTAGGGCAAGCAGAGATGCGATTGTTGCTGACAAGAATACATTGAGCCATGACTTAAACATGGCCTTCATTGATGCTGTTGATGGTGACATTACTTCCTCCTGAAAAGCCTAGCCCAAAAGCCACGCTTCTTCTTTATTGGTTGTGCCTGTTGTGTAGATACCTTAGGGTCAGGCATTACAACACGTTCTCCTGTGTCTGCTCCTTGTGTAAAGACGGCTACTTCCCATCCCCCACTTTTCTTGCCTACGACAACTCCGTGTCGTGCTGTGTTGCTTGGGCCACGCCAAGTGACCTTTTGTCCCATACGCATAATAATATTATACCTTATTTTAGTTGCGGTCCATACGGAATTCGAATCCGTGTTACCTCTTCGACAGAGAGGCGTGTTAACCACTACACTAATGGACCTTGGGTGCCTGACCTAGGAATCGAACCTAGCATGTGAATCACCACAGATTTACAGTCTGCTTCCCCACCTTGGGGACTGTCAGGCTTGCTTATTTATTTTATTATCGCTCCCTCGTCAGGGTACGATCCTGAAATGACGCTTTAACAGAGCGTTGTGTTGCCAATTACACCACGAGGGAAAGACTACTATACCTTCTTCTTACGCTTACCACGCTTACGAGGTAGAGGCTTGACTCGCTCAGGGTAGAACGAACGTTGACCGCAAGAAATACCCCTTTCAAGTTCGATACAATCAATCCACTCTGTCCCTGTATCAGTACGCTTGGTGTGCTGAAGAAACCTAAACTTAGTTCCCCATACACCATGAATCCTGATGATCTCACCCTTCTCAATCAAGCGATTGCCAACCTGAATGGAGGGGGTACGCTCATACAGATCCATCATTGGACTACGAACCTTCTTACGCCGTGGCATTTCTTCTCCCTTTCTACAAGGAAACCTTCCTTGTTATCTCTATTATACACTAGTTAGGGCTGTTTGTCAAGACCTATGATATAATAAGGTTATGTTAGTAGCAAAGAGTCTAAAGAAAGTAATTACTCAGAAGTGCTGTGGTTGCTCAGACTGTACCTGTAAGCCATGTATGTGCTTTGAGAACAACTGTTGCTCATAGTCGAACCTTTTTGATGTGTCCTACTCTCACAGTTGTATCAACCCAAATGTCATGCCCCGCATTGTGGGCCTGAATACACCAAGATGAATCCTCACCGATGGCTGTTACAAGCCTGCCCTCATGTTCAAGGATGTAGTTATCAAACCAAGGCTTGGTCATTGACTCAAAGATACCCTTGTCAACCATGAGGAATCCAAATCCTACTGTTACTGCCTCATAATACCTTTGCTCCGTTGGGAACTCACTTGCGGGTACTGTTTGGAGTCCATCAAAGGATACGGATGCGTTACCATCAGTCATCTGATACCATCCACTTGTAATCTTATGACGACTACGCCATAGTGACAACACATCCTCAGGTTCCCACATAATATCAGAGTCAATCCACATGATGGACTTGTAATCAAACTCATCTTGGAACGCAATGCTATTGTCAATGTTGGCCCAATCACCAAGGCTCATGATACGCTCACGAGCAAGACGAACATATGTGGAGCCATAGTTTACTAATGTCCAACTAATGTGCTGCTCGTCAAGTACCTTGACTGTCTTGGCAAAACTCTTGAAGAACTCTGCGGTGAATGTCTCACCTGGACAAGCGAACACAATGTCATATACAGGCTTACGCTTTGTAGCAGGGAGCCTATCGTTATGTATTACCATTATTACCTCACAGGGATAAGGGATAGGTTCATATCGTTACTCGCACGCTTGGAAGCAAAGTCGGCTGCATTGGTTACGTCAAAGCCACAAGTGATTCGTGGCTCATCATAGTCCTCCAACACAAACACTTTGTGTAACTTGTCTGCGGGTCCGATGTAGATGTTGCCTACCTCGTTGTTGATCTCAAACTCTTCAAATCTTGTAATCGTATTCTGTGGACGAATGCTAATGAATCCATGGCATGACCAATCAACATGGCTGTGCCATTCCAAAACATCAGCAGGTGAATGGTAGTTAGCCCAAATCTGTAACCATAGTTGTTCATCAGTTTGTAGGTAATCCCTAATAACAAAACTAAGATCTGACCATAGGTCATACATCTTTGGGAACCCTGCTGCTACTGAGAACATATTGTATAGGTTATAGTTCCATGTTGAGTCACTACCCTCAGGGAATACGTTGTAGAATGCCTCACGAGATTGTTGGATCATCCATACCCACTCGTCTGTATTCTCTATGATATCTTTGTGCTTATATATGCTAATGTTCATGTCCTTGTTGGACTCAGCAAGCATGACTCTTTCGCTCATTTGTATTCCTTCCTTGTGTGAAAGTAGTTTTTGTATACTCCGAAGAACTTTCTATGTCCCTCTGCGTGTAGTTTGGCCCAAGCATCTTCATCGTAGGGCTCTTCTGTCGATCTCCAAGAATCCCTTTTTATAGGGATCATCTGATACATTGGTGTACCTGCCTTTATTATACCATGAAAATCCCCACGAAGCAAGAAGGGGATGTTTCCTGACTTGCGGTGGTGGAAGTTATCAAAGTCAACGATAGCAGACGTAACCTGAAATGGTAGGTCAAATCTATTGAATGGATGTGTAATCAATAGGCTGTATCCCTTGGGGGTAATGGGTTGCCAATGACGTACCCAAGCAAGTGAAAGATCGTGGTACTCAGGTGGCACAGGCATCTGTGATTTGCTACCATCAAAGTTTACCATTGTTGGTCCTAATGGTGTGTCAATGTGTAGGTTGTTGTCTTTGTATTCTATGTATAGGTCACACCATGTTTCTTGTATGTACCCTCCACCCATCGCATCTGCGACAGGGACACAACCTTTGAGTGTTAGGTTCTGTGCTGCTGAGTTACGAATGTAAGGTTCATCTCCATCAAACATCCTCTTGTCTCTATACCAAGAGGGTAGAGAATGTTTGGCTGGTTTGGGACGAGGTATGTTTACCTCTGTCTCTTTGCTGTTAGCAATGAACCTAATTTCCATAGTACTCTTCTACGTCTATTCTTTGACTAAACCAAGTTACCATTGCGAACTTATCGCCTGATAGTGGTGGTAATGCTTGATGTACGTAGGCATAGTTAGCGGGAAATAAAATAAGCCTACCTGCTACGGGCTCAATCTTCAAATCAAGGTTAGGGAAATATGTTTGCCCACCAATCTCAACATCATTTAGGTATAGTACAGCAGAGAACTGCCGTGGTGTCTTGACAGACCAATCCGTATGAAGGTCATACTTTCCCTCGCCTGCTCTGTAATGAAGCAAACTTGATGCCTCCATGTGTCCAAACTCAGCCTGCTGCTCTGATGAATAAGCAAGACCTTGTAGATAGATTGCTTGTGCTGCTAACCAAATGACTCCTGGGTTTAGATAACCTTGATCTGTCCAACGCCATGGTAGAGATGAAGATGTGCGTTCCTTTGCTTTGAGGGGATCTTCTCCATCACCAATGACCAAAGATTCTGTCCACTCCATTTGCTTGGCAAGGTCAACAATCTCATCGGCATACCAAATAGCATTGTCGATTACTTTTACTGTTGGTGCTATGTATTCACCATCGGGGATCTCAAAAATATCAACTTCCATTTTTTACTCCTAGTTATAGTTGAACGCAATAGAGATACGACGCTCTCCACTACGATTCTGTTGTACATAATGATCAAAGTATGATGGGAACACAATGCCCATACCTGCCACAGGCTGAATACAAAACAAGCGTGAGGTATAGTCTGTGTCCATCTCAGGCTCAAAGCAATACTCCTGTACGTCAGGACGTTTGAAGCAAATGTTACCGCTGTTCTCAGGAACATCTACATAGTAGACAGCAGACATTTTTGATCCTGGATGTGCGTGGGTATGATTAAAGTGACCATCACTATTGACGTTAGACCACATACCTGTTGCTATTGCTTCACCACCGATACCCCATTGGTTATACACCTCTTGGACCATAGTGTCGATAAGGTCTTTTACTTGTGGCAAACCTCTGTATAGTGGTAGGTCGCCCATCATGTTGTTGCTTTGAAAGCCACCCTCGCTTGAGACCTCACGGCCTTCATCTCTGTTCGTCAACGTATTGTTTGTTCGCCTATCTAAAATCTCATCAGCAATCAACATGTTGTCCAAATCATCCAAGTGGGCAAAGTAAACTGCGTTGAGGAATACAAATCGCTCTTCCATGTGAATCATGATAACACCTCGTAGTTTATGTTGAGGAAAGTTCTATGTTGATGAGTTGGATACTCTGTGCTGTGATACTGTAACCCATCAAATACAACTGCCCTGCCTTGCTGTGGACTGATGCGTTCTTCTACCGTAAAGGTTTCGGGTACGCTATCATGCCCTGTAAAATGTTCTTTGTAGAACACGGTATCTCCATCAGTATTATTGACGTAGTATACCAAAGACTTGTGGGGGAATGAGAAGTCAACGTGAGGATAGATAACTCCATCACTTGGTAGTACGAGCCCTGCCTTCACTCTTAGTAATCTTATGTTTGACTGCTCATGATACATAATCTTATTTATGAAAGGCCATAGCAACTCTGTGTATTGATTGCTTCTATCTTCCTCAATGAGATATAGTATTGTTTCAAACCCATGTTGTACAGATGCTACCTTCGCACCCTCAATCGCAGAGCGTTCTTCTACATGGCTCATGTCTTGTAGGAATCCCCAAGGGAATGCCTCGTTACTATCAATGCGTGAGAGCAATGCCTGTTGATATGGCATGTCTACAAAGTCATCAACTACCTGATACACGAGCCCTCACCTCATCCTTTACTGCTCTATCCACATGCTCAACGCCCATCCCTAACGCAGGTCGATTGTCATAGGCAAACTCCTTGTACTTTCCGTTCGCATCTACCCAATGAAGAAAGATGTTTGCTGTGTAGTATGGGCTTGTGTCCCCTTCTACATCCCACTTGATTCTTCCGTGGGGAACTTCCAAACCTTTGAGGAATGCCATTTGCCCTACGTCAATGTTGATCATGTGACCATCAATGTTGAGTGGGAAGTCGTTGCCCTCAGGAACAAACTTACCAACACAAAGAGAAGCACTATACTCACACTCAGCACGATCTGTATGGTTCTGCATGTAGGCACCTGGACGATAGATGCGGGTATAGGTAAAGGTAGGCACCATATCAATACCAAACAACCAAGATACCTTAGGAGTCATCCACATCAATAGTGACTCAGCAATAGGATCAGCATAGGTACCCCAAGTATCTTTGACGATACCATCATCAGGTACAGGCTCACCCTCAATAAGAAGAAGGTAGTTGCCTAAGATCTCAGCAAAGTGAGGATCTATTGCTTCATCAAGAAGCATCCATCCTTGGTCTGCCAATATCTGCTGTGCTGATTCTTGTGCGTTCATGCTGCGATCCTTACCTCGTATCCATGAGTTTTGACTGGCCAAAAATACTGACACCTTGTACAACAGGGCTGTTGATATGCCCCGCCATACTGACCATAATACTCAGGGTCTTTGCGGTAGAGATTCATACGATGTGATTGGAACACACGATTGTCTGTCCACCACTCAGGCATACGATACTCTGTCCACACTACTGCTTCTTCCTTGATCTGATTGATCGTAGACCAATTCTTTTCTGTTGAGATACCACGCTTGACACATTCGTTCTTTATGTCTTCTAGGTATCTGTATAGTTCACCCTCACAGCCACGCCACATAAGGACTGCGGGATGGTTTACCCAGGCACCCTTTTGTTTACCTGTGGCAAGGATGCCGATGATCTGTCGCCCTTCAAGCAGTTGCTTGTTGAGGCGTTTGTTGTCTAACACACGGGCACTTTCGGTGTGCTCACGGTGCGGTACGAAACTTTGAATGACTAACTCCATTCGTTAGATGAAACTTGTTGGTTACATTATACACTATTCGATTATAAAGGTCAATACCCACCCTTATTTTATTTACTTCATTTCAGCGAGGGCACGTTGGAAGATTGCGTCAATCTCCGCTGTGTGACTGTTGCCATAGTGTGCTGCCTGCTCTCGCTGCCTGTCCCATTCACGATAAATATTACGAGACTGCTTCTGCTGAGGTGTTTGCTTGAGCCACTTGAACATAGTTGAATCACCATCCTTTTGGGATATAGTAGTTTTGTCTTGCTTAGGGTTGTGGAGGGATTGCCTCCAATGCCTATTATACATTATATTGAAAGCGTTGTTATTCTATTTCTTTGTGTTCTTGGTCTCAAGTTCTTCACGCAACTTGAAAATCTCTGTCCATAGTTCCGCAATCTGCAACTCATATCGTGCCGCAGCCTTACCAGCACGCTCTGTCAGGACATTGATTGTATTTACAACGTGGCTAACCTCCATGGTACTCCAACTCCTTCCGTTCAAATAGAATTCGACAAATATTATTGTTGGCCCACCTTACCGCCCAAAACCTCAGGAAGAAACATCTGTTCCTTGGTAGGTGGATCTCTTGAATTGTGTAGGCATCCATTTCAGCGTCATAGTTCTTTTCCCAAATGGTTACGCTGAATCGACACCACCAACCGTTCTTAGTTAGTTTTACTAATAGCATTACCACCAACTCCTATCACGATGACTTGGTGTATCATGTAGCGGAGCAAGGGTGGAATTCACCCCATGAGCCTTGAAGATTTGTTTTACAATCTTGAAGTATGTTGCCATCTTGAAACGCTCATCTTCACTCATTGCTATCCAACCACTTTCGGGGAACTCAATGGCTACGAAAGGTGGTTTGCTGTCTAAGAACTCATGATAAGTAATATTGAATATGTCAACAGGTATCTTGATGCTTTGTACATCACGCACCAACTCAGGTGTAAATAGGCTATTGGGTGGTTTGCCTATCTTCTTTTGTCTTTCCATTACTCTGTCTCCATAGTCAACTTCATCCAAATGTCAGCCCAATCTTCTTGGGTCTTATGCTCATTGAACTCATCATCGGGGTCACCTTCTGTTAGATAGATGCCGCCCCACACTCCATATTCTTTTTTGCTTACACCTAAGGCAAAGCAATCTTTGGCGACCGTACACCGCAAGCACATATTATCAATGGACTTTGCTAAGTGCTTATCTTCTTCATACTTCTCAAAGAAGATGTTGGTATCCATGTTGAGACATTCAGCGTCGCTCATCCACTTGTGCATGGTAGCCTCCTGGAATGTCCCAGCCATCTTCTGTAAGGGGGTAGGAAGTCTTGTTCCACCACTTATCCCTTAGGAATACGCCGTTACGGTCGTACATAGCAGTTGGTTTTTGGGTCAACTTCATTACGTTCCAACCATCCCATTCCAAGGATGAGTTATCAACGATTGACTCCATGTCTTCTAACGTTTTAACTAACATAGTTAATCTCTCCTGCTTCCATTGTATAGACAACTCGCTTGATGCCTGCCTGAATGATTCTACTTTGGCAAACAGAACACGGCTTGCTGTCTCTGTCTTCACCTTGTTTACTTACACGAGCAACATACAACACCGCTTTTTGGGTATTGTCTCCTGCCTCTCGCAAAGCAATCTGCTCTGCGTGTGCCGAACAGTACTCTTTGATCTTTGCTTCATCTTCTATTACGCTTGGATGGTTCTTATCTTTGTTCCATCCTAAACCAACTACCCTGCCTCCTCTCACAACCAAAGCACCATGAGTGTTGCGTGCTTCTGATTTGGTAGCAAGATAGCGTGCTACATTGAGAAACGATCTATCTTTCTTAGACAACATATCAGAACCGAAAGATAGCATTGGGTCGTTCTGCTATTTCAGCAAAACTAATGATAGCGGGTTCACCCTTTTCATTTGGGGTACAAAGGTAAGCAACATAGTCCATGTCTGCTACCTTGTCAAGCCCCCAAGAATGAGGAACCTTGTGTAGTTTTGTTTTGATACCTCGTGCTTTTAGGTTGCGTTCAGACAAGTTGAGGAACTCTGTGGCAAAACTATTTACCTTAGCAGGTCCAATAGAATATACCACGAACTCATCATCGTCACCAACGTTGCCCAAGGCTACGCCCATGGCACGCATAAATACCTGATAGTCGGAGAACTGCTTGCTCCCCTGAACTAACACATTCATTGTCTTACCCTTCGCTATTGTTTACTCCAATGGTGTCCAACACCTTGAACAAAATTTTCATTTGCTCATCAGACAAAGATTCAATATCAATCGGTTTTGCTGACTCAAAGTCAGGCTCTACCGTAACATCTGATTCGTAGAAGACATTTTTGTGTACCCAAAAGGCTTTGTCTCCAATAAAGCAGATCTTTACTACTGTTTCCTCTTCGTCCTCCATGTCGTCCTCTTCCCAAATGATTGCCTCATCAGACCATTCTTCAAAGGTCTTTGACTTGGTACCATTCTTTACATTTATTATATACCATAGAGCAACTCCTGTCAAGACCCAAACGAGGGCAATTAGGAATAATTCCACGGTTATATTATACCCTACCTATTAGCATAAGGGAAGAGGAAAACAGTATTAGGTTACCAATAAGTAAAAACAATGGCACACTAATACCTACTTCCTCCTGCTTCATGAAATAGATTAGTATAACTTGAACTCCTACATTCAGTAAAGTCCATATCGCTACTGCTAAAACAAATAATATCATTAGATAAATCCAAAGTTGCTCAGGTACCTCTCAACATCCTCAGGTATAATGTCTGCTTTTATATCTTCTTCAATAAGTTCGTCATAATCTTTCTTGATCTTTACATCCTTCCATTCGTGGATCTCAATGGTTGGATTAGAATTGCGGGGTGTGAGGGACATAGCATTATAGATAGCCCCTGTAACTGCGTCTGAGAGGTCTTTAGACCCCTTCCTTGGGTGGTCTACCTTCTTATCAGATATGATACGCAACTCGCACATCTCATTGAATAACAAATCAATGTGTGGTAGTTTTACTCTGTTCTCATAAACAAGCATGGCAAGATCCTCATAGTGTTTCTTGCCTACCGACAAGGTATCTGTGGAGACACCAACAGATTTCAACTCCTGCTGAATGTCAAAGGATTGCCAACGGTCAAAGGTTACCATTCCAATACGGAAACCTGAGCGACGGAAGTTGAGAATCCAATTCTTTACCTCGCTCAAATCCACAGGCCCTTCCTTCTTTGGCTCCCACCATACAACAGCATCGCAAACAACAATAGGAACAGTTTGTGTGTAGTCACCAAACGTTTCCATCTGTACCCACTTCTCAACGTGCGAGATAGCGATAGCACACTTGTCATGCTTTTGTGCTAAGTCAGCGTGTAGATAATACCTAATCTCATCATTGGGATGCCATGTCTGATCAATACGTTTGAAGTCATCAATAGGATTACGAATCACCATTGAGCGTTCTAATGCCTCCCTGTTCTTGAAGAAGGCATCGCTTTGGAACGTAGGCATACAAGCAAAACGCTGCATCGCATCTGCGTAGTCAGTCATAAAAGCAATCTTGAAATCCTCAATGCTTCGTGTTGGGTTTGCTTCCCATGTAGGACGCTTGATAGCATACACCCCAGGGTATCGGTATGCTACAATGTGGTCTTCCGTCCACTCAATACCAAATGTGTTTCCTTCAAGATCATCGGGTAGGTCAGGATTGATAACAAACGTATGCTCCTTTACCTCTATGTCCTTCTCCAAAACTACCTCGTCATATCTCTTGGAGATAAAATCACCAGGGAATCTTGGGAAGGATAGTAGAACTACCTTGCCGTAGTCAGGGAATCGTGAATCAACGGAGGCACGGAAGGCTTTGTAGATTCCGTCTGCTGTCTTAGCACTTTCGTTTCCTGAGTTGTTCTCGTGAGCAAACCCTGAGATCTCATCAAGGATAGCAAGGATAAGGTTTAGTCCCTCGTGACTCTCTCTTTCTGAGTGCCCCGAATAAACGGTGATTGTTTTATCAAACTCAATGCTATCCATCTTCGCATAAAACTTACCTGCGAACCATGGTGAGCGATCAATCTTAGTTCTGAAGTTCTTGAAGAAAACGTTTTTAGCCTGCTGTGCGTTGATAGCAATGTTGATAATATCAATAGAGTCACCAGGTGGTTTACCAAAGTATTTGGCAGGATCTTTTAGACACATTAGTTTATACACCAAGTACGCACAACCAATAGTTGATGTGTGGTCTTTGCCGCTACCCTTTCCAAGTTGTAGGATAACCTCTTGCTTTGTGTATTTCTTGTGGTGTTCTGTCCCTTCCAACTCACCATACAAACGGCATAGATCATCTTTCCGAAATATCTGCGACATAGACTCAACAAGGTCACGCTGTACAGATGATAGTGGGGGCTGATTCAGGTAGTGCTCATCTTATAAGAATGTATCTAAATCGACAGGTGTTTCCTCAAAGGGGTTGTCATCTAATGCCGACGCAAACTCTGAAAGATCAATGCTCATTGACTACTACCGCTTCGGTCATGTTCTCTTGTACCTCTGCTAGTCGTGAGAGAACCTTTGGCTTACAAGAACTACATTGCCCTGAAACAGTTTTTAGGATATTCATAAGTAGTTCCTGCTTACGTTCTGTTTCCATCAACTGATCTGCTAGTTCCTTGTTCTCCAAGAGCCCCGCCTTTTGTAGCATGTCGATACGTCGTGACTCCAAGTCCATAACTAGTTTTAGTGCTTGTAGTTTCTGAGATTGAGAAGATGTGCTGTTAGCATCATCAATGACTTCATATGCTTGTCTAATAAGTTTAGAATAGTGAGTGTCTGCGGAGGACAATGCCTCACGTGCCCTTGACCTAACAGCCTCACTATTAGAAGCCATTGACTTCCATTCCCTAAGTAGAGAGGAAGCACGGTTCTTGGGAATGTCCAACTCAGCGGCAATCTCTGTCTCATTCTTACCTGTAATATACAGGGATGCGACCTCGTTTACCTGCTCTATGTGCGTAATAATATCAGTCATAAGTCCTATTATACCATGTGTGCGGGAGTACGTATGGTTCCTACGGCTTAGCAGCCCATTCCAGGAACAGTAGCCCTCCAATGTTTTTTACCTGACCAATCGCCATTTATGTTCATAGCAGTAAAGAATGCTCTATCCTGCCAATAGCGATTCCAAGTTTTGATGGGCTTGTTGTGTAACTTCTTTGCTTTGTTATGGAGTCCATCGTTGGTCTTCTTTGATTCTTTTATCATCATGTAGACCAAACCACTTCTCCATTGTGAGTCAAGGAATTGGTATGCCCCGCTTGCAGAGGATACACGGTTTTTAGCCTTGTACCAATAGTTGCTTTCACGTTTCATAACACACTTCCTAAACAATTCTTGCTTCTTACGGTAATGCTTTCCTCTGTATATACTTTGCTCGTATCCATAAAGGTCTTTTGCCCTCTTGGATAATACTGCTACCTTGTACTCAGGATGTACATACGGTTTGTTACTTCTTACTTTACGCTCTTCCAAAATTCCAATCTGTACTTGCTCTACTGTCGATTGGATTGGTGTTGCGACCGCTGACTTAGCCTCGGCTTCGTCGCTGCACCCTGTCAGTCCTAAGACCAACACAGCACAAACGGCTATGCTTATTTTCGTCATATATTACCTCCTATGTACTCCCGCACACTGGAAATACTATTATCCCATAATTTTTAGATATTGTCAAGTCACAAATGCGACATTACTATGTGGTTTATGTCACTTTTCCTGACTAATCTTATATAAAATAAGATAACCAATCAAGTCCAAAATAGTATCTTCGTCGCCATATCCGCTTCCTTTGGCGAGGCGGTTGAGTTTGTCGTCAATTCTGATTGCCAACTGCTCTGTGGCAGTTGCCTTTGAGAAAATATTGATTGGAGATGAAAATGAATCACCATAACTAATGTTCTTCTCAAGCAACAAACGCTTGATATTATCACAGGCAACAGAGATCTCAGGACCGCTTGGGGCATTAGCAATCAAGTCAAAGATACTTACACGCTCTTCATAATCGTTTATCTTGTCCTCTAACTCTTGTACTTCCCTACGCAACTTATCTTCGCTACGCTCAATGCTTGTTACATTATTCATCATTTCCTCAATCCATGTTTTTTTAGTTGGGTGTATATAGTTTGAACTGTCACGTTACACTCCTTAGCAATCTCATCAGGAGTTTTCTTCTGAGTGATGTAACGCTTCTTCAAGTAGTCTTTGTTGTTGTGTAGTTTCATACTGCGTTCCTTTTGATCTGTGCGAGCACTTGCTCATTCATCTTGGAGCGTCGAAACATCTTGTATCTTTCTTCCAAAGTCTTACCAGGCAACCATCTTGTAGAGTTAGCAGAGTTGACACCGAATGCTTTTAGTTCCTCGCTAAGGAAGAAACGCTTGAATATTATTCGTTTGTTTGTGTGGAACTGCCAATAAGCAACAGGCTCTCCCTCACCAATCTCAAAGTTACGCACACCATCCCATAGGTTGAATTCTAAGTTAGCAGGTCGGAACCAATTGCCAAAGTCAAACATACCAGGCACAATAGCACCATACTGTAAGTGAGGTGCCTGATGAAAGAATGGTGCTGTCATGGATATGTTTAGTGGCTCCTCAGGAAATAGAAAGTAGGACATGTAAGAGTGTAATAGAATATTGTTTTGTACCGATGGGGCACGAGCAATCCACCAATGTGGCTGATCATAGTTGTCTGATTCTATCTCTTGGTTTACCTCGCCATCCTCGTTTACAACAATACCTATCTTAGTTGGTAGTGGGCTACGAGTGACAAACAGATTCTTCATACCCATCTGTACGGCAGGACAACGAATGTAACTATTATCCTCTACAAACTTATTACGCTTCCTTGCTAACTCAGGGAAGACAGGCTCAGGCTCAGGAAACAGCATGTTCCAATCAAGGCGTTCTCTGGTTTCCCCGTGCTGTGTGTACAGCGTTCCTCTTGGATGATCATTTGGTGACCACCACACCACTACGTCTTCTCGCATACTAAATCCCATTTCTCTGTGGCCCAAAGACCAATGCCAAGAGCATCAGCAATGTCATTGTCCTTGATGTTTAGATCGAACTTATTATTTACAATATAGATTGTCTTGTTCTTTCGTATCTGTCGTTCTTGATTCTTGTACCATGAATTAGATTTGTTTGGAGCCTTATTGCGTAGTTTATCTTTCTCTTCCTTTGACAACTTGGGGTTACCTATTTGGCCCTGCCAAGTCATAGGAACTACGTTACGGACATAACGAATACCGCTGAGTGAGGCGGCACCTACAATAGCACCATGCGTCATAGAAAGATACTGTGCTGTCTGTGGGCTATTGATATAAACAGGAGCCTCAATAATCATATGCTCTACATCATCAAAGCGATTGTAGAATGCCTTGACCTTTACAGAGATATCCATGACTTTTCCGTAAATGTCTGAACCACCAAACTCTAACTTACCGTACTTGATTGGCTTACCATTCACAAAGTACGCAAAGGCCATGTCTTTTGTAGATGCGTCAATAGATACAAACTTCATTTCTTGCCCTTGCTCTTGTTCTTGATACGCTTGATGATACGAGCCACCTGCTTATCGTTGATGTTACAAGAGTTACAATACTCTGTATCATTGTACATCGAAAGGGTCCGACCACACTTACCCGCACAGTATCGTGTCTTACCTTGGTACTTGGTACGACGCTTCTGCTTGTACCTTTCGCTTACCTTCTCCTTGGTGGAGAGTGTACGACACTCAACTGAGCAATAGATTTGGTACTTCACATTTGGCTCAAACTCAGTAGAACACCAACTACATTCTTTCATTACTTCAAGTACTCCAATGGTTCGATTCTCACTTCTCCCTTGTCAGCCAACGCACAGGTGGCAGCAACAGGACAGGTCTTACATACTTTGGAATTGCTACGGTAGGTCTTGACAGGGATAGTACGATCTTCCCAAGCCTTACGAACATTACGCATCCAATCGAAAGCATAGTCTACCCAAGTGCTACGTTCCTCAGTCCACTCAACAGGCTTCGCAACTAACTCATGGGAGTTCTTTGACTCATATAGTAGTATACCAAACTTCTTACCAAGCACACGCATATAGATAAGCAACTGTGCCAAATGGTAGTAGGGAACCTTACCTGTCTTGCGGTAAGCAAATGATTCCTCACGCATGGTCTTGATCTCAACTACGGGCTGATCATCACCCCATTGGATAACAGCATCGGCAAAGCCAAAGATAGGTGGGTCTTGTGATACTACCCGCTTCTCCTCCTCAACCATAATGCCTGAGGCTGTGATAGCCTTTTGGATACGCTCGTGCCCATGGATACCGCTACGCATGTTAGCATGAGAGTAAGCATCATTCTCGCTAACAAAGTCAGCACCATCAAAGGCGAGGTACCAATAGCGAGGGCACGCACCATTACCATAAACCAAGGTAGATGGTCCAAAGGTTTTCTTGGTCTTGAAGTCAACACCATTCTCTGCTTCGTAACCTGATTCGATCTTACGGATCAAACCCTTAGAATCAAACCCATTGGGTTCTGTCTTGTCTAAAATCTCATTCATAAAGTTTTTCATAGTTATCCTTTGGTAAGATACTTCAGGGCAGAACACATCTTATCAATCTCTGCCGCTGCTGTATAGTATAGATTTTTCTTAGCACGGTCTGACTTATCTACGTTAGTTAGCCACGTAGCACGCATAGCCATTTTAGCAGCGATGGCTTGTAGGCGTACTAACTCTACCGTTGCTACCTGAATAGGGATATCAGGCTTTGTAATAACCTTAGCGATGAACTCAAGTGCTGAAGTTAGTTCTTCATCGTCCATGTACTCAGCGATATCATATAGACCGCTGACCTGCTCAATCGTTGTTGTCATCTGTTAGCCTCTCTAATTCGTACCACTCTATTATACCAAGTCGGACAGTATTTTGTCCAGACCCTAACACCAACATTATGGCAGGAGATTTAGTTTTATCACTCTTGAGGCTGTCTGTAACTACCTTCGCCCATACATCTTTATTCAAAGTAAATGATTTGTCTGCGAACTTGTAGTCAATGACAAACTCATCATTGTGAGAGTCTCCCTTGATCATCCCACGACCACTATTTTTATGGGGGGTATGACCATGCTTCTTTGCTTCTGATCTTTCCCTTTTATTGTAGTCCATTTATGGTGATACCTCAATGATGTTTACAATATCAGAGATGGGGATGATTGTGTTGACACCAAAGAACGTCTTGAAAGCAAGGAACTTAGCATCAGCAGCGTTAGCCTCATTGAGGAGGTTGAACATGGCCTCAAAAGATAAGTTAGTTAGGTATGAATCACCTGTGTTAGTTTGTACTTGTGCTACCATCAGTACCCCTTGACATATAGATTGACCTTTGACACCTTGCCACAATCGCACATCCACGTGAGATCGTATGTGTCATACCAAAAGCGTGCGTTGGGAACATCTCCCTTACACTTCTGACAGATAAACTGACCTTCGTACTTTCCGTACTTAGCCATCTAGTTGCTCCTTGATGTAATCTTGTAAGTCAAGATTCTCACGGATACCCGCAATCAGATTAGCCCGACCTTGGTAACGTTCACCTTGTATAGTATACCATGCTCCACCTTTTTCGATGATACCCGCAAACTCTGCGGCATCAGCAAGATCAGCAATAGCATCTACACCTAAAACATCACCACGGAAGTAGAAGTCATACTCGCCTTCTTGGAACGCAGGGGAGGTCTTAGAGAACTGAACCTGCCAACGTACCTTACGACCAACCTTCTCTTCGATAATCTTATCACCAACATAGATCTTACCTTTGATTGCTTGGTTGTCAGACTCAGAAGAGAATAGTTTGATAATAGTAGATGAGTAGAACTTGACTGCCATACCGCCTGTTGGCTGTTGTGTTGTGTACATAGCAGAGATGTTATTTCGTGCCTGACTAATCAAGACCAATAAGGTTGTATTATCTTGATTGTTAGCATAGTTCAACATCTTGACTGCGTTAGTCATATCACGAGCCTCAGCACCAATCTGCTTGGTGTTTTCTAATGCCTTCAACTCTGTGCTGTCCTTCTCAAAGTAAACAGCAGGTAGCAAGGCAGAGATAGAGTCAACGACAATAACATCAACGCCACTCTTCATTAGATCCGTAGCAACATCTACCATGTCATTAGTAGTACGAGCCTGTGAGACAATGAGGTTATCTACGTCTACCCCCAAAGACTTGGCCCATCCTGCGTCGAATGACATTTCTGCGTCGATCCAAGCACAGACCTTGCCTTTGGCTTGTTCTTCACCAATCATCTGTAAACAGAATGATGACTTGCCACTTGACTTGTTGCCCCAAACAAGAACCTGACGACCATAAGGAAGGCCACCATTGAGTGTCTTGTTTAGGTTAGGACTTGGTGTAGCGGCAAACTCAATAGGTTCTACCTCCGCACCTGTCATAATCTTCTTGCGTAGTTTTGGATTTAAATTTGTTAGCACTTCTTCTAATGTGGTCATTATGCTAAGACCCCGTGCATGTATGCTCTCTTTTCGTTAGTTTCGATCTTATTGTTTAGTGCGTTTTGTAGTGATTCTTTTGTGTAGCCTGTCTCGTTGAGGAAGGCCCAGAAGTCTAAAATCCTAATGATACAATCTGCCAATTCTTCCACCACAAGGTCATCACCTTTCTCCTTGCGGATTGCTTCCAACACCTCTGTTACCTCGCTGTGAATCATAGCAAGTTGTTTGAGGTAGAAGACAACGTAGTCCTTCTCATCCATGTGATCGTATGGCTCATAAAAGCCCTTAGCCTTTGCTCGTGCATGGAGGGTATGGGCAAGATCGTCCATATCTTTTAGTCTTTTCATTTTGTTCCTTCCTAATATTGTATGCTAAATATACTAATGGGTTTACTGATACTTTTTTTAGACCCCACCAATCAAGCACTATCTCCTACCTCCTGAAAGATAAGATCATCGTTCTTGATGGTGTAGTTGAGGACGTATGCCTCACCTTCATTGAGTCTTGTGTAAGCCATGGCAAACGTGCTTGGGAATACAACCATGCTTTTTAGATCACGCTTTGCGTCTGCTGCTACAATGGTAGCCATACGCTTGCCTGCCTTGGTTGTGCGTGGCTTGAATGACAACACAAAGTGTTGTTCTGTGCTGTATGGCAGTTGCTT
>ERZ891134.1247-NODE-1247-length-18041-cov-8.058434_pt1 | contig 18041 bp, 18 predicted proteins | sample MGYA00520888_ERZ891134 | MGnify/ENA primary metagenome ERZ891134 (study PRJEB32303, sample SAMEA104408692) | aquatic metagenome | biome: Brackish water; feature: Coastal; material: water | place: Baltic Sea | collected 2014-10-23 | depth 10 m ... | reverse complement strand
AAGACACTAGAATTAGGAAAAAGTTATGAATGTACCTACGTTATTAGGCTTCTTTGGTGGCTGGGGAGTTTTGATTACCGCCATCGTTTTTATTTGTAACGAAAATGGTATGCCTATTAAGTCATTTTACAGTCAATCTGGAATGATAATCGTAGTGGCCGGAATGATCATGGCAACTCTGCTAAAAGCATCGATGTCAGAAATTAAAAATCTATTTTCAATAATGGGACAATCTTTCGTTGGCGTAATCGAGCCTCCTACCTCCATAATAGGAAAAATTGTAGATTTAGCCACTATCGCGCGTAAGGACGGCATCATCGCGCTTGAATCGCAAGAAATATCTAACCCGTTTATGGCGACGGCAATACGCATGCTGGTCGACGGCGCGCAGCCTCACGTTGTAAAGCAAACTCTTTCCTCCGAGTTGGTGGCTATGAAATTGAGACACAAGCACGGTATTTCGGTCATCGCATATATGGGTGAGGTTGCTCCCGCCATGGGGATGGTCGGTACTCTTGTCGGGCTTGTGGCTTTGCTGGCAAATATGGATGATGTGGCGACGCTCGGCGCGAATATGTCAGTAGCCGTGCTTACAACACTCTACGGCGCATTTTTAGCCAATGGTGTTTTTTTACCTATTGCGAACAAGCTGGGTGTGCAATCTGATCTTGAGAGCCTTAACCGCGAAATCATTATCCAGGGGGTACAGTTCATTCAGGCTGGCGGAAATCCCAGAGTCCTTGAAGATCAGCTGAATGCCTATGTCGCGCCGAGCGCACGAAATACCGTCACCGCCTAGTGCGGCTCCGGTTTAGTAGAGGCTAGATAATGAATACAGCCCCAGCTCAAGAGTTCGACGTAGTAGGCTCGGGCGCCGAGGCAATTCCTCCTGTAATTGAATTAGACACGGGGCCCCCGCCCTTAGAGTGCGACGCGTGCCCAATGGGCGTTCCAGTCTGGATGGCAACGTTTTCTGATATGGCCATTCTTCTAATGGCCTTCTTCGTATTGCTCCTGTCTATGGTTCAATTTGATATCCAAAGTTTTCAAAAGCTCAGCGGTTCAATGCGGTTAGCGTTTGGTGTTGAAACCATCAATTTAAATATCAAGCCGCCCTCGGCGCGCTCCCTTATAGTTGATACCTTTTCGCCTGCCGACTCTCAGTCAGATCTGTCTGATGCCATGAGACAAAAGGCCGAAGAGTCTGATGGTGTTATTTTGCTTCGAAACACGGAGCAATTTGACGACAAGTATGACGTCGAACGTGAATTTGAGATTCTTCAAGCGGTTCTTGCAAACGAGATTGAGCGGGGTGAAGTCGAAGTAAAAATAGAAGATGATTCTCTGGTCGTTGAAGTGAATACAGCTGCCTCTGCTGCAGGAACCAATCAGGGGGCCTTAGAACGTCGAGCGGGTGTTGTACCTCAGATTATTATTCAGGTATCAGAGACTGTTGCTCAGGTTCAGTCTGAGCTCATACGCGAAGTGAATGTATTTGCAGTCTCAAATAGTGCAGCAGACGATAGCGAGGAACGAGAGCGAATCGCAGAGGAGCGTTTTGAGCAAGTTCGCAGCAGCCTGCAGAGTCAGGAGCAAAATGGGAGGCTTGTGGTTGAGCGAATCGATGATGAGATCATCATTCGCATCGCATCCCAAGATTCTTTCCAGTCAGGCGGAGCAAATCTGACTTCTCAATTTCAGTTGCTGTTGGCTGATGTTGCGCGTTCTATCGAAGCGGTTGCTAGGAGGGTGCGAGTCGAAGGGCACTCGGACAACCAGCCTATCGCGTTCAGCGACGAATTTCGGTCGAATTGGGATCTCTCTGCCGCAAGAGCGAGTAATGTCACTACCGAGCTCCTTCAGCGGCCGACCCTTGAGAACGCGCGTTTTTCCATAGTGGGTTTTGCCGACACCGTTCCTGTGGCGACTAATGAAACCGCGGAAGGCCGGGCATTAAATCGTCGCATCGAGATCAAGCTCTCCGATTTTATTGTGGAGCAATGAACAGACATGGCTAAGAACAAGATACCTACGCCAGATGAACCGATAGAAGAGTGCCCGCCGTGCCCCCAGGTTGCGCCTCTTTACCTGGGCACCTTCTCAGATATGGCTATTTTGTTGATGGCCTTCTTCGTCATACTTATATCGATCGCGATTGTCACTCCTGAAAAATACCGTATTTTAGAAGAATCTATGGCGTCCACGTTTGGTGTCCAGAGGGAGGTTCCTCTTTTTCAGGAGGCTACAGCTGAAAATGTGATCATGGAACAATTCCGATCAGCCCAGGTAGATCCGCAAGTATTTGATATAATTCAAGAAGAGCGCACAGATGAACCTCAGCCAGAGTCAGAGCCTGACGTAGCGCAGGAGCGATCGACAGAGGCGACAAACGCGCTTGAGATTCTTGAGCAGCGTCTGTCGAAGGAGATCGCGGAAGGAAAAGTAGAGACCAGGATTGAGAATAATCGAGTAGTGGTTGAGCTGATTGACATTGGCGCTGGTGAAGGCGACTCTGAAGACGGAGCCATGAACCAGGGTCGACTGGATCGCGACTTGCTTGAAGTCTTTCTACAAGTGGCGGCAGCTCAGTCACAAACCAGTGGTGTAATAGAAGTGCTCGATGGTACTCAGGCCGTAACCACTGCAACGGTTGCGAGACAGGAAGTCGATACGGTAGCTGAGGCTTATAGGGAGGTACTGATCTCGCTCGCTGATGAAACGAGGGCCGGTTTGATTGAGGTTAGGAGAGAAGAGGAGACAGTCGTAATCACTATAGCAGGCGATGAGAGTTTCTCGAGCGGCTCTGCATTGTTTAGGCCTAACTTTGTTGAGTTACTTAACCAGATAGGCGATACACTCCTTCCCCTTGCGGGTATAACACGTATTGAGGGGCATACTGATAGCTCGCCATTGGCATTTGGTGGAAGGTATAGCGACAACTGGGATTTATCGTCTGCGCGAGCTGCTGCGGTTACTGAATTTTTCCTAGATGAACTGTATTTAAGGCCGGGCGATATTTACATGTCAGCTTTCGCCGATACTGCCCCAGTCGCGAGTAATGAGACGGCCGCTGGCAGAGCTCGCAATAGGCGGATGGAGGTGGTTTTCACGCCAAACTAGTCTGCGGTAGGACAGTTTGATAGCTCGCTGGCGAGACAGGTTGTAATAATTCCTTCGGCCTCCTCTTTAGGGGTGGTGAGCATGATCTCTGCGACCTCCAACACTTGCGTGAGTTCAGGGGCGGTAAGGCCGTTGATCTGTGCAAGGCGCGCCCAAACGTAGGCGACAACAGGGCGGCCCTCCGGGGGTTTGTTGGATCCAAATAGGCCAAAAAAGCCAGAGCTGACTGGCTCTCCCCCCTCTCCTGATTGAGCTACCGATGCGTAGGCCAATTGCGCTTCCGGTATTCCTGCCAGAGCTGCTCTCTCGAATCGCTCCCTGGCTTCGGTTTTGTCAATGGGGACCCCGTCACCAGAAAGAGCTGCCACACCGAGCATGTATGACGCTTCTTGGATGTTTTGTTCCTCAGCCTCGCGGAATAAAGTGATAGCAGTGACTAAATCTTTCGGCACCCCGTCGCCGTAAAAATAAAGCAAGCCAAGATTATACTTCGCTTCCCCAAGGCCTGACTCTGCTGCGCGTTCGTACCAGTATAGGGCGGTACTCAAATCCCGGTCTACACCGAAGCCCTCGTTATACATATGCCCCAGATTAACTTGTGCATCAGCCATCCCGTCTTCAGCTAAGGGGAGCCAGGAGCGGATAGCGGTAAGGTACTGACCTCGCTCTTTCGCGGCGACGCCTGCTTCAAATCGGTTTGATTGAGCTTTAGCGGTCGGTAGCGCAGTAAACGAAAAGATTAAAAAGGCGATAATTGCTACACCTAGGGAGAAACACCTAGGAGAGTCTGGCGACAAAATAATGGGCTTGGTGCTCATAAAGTATCAGCATCGCTTCATTAAAAATATAGAGGACCACCAGTATAGTGCCATTCAATGTTTTCGTCATTATTCGCGGAATCGAATGTGGTAACAGAAAATTTTTAGTGAGCTGGCTGCTGTCAGGCCACAGCCGGGGAGATAGGGGAGGGGCTATAGATATTAAAGCAGGTTATATGATTAGCCTCCCTACGCCCCCTAATTGCATGGCTATCAGGGGGCGCGAGAGTGCTAAAACATTTCGTCGAATATGACGCCCTTGAGGGCCTCCATATTGTGAGCGACTTTAAGTATCGCATCGGCTGGGACCTGCCTAACTACTTCTCCCGTATTTTTGTTAGTGACTGTCACCATTACACGGTCGGAGATCTCGTCGACAGCAAAATTAAGGTGGCTGGATTTTACTTCCATCTTAATATTGAGTGAACGGATTGTGTCCTCAAGCCTGGCCTGAACATCTTTTATTTCTTGAGATGAGCGGCTTTTTTGGTCGCTAATATCTGCAGCAACTCGCGCTGTAGCCTCCGCAACCTTCTTTATCTCAACCTCTGTGCTGACCTTTGGGGCTGCCGTGGGGTTGGGAAGGGCTGGAGAGGGCTTTGCCACTGGCGTTGAACTGACGTCCATTGAACTCATACTCCCTCCTTAAATTAGTTTGTGTTTGAGTATCCATGCTAGTTTGCAGGGCAGCAAAAATGGGCTGACCTGCAAACTATCCTATCATTACTGCAATAGCGCAAGGACCGTCTGCTTGACCTGATTCGCTTGTGCCAACATTGCCGTGCTCGCCTGAGAGATGATCTGCGTGCGGGCGAGTTCAGTAGTCTCAACAGCATAGTCAGCGTCAGCTATCTGGCTCAGCGATGCAGACGTGTTCATTGATATGTTCGCCAGATTGTCTGACGCATGCTGGAGCCTAGCCATGTAAGAACCGTACTTAGCTCTCTCTGCCGCTGCGCCGTTAATCGCTAAATCCAGGTTCGTTATTGCTATCCCAGCCTCGGCCACTGTATCGATACCGATCCTTGTTGAGGCCACGGTGTCCGCATCGGCTGCGGTTGCGTATAACGCCGCAGTTCCGTAGGCATCAGCAGTACCATCAGTGGACAGATTGACATTTACGGCGGCCGCAGCGTTTTCTGCTGTGGTTGTAGGGACCCAAGTGTTGATAGTTAAAGCCATGGTTTGCCCAGAAGAGGACCCTAGCTGAATTGTATGTGTCTCGACTACGTCATTCGTGGAGCCGTTATTTTCGGCGGTTACTGCGACATTACCCCTGAGGACTGCCTGCCCGTTCCACTCGGTGTTTTGCGCTATTCGCGTAATTTCATCCATCAGGGCGCCGAACTCTAGATTGAGTGCATCGCGGTCAGTGTCGGTGTACGTGCCGCTCGCAGACTGGACTGCCAGCTCACGCATACGCCCTAGCATGTTGGTTATTTCTTTTGTTGCGCCTTCAATTGTCTGAAGCATCGAAATTGCATCGTTGGCGTTACGCACGGCCATGTTCAGGCCGCTCACCTGAGCACTCATGCGGTCGGCAATGGCAAGCCCTGCCGCGTCGTCCTTGGCCGAGTTGATACGTGAACCGGTAGAAAGCCGCTCCATCGCTTGGGACATGGCGCGGTCGTTACGATTTATCGCATCGCGAGCGATCATCGAAGAAGTGTTCGTATTGATGACTGTCATGAGTGGAACTCCTTTAAAAATTAATGAACGTGGTTACTAGTTTACTGAAGCAGCGCAAGAACTGTCTGCTTGACCTGGTTTGCTTGAGCCAACATTGCCGTGCTCGCCTGAGAGATAATCTGCGTGCGGGCGAGCTCTGTAGTTTCAACTGCGTAGTCAGCGTCAGCTATTTGGCTCAGCGATGCAGACGTATTCGTAGCTATGTTGCCTAAGTTGTCAGACGCATGTTGAAGCCTGGACATGTAAGCACCGTACTTAGCGCGCTCAGCTGCCGCCCCATTAATAGCTAGATCCAATTCCGAGACCGCCTGTGAGGCTCCGCCAACGCTGCTGATGCTGATGGCGGTTACACCGGCGCTGTAGTAAAGGACGCCCTGGCCGAACGCACCGGCATTGTCGACGCCTGCCGTACCTGTGGCTGTGATTTTTACATCAGCGCCGGTGCCAGAAGCAGTTCCCGTCACAGTGAGCGGATTCAGATCGCTTCTGCCTCCGTTGGTAAAAACCAATGTAGTAGATCCGTTTCCGGCTCCCACAGTGAAGCCAGACCAGGTACCCGTGATCGTTGAAGTTCCAGCGGCTTCTGTTATTGATTTCGCAGTGCCGTAATCTGCTGCAGCGCTGTATTGTGCGAAGTAGTTTACTAATTCCAACGCAGTTATCGCGCCGTCAGCTGTAATAGTGATGCCACCGATCGACAGAGTCTCACCGTCAGCCATGTCTACGAAAGTCACTGTCGACACTTCTGATGTCCTATCATCGACACCAGTCCGAGCTGTGCCGCTCGCGGCTGACATGGAGCTGTCCACCTGCACTGTGGGCTGCCAGCTGTTGAGTGAGAGGGTCATAGTCTGCCCAGAGGAAGCGCCTAACTGAATGTTCTTGGAGAGCGCTGTCTCCGATGCGGCTGTGTCTACTGTAGCGCTTGTTCCGGCCAGTATCTTCTCACCGTTCCACTCTGTGTTATCTGCTATCCTTTCGATCTCAGAGAGCAGAGCCTGGAACTCCAAGTTGAGCGCTGTACGGTCGGTGTCCGTGTACGTGCCAGAAGCTGCTTGAACAGAGAGTTCACGCATGCGGCCCAGCATATTCGTGATCTCTTTTGTCGCCCCTTCGGCGGTCTGCAACATTGAAATCGCGTCGTTTGCATTCCTGACGGCCATGTTAAGGCCAGAGACTTGCGCTGCCATCCGGTCTGATATTGCAAGACCAGCAGCATCATCTTTTGCGCTATTAATGCGAGAACCTGTCGACAAGCGTTCCATCGCAGAGGACATAGCGCGATCGTTTCTCTGAATCGCGTCCCTTGCAATCATCGATGAGGTATTAGTATTTATTACAGTCATAATGTTTTCTACCTTTGTAACGTGAGTTTTTCAGGATTCTTAAAACGCCAATCGACAGAGAGGCTAGGAACATTAAAATAAATTTATACTGTTTTAAAAAAATGGCTCAAAGCGCTACTTTGATAAGTAGGTCAGAGTACTTACCCTGCGCTTTGAGCCAATGCGGTTGCCGACTTTTCGTGAGTCCATCAAGGGCGTCTTGTTTTAAATTTCGCCCTTTTAAATCACGGCTCGGTTTACTGTTGAGACATTTTTCACACATTAATTAAAAGCCGTAATCAGTGTGAATGAATCACTAGCCTTGAAGTAGAGACAGAACTGTCTGCTTAGCCTGATTCGCCTGGGCGAGCATCGCGGTGCTCGCCTGCGAAATAATTTGAGTTCTTGCCAGCTCCATTGTCTCGGTTGCGTAATCTGCATCCGCGATCTGGCTGCGAGAGGCAGCGGTGTTGGATGCCGTGTTGAGTAGGTTATCTGACGCGTGAGTTAGTCGAGACATGTAGGCGCCATATTTAGCACGCTCAGCAGCGGCACCATTAATTGCAAGGTCGAGCTGCGTGATGGCGTATGCCGAATTATCGGCGGTATCGATGTCAATTGTGTTGCCATTGAGCGTGGCGTCGTCTCCTCCCCAGTAAAGTATCGCGGAGCCAAAAGCACCATCGTTAACAGCACTTGCGTTTACATCGAGGCCATTTGCGCCAGTGCCCTTTGCTGCACTTATGGCTTCGTCATGCTGAACTGTCGTGACCCACGATTTGATCTCTATGGTCATCGTTTGGGATCCGGTAGTTCCCAGTTGGATACTTTTCGAAGTCTTCACCGCGTTGGAAGTGAAGGTCCCATCTCCATCTAAAATTTTATCGCCATTCCATTCTGTATTTTTTGCTATACGGTCTATTTCAGACATTAGCGCCTGGAACTCTAAGTTCATGGCGTCTCTATCAGTGTCCGTGTAAGTTCCGCTCCCGGCTTGAACAGCGAGCTCGCGCATCCTTCCAAGCATATTCGAAATTTCTTTCGTGGCGCCTTCGGCAACCTGAAGCATAGAAATTGCGTCGTTTGCATTTCTTGAAGCTTGGTTAAGACCAGAAATTTGCGTGCTCATTCGTTGTGATATAGCAAGCCCAGCTGCATCATCTCGAGCTGAATTAATGCGCGACCCTGTTGAGAGGCGCTCCATGGCCGTAGCCATTTCGCGATCGTTTTTGTTTATAGCGTTCGCCGCGATATTCGCAGCAATGTTCGTATTGATAACACTCATGACTCTGACCTCATGGATTAATTTGAAATATCGTTTTTCACTCAAGCAGTATCTGACCACAGCTTGTGTAAGTCCCCATTCGACGTATCCAGAGATTACTTTAATTTTATTATTTTTTGATCGTGCTTATGTTCGTGTGCAAGCACAGAAGGCATACAAGGCGATTAAATGTAGTGTAAGCAATCCGCGCGACTTTGAATTTTTAAGGTCATAAAAAAGAGTCTACTTACATAGGGAGAGTCCGGGTTGGACATGTATAGCAGTAGGACACAGAAACTCTTCATGGAAGTATTGTTTTTTATTAATGGATTGCGATCTGACTCCGATAGGAGCGTTAACATCGTTAATTACAAGTTTCACCCTACAGGAATTTTCAATGAATGCTTTTAATCGTGCAGCTCTTAACTCGTATCGTTGGGTTGGAAAAGAGGCAGCTATCGAATTCGCTGACAATCACGCCTTAGTGAAGATGCTTTTCTCTGGAGCCGTAGATGCAATGAGCCAAGCCGAACGATACTTCGCGCTCGGTGAAATTGCAGAACGGGGAAAGGCGATCTCGAAGTCTCAGAAAATTCTTTTCGGGTTGAGGTCAACGCTCGACCATGGGCAAGGTGGTGAGCTTGCGCGCAACCTAGACTCTTTGTATGACTATTGCATTAGGCAACTGACAGCTGCCCATGCTTCGAACGAAGTCGCCAAAGTGTCAGAAGCGAAAGCATTGATGGTACAAATTCGCGAAGCTTGGGAAATCATGCCTCTAAATCGTGCTGCGCCAGTGCAATAACTGGCGGGCCTCTATTACGTCGACACTGGACAGAGCCTGGATAGTGCCTGGATAGTGCGTTTCTCACATAGTGGGTCTCGTGACAAGGGCGCTGTGTGAATTATTCGGGTTCTGTTCCTTGATCGACGCTCCTCCCAGACTTCTAGCACCACCTCTCTAATTATATACATTGATATACATCAATAAAATCTTTGGTTAGACTCCGTTGGCCAGGCAGTATTTGCTGATTCTGCAGGTTGCTGTCAATACTTACGCCTTTTAATTCTAATGGATGTAGTAAATCGATTGACCGCCCAAAAGACATTCATAGGAAGTAGCGACGAAGCAATTAGACTGATCAGGTTAATCGCCCTATGCGCTAATTCCGATGCTCCAATTTTGATACAAGGTGAAACAGGAGCCGGTAAAGAGGTCGTGAGTCGCGAGCTACATCGGCAGTCAGCACGCAGCGCGAAGAATTTTGTAGGCATAAACTGCGCAGCAATACCCGCCCAACTGCTAGAGAGCGAGCTCTTTGGGCATAAAAAAGGAGCGTTTTCGGGCGCCATAGCAGACAGAGTTGGTCGATTTCAATTAGCCGATCAAGGGACGCTTTTTCTCGATGAGATAGGCGACATGCCTCTTGATTTGCAGGTTAAACTTCTCCGGGTGTTGGAAGAGCGAGAAGTCATGCCGGTGGGGGCCTCCCGCGCTGTCCCCTTTGACGTGCGTCTCATTGCCGCCACCCATCAAGATCTCGAGGGCATGGTTGCCCGCAAAGAGTTTCGCGAAGACCTTTACTATCGCCTCAACGTGGTACCCATTGTTATTCCGCCCTTACGCGATCGACAAACCGATATCGCTGAGCTTTGTCATTATTATATTTCGCTTTATTCAGACGACCGCAAGATGAGCTTCACGCCTAAGAGCATCGAAGTGCTGTCTAGATACCGGTGGCCGGGCAATGTGCGAGAGCTCGCAAATTTGGTCAAGCGGCTCTCGGTACTCTCTCCTGAACCCGACATTGAGCTGGCTACGATTCCTGCGGCGTATCTGCCGCCTCAATTGGCGGAGCTGCTGCGAGCAGAAGAGCAAGAGGACGAGACTAGCGAGCCAGGACTTCCCCCTGCATTTATGGCCCAGCTAGGGCAAGAGACAACGTCTAAACTAAGCCAACCCGTGAGCGAGGTCGAGCGAATCGTCAGGCTGTCTCAGTCGATGGATAGCCTGCCAAAAGAAGGCATCGCCACAAAAAACCTCCTTGGCGATATCGAATCGAACCTTATCCGTGTCGCGCTTACCCAGAGCGAGGGAAATGTCTCGAAGGCAGCCAAATTACTCCAGATAGGGCGAACTACGTTAATCCAAAAACTCGAAAAATATCAGATAGAAACCGCTCTTTAGGCTCACCTCATTACTTTCACAACCCTCTAGTACCCCCTTCGGAACGGCGCACTCTAACGGCGCAATACCTTTTGTCATTTTTAGGACAGGCTTGCTGTAAAAAAGCGGACATTTTTCTGTAAATCAAGGAGAAGCCGCATCGTAATTAGACTTAAAATTCTGTTTTAATTAGGATTTAATTTTTTGGCCCAGTAATTGCTTAGTCTAAGCAACATAGCGGAGCCGAAACATGATACAGCTTGAAAACGAATCTACTGTCGACAAAAGATACGATGACGAACAGCCGTTTGTCTTCGTCGATGACAGCAGCATTGCCCTATTCGAACTCGCCTGCAAAGTGGGTAAGACCGATGTGCCGGTGCTCGTTAATGGCCCTACGGGCGCCGGCAAAGAGATCATCGCAAAGGTGATACATGAATCGTCATCTAGGGAGACTCAGCCCTTCGTTGCCTTAAATTGCGCAGCTATACCCGCTTCTTTGGCAGAGGACATGCTGTTCGGGCACGAAAAAGGCGCATTTACCGGCGCCCATAAGATAAGCAAAGGCTATTTTGAGCAGGCGGAGGGAGGAACCCTATTTCTGGACGAGGTAGGGGAAATGCCGCTAGAACTTCAGGCAAAGCTATTGCGTGTGCTCCAAGAAAAGAAAATAGTACGTATAGGTGGAAGCACGCCTATCGACCTGAACGTCAGAATAGTAACGGCAACCAACGTCAATCTAAAGCAGGCGGTGGCACAAAAGCTGTTCCGTGAAGATTTATATTACCGACTAAGCGGATTTAAGCTCACGCTTCTGCCACTAAGTCAGCGTAAAAAAGACATTGAGGCGCTCGCGTATGTTCTCATTCAAAAACACTCTCGTAAGCCCTTCCCAAAACTAAAAAGCTGCGCTAAATCTGTATTGTTAAGCTATTCCTGGCCCGGAAATGTTCGTGAGCTCGAAAATCTCATCTGTCGGGCATTAATTATGTGCGATGGCAATGAGATCAAGCAGAAGGATATTCTCTTTGATGAAGAGGAAGGCGAAGTAGCACAAAGCGGTCAGCACTCGGGTCACGAAGTTGCTCGTCACGCGGTTAGCAACGTTCGCGCTGACTATGATGATGTAGATCGCTTGGAGCGTAGGGATGATTTACTCATAAGCTCACTGCGCAATGAACTCGAGTACCAGAATATTATGGCTGCAATGGCAGTCAGCGGTAATCGAGAGAAAGCAGCAGAAAAATTAGGTATAAGCCCACGCACACTTCGATACAAAATCAACAAACTGCGGGATCTCGGCATGGCTGTACCTACAGCCTATGCAAGAGTGTAACTCAAAATAACAAGGATACTGCAAAATGGAAATCAAGGCCGAAGCCAACGCATTACTTTCACAGATAAGGGATTATCAGTCAAAGATTACTGACGCGCGCACATCTGAGTCAACTGAATCAGGCGCCGTAGGCAACAGTACAAACTTTGGTGCAGAAATGTCGCGACTATTGTCAGACACTTTGAGCAGCGTCACAGAAGCCCAATCAAGTGCGTACAATCTGAGTAATGCATACCAGGCAGGCGAAGACGTCGCTCTAACCGAAGTCGTACTTGAAATGCAAAAATCTTCTTTGGCGTTCGAAGCGACACTGCAAGTGCGTAACAAAGTGCTGCAAGCGTATGAACAAGTAATGAATATGCCTGTTTAGGCAAAGTGTAGGCATCGACCTAAGCACGGAGAATTAATATGGCCACAGCACAAGAAGCATTGCCAGGACCGGCATTTTCAAATGCAAATGAGGGGTTTGGAGGAGCAAACAGACGCGAAGCCTACCCAGCGGATAACGCAAATTATCCGCTGTCACAGTCTCAGCAGCTAGGGAATCAAGTAGGCCCTCTGTTGCAGCGATCACTGCCAGGAATCATCATGGTAGTGACGCTATTTGCTCTAGTCCTTCTATATAATTGGATAAATACTGGCGACTACCGACCCTTATTTCCAAACATGCCGGAATCTGAAAAAAGCGAAGCTTTCGACTTATTGTCGGGTTCGGCATTTCCTGCAAGGCTTGATAGCCGTACGGGCGATATTCTTGTTCCGGCTGATCGATACTATGAAGCAAGAATGATGCTTGCGAGCTCTGGATTTGCCGACCCAAGCTCTGCCCAGTCTATGAATATGCTGGACGACCAGTCTTCACTCACAAGCAGCCAGTTTATGGAGGAGGCACGCTATAGGGCGGCCACAGAGAACGAGCTAGCTAAGAGCATTGTCCAAATATCCTCAATTAAAACGGCGAGGGTCCATCTAGCCGCGCCTCGTCAGAGTTCTTACGTGCGGAATCGAGTTCCCGCGAAGGCCTCTGTGGTTGTAGTTGGACACCCCGGGCGCATTGTCACCCAAGCACACGTGCAATCGATTACCAGTTTGGTATCTTCAAGCGTTCCATACTTAGCAGTAGAGGACGTCTCGGTCGTCGATCAGCAAGGAAATCTTTTAACCATGAGTATGTCGCCAGGACTAAAAATGGCAGATATGCAGAGCACTTATAAACGCTCAATAGAGAGTGATTATAAGGCAAGAATTGAGCAGTTATTGGCGCCAATCGTAGGCATAGAGAATGTAAATTCTGATGTAGACGCATCCATCGACTTCTCCGAGTTCGAAACTACTTCAGAAGTGTTCGATGAAGCGGGGCGAGGGCCGATTTCACGGTCTGAGGTGTTGTCTGTTGATAGAAGCCGTGGCGGCTCAAATGTGGGCGGAATTCCGGGAGCTCAATCAAACATAGCGCCAAATGATACGGCGATTAATAATACGAATGACGAAGCGATAGATCCTATAGAGCAGCCTTCACTCCAAACATCAGAGCCGACGAGTACCCGTACTACCCGCAATTATGAACTAGATAGGTCGATCAAGTATTCTAAGGACGCTGTCGGAAATATAACTCGTCTTTCGATAGCTGTGGTAATCAATCAGAAAGTACTTGATGGGGTAGCTGGAGAAGACGTGGACGGCGAAGAAACTCCTCGTATTGGCGCTCTAAACGTTGAACAACTAACTGAGTTAGTAAAGAGCTCAGTTGGCTTCGACGAGGCAAGAGGCGACCAAGTGTTAGTCATCGGGTCGCCTTTTATGGAAGCGACTGTGATTGAGGAAATCACTACACCATGGTTTGAAAACTCATCAATACAATTCATCGCTCAGATGATTGGTATAGTTATCGCTTTCGCTCTCACGCTCTTGTTTGTTGTGAGACCAGTCTTAGCGAACATGCTTAAAAAGAACGATGGCCCTTCTTCTCAGAATGCGGAAGGTGGCAACTACCAACAGGCATTCGCAAGTTATGAACATCAAGTCGCTCATGTACAACAAATGGCCGGCCATGATGCTGCTAAAGTCGCTAGCAACATTAAAGATATGATTAGAAAGTAAGAATTCGAGAACTATCATGGCTAAGAAAAAAAAAGACGAAATTGAAAGTAATGGGCCTGCCGAACCTACGGCGCTTGAGCTAGAGCTAGCCAAATTGCCTAGTACAGACAAGGCAGCCGTAATAATGCTGCTGCTTGGTGAAGAGCATGCGGCAGAAGTTCTTCGTCACCTTGAGCCCAAGGAAGTGCAAACACTTGGTCAAAAAATGACGAGCGTCGCGAACTTATCGAAAGACGTTATAAGTGGGGTGTTAGCTGAATTTATAGACTCAACCTCAGGCAAAACGAATTTAGGAATAGGGAGTTTAGGCTACACCCAAAGTGTCTTTAATAAAGCGCTTGGCCAGGAAAAGGCTGCGTCAGTTTTAGGAAAAATAATGCCTGGTGAATCGCTAAAAGGGTTAGAGATGCTGCAATGGATGGATGCTAAATCAATCCATGAATTTATCCAGAACGAACATCCTCAAGTCATAGCTGTTGTGCTTTCTGTGTTGGAGCATGATACGGCAGGAGAGTTACTTAAGTTTCTCAGTGAGGACATACGCGCTGATGTGATCGCACGAGTTTCATCTCTAGATGCCGTTAAGCCAAGTGCTATGTCGCACCTTGAAGAAGTTTTAAGAGAACAGTTTTTGAACAAGTCAGGAACTAGTTCAGCGACATTTGGAGGTGTTAAAACCGCAGCACAAATTCTGAAATATTCTGGCTCTGAGGTTGAGTCAAGTATCTTAAAGTCTGTAAACGAACTTGATAAAACCTTAGCTGAAAAATTAGAAGAGAATATGTTTACGTTCATGAATCTCGGGGGGCTAGATAATAAGAGCATGCAAACGCTCATTAGAGATTTAGAGAATGATCTTCTCATTCCGGCCCTGAAAGGCGCAGACGAAGCGGTTAAAGATAAATTTCTTGAAAATATGTCTGAGCGCGCGCGAGATCTATTTCTCGACGATCTCGAAGCGCAGGGACCGATCCGTATCACTGAAGTTGAAAAATCGCAGAAAGAAATTATGCGCGTTGCACGTAAGTTATCTGAAGAAGGCGAGATAATGTTGTCTACAGGAGGGAATGAATTTGTCTGACGTTCCTTTCACGGCTAATTCCATTGTTCCTCGAACGCAAAATTCGAGCGCAACCGAGTTTGTGCGCGATGACTTTTCGACAAAATTCTCGGATTCTAATAGTGAATTTGAAGAGTGGAATCCACTGTCTAATTCAAAATCAAGTAGTTTAGGAGATCTCCAAAATCCTGCAATTGGTCTTCATTCGAGTGGAGAAGATGCAGAAGAGAGAAATGGCGATGTGAGCGCTGCACGAGAGGTCGATGAGTCTAAAGAAGCTATAGATGGTCAATTTGAAAAAGGATTCCGTGAAGGAAGAGCGGAGGCTGAGCGAAACTTACAAACAAAAGTAGACGAGGTGGACGCGCTTTTAAAGTCACTTAAAAAAGGCCACTGCGACATATCAGAATTTTATGCTCCGCTTAAATCGTTAACTGTAAAAGCAGTCGAAGCTGTGCTGAAGGTTGAGCTTCCCGAGTCAAAAGCCGCAATCGAGCGTATGGTTTCGGATATTTTAGGATCGATCGGGTCACTGGCAGATGCCCCAGTTAAAGTTGGATTAGCCAAGCAAGATTATGAGAATTATTCTGAGGCGTTCCGTGATCAATTTTCTTCAGTAGAATTTGTGATGGACCCTAAACTATCAAGAGGTAGCACTTACGCTGAGATGAGCGACAGAACTATAAATGATTTTTCTGAGGATCGGCTGGCGGAAATAGTTGAGAAAATTTTTAGCAATGAGTAAGACAGGCGAAACACCAGAATTTGATTTCTCTAAGGCAAAAGCTAGTCTCGATTTTGATTTTGATAAAACGAGCTACACTAGGATAGGCAGAGTAAAGAGAGTCGTAGGTTTAACAGTAGAGGCTGTTGGTATCGTCGCGCCTATTGGCGCGCAATGTGTTATTGATCCAAATAGCCACGGGAGAAGCATTCAAGCCGAGGTTGTTGGGTTTGATGGGGGCTTGTTGTTTTTAATGCCATTCGAAAACATCGAGGGCGTATCTCCAGGTTCTAGAGTAAGCATCTTATCTAAAAAATCGATCGGTGGTTTTAGCTGGGATTTACAAGGCCGGGTGATAGACGGTTTGGGTCAGCCGATAGATGGGAAGGGTGGTCTGCAATATACACAGCCAGTAAACCTTGAAAGTGATCAAGTTCCGGCGCTCGAAAGGCAAAATATTACGGAGGCTCTTCATACCGGCGTAAAAGCGATTGACGCATGTTTCACGTTCGGTAAAGGTCAGAGAATGGGTCTGATAGCAGGTTCTGGCGTTGGGAAGAGCGTTTTGTTGGCGATGCTAACGAAAAACACTCAAGCGGACATAGTAGTTATTGCGTTAATAGGCGAACGCAGCCGCGAAGTTAAAGAATTTGTTACAGAAACGTTAGGCGAAGACGGTCTTCTCAGAGCAGTTATAGTTGCCGAATCAGTGAGCTCTTCTCCAGTTAAGCGGATAAAAGGCGCTAAATTAGCTCATACTATTGCTGAAAAATATCGCGCACAGGGTAAAAATGTTCTTCTATTAGTTGATAGTCTTACTCGCGTAGCGCATGCGCAACGTGAGATCGGGCTTGCTATAGGTGAGCCACCAACTGCGAAAGGTTATCCACCCTCAGTTTTTGCTCTATTGCCCACTCTTATTGAGCGAGTAGGAATGGGTAACTCGTCTGAGGGTTCGATATCAGCCTTTTATACAGTGCTTGCCGAAAATGATGATCGATCAGATCCGATCGTAGATATTTCGCGTGCGACTTTAGATGGGCAGATTATGCTTTCTCGTAAGCTAGCTGATGCGGCCCACTATCCCGCGATCGACCTTGAGGGTTCTATTTCTCGCGTCGCTGAAAAAATTGTGGCGCCAAGCCAAACTCGTCAAGCAAGATTTATTCGCAGGCTCTGGTCTTTGTATAACCAAAATGAAGACCTCATACAAATTGGTGCATATGAGAGCGGTTCTAATACCGTGCTCGATACTGCCATAGCACTCAAGCCAAAAATTGATCAGTTTCTCATCCAGCAAAACAATGAAGTTTTCTCTTATGAGGACACGCTTGGCCTTCTTGAACAATTGGAAAGTGAGTCTCAATGAGCCAGATAATCTGGGACGTTATGTCCAAAAAGAAAGATATTGAAGTTAGAACGCTTGAATTGGCACTCAGCCAGACACGCAATCGATGTTTAACTTTAAAGGATAAAATTACGAGTGTTGATTCCTATATTCAAGAATATTCCGATATCTTAATGCCGGTCAATGGCAAAAGCATATCAATAGATCAGCAAAGGAATACTATAGCCTTTATTGGTCAACTCGTTGACGCTAAGGAAAAGCTTTGTGGCGCATATGCTGAGTTTTCGCTTAAGTCGGAGGCGATAAGGGCGGAGATCCTTGGTGTGCATATGCAGGGGATGAAATACCGAAAAATTGCGGAATTACAATCTAATGAAGCGCGTATTGAGCTTGAAGCCCAGGAACGGAAACTCGACGACGAGCTATTTCTAGCAAAATTTGCATCTCGAAAGCACACGCTTTAGTGAGTGGCACGTAATTTGCTACGTATACTGTAGGCAGCTCAAGATGAGCTCTCATACAAGGTAGTAATAAGGATTAAGCCTCATAGGCGACGTAACGATGACAAGCACTCATTTTGATTTACAGAATATAATTAAAGAGATGGAAAGCACAGGGAATGGTGCAGAAAGCTCGGTAAATGCGACCGGCAGCGAGTTTTCAGCGACCATAACTCGGGTCTTAGAATCTCTTCCTCATGATATTGAGTCCGAAACAGAGCTTGTTGACTCTCTCAAGGCCGGCGGTGATGAAAGCCTAGAAAGCGGCAAAAAAGATGACGGTGAGCACGAAAGTGGCAATGTTCTTCCGCTTATGCTTTCGCAGCCTCCCTCATTTGACCAACTCACGCTGGGGGGAAAGCGCCCAATTCTTATCGGCAAGCTAAACGCTGAGCAAAGGTCTGGTATTTCGCAAAGTGAGGCCACAGAGAGCACTTACGCATTGTCGACTACTCAAAAGCTCCAAGATTTACTGAATAGCACACAGCGCTTGGGGGGGAGTGGCGAAGCGTCTAAGCCATTGATGGAGCGTCTTGCACCTGTCGGGCAGACGTCAATTACTCAGGCCGCATTGGCGAATAGAACGGTGC
>ERZ891134.1246-NODE-1246-length-18044-cov-8.781311_pt1 | contig 18044 bp, 21 predicted proteins | sample MGYA00520888_ERZ891134 | MGnify/ENA primary metagenome ERZ891134 (study PRJEB32303, sample SAMEA104408692) | aquatic metagenome | biome: Brackish water; feature: Coastal; material: water | place: Baltic Sea | collected 2014-10-23 | depth 10 m ... | reverse complement strand
GCAGCGTCGATCCGAGCGTTCGAAAGGTCCTCGTCGGTGCTTAGGACCCCGGCATATTTCTTGAGCAGCACCTCTGTGCTGTGACCGAGTCGTCGTGCGACTTCGCCGACAGGAACCCCTGCACCAAGCCAGAGCGTTGCGCACGCATGGCGGAGGTCATAAAGCCTCCAAGTCTCATCGCCTCGAGCTGCTCGCCAGGCCTTGCCCCAAGCGGAAAGGCTGATCGCGTTGCCTCCGGCAGTCTGGGTCAGCGGCCCTGATGTTCGGCCGTCGAGAAATTCATTGAGGATGACGACAAGTTCCTCTGGGATCGGCACTCGACGTTCGACCGCAGTTTTTGTGACGCCGCTCATCTCGTCCGCAGTTCCGTACCCGCCGCCGGCGTCTTTGATTGCCCGTTGAACGTAGATGCTTCCCCAGCCGCTCGCCGGGAGGGTGAGGTCTGCCACATCGAGAGCTCTTGCCTCAGAGGGTCTCAGGCCTGCGAAGTAGACGATCGAAGCCAAAACTCGGTACGCAATTGAGCCAGGTGAATGGTTGATAAGGGCGTCAATCGTTGCGCGGGCTTCAGTTGGGTTCGGCAGCGACATGCCATCGACCTGGGTTGCCTTTGCGTTTTTTGTGCGGCCACGTTTCGTCGCAGGCCACGGGTTACTTTTGATAACGCCGGCGTTCACTGCGTCAAAAAGAAATGAACTGACGGTCGCTCGCTGCCGGGAGGCAGTCGAGTTCGCCATCGGTTGGCCATCGTCTTTGAGAAAGAGCAGTTTTGTGAGCTCCACACATCGGGTTGCGGTGAGTTCTGCAAACGGCAGCGAATGGCGACGCAGCCAACGTGGACTCTTAGCAGCTGGGCCGCTCTGTCTGTTCTCTCGCCCTGCGATCAGCCAGTTCCTGATCTCAGCTCGAGCTGCCGGGCCCGGCTGTACTGGACAGGAGCTGTCGACAGCAATCACTAAGAATCGGGCGAGGTTTTCGATTGCTTTCTGCCGGGATTTCGGCTGTGACGTTGCCCAGTTTTCTCCAATCCAGGTGTGCGCGTACTCGCTGACGGTTGCCGCAGGGGTGTTCCATTCCGCCGGTTCACCTGTCAACAGATCAAATGTCTGTCCTTCAGCGACAGCTGTGATCAGCTGAGAGCGGTAACGATCAGCGGGCTGTTTGTGGCTGAACGATTTTGATTTTGTTTTGCCGCCAAGAGTCCATCGCACGACATACGGCGATCGAACACCACGGCTACTTCGGTCTTGGATGGCTTGAACGCGAACTCTCATGTCAGGCCACTTCCGGGAGGTCTTCGAGCCAGTCTTCGAACGCAACGCTCTCGCAGCGAAGCGATCCGTTCGGCAGCTTCCGAAATTGTGGTGCGCGACCTGTTGCTCGCCACTTGTCGATCGTTGATCGGGTCACTTGGAGTCGGTCACAAACCTCCTGCAGTGTGAGGAAATTGGCCATGAGTTTGTCCTTTCTGTTGTCGCGGCGTGTTCCGCTTGTGACGACAGTGCAGGCATGAAGAAATCGTGCAGTCTCGGCCTTCTGGTTTCGTGCGAGGCGACCTGTGATGAACAGTGGCGACAAACTCAACCGACGCGGGACGGGCGCGGGACAGCGACAGTCTCATCAGCCCTTCGGTCTGCGAATGCCCTGCTAGTGCAATGTTTTCTTCAGAAGGGTGCTGCGCATTCGTAATGCGTAGGTCCCGAGTTCGACTCTCGGTCTGGGCTCCACGAGCGACGTGTGAGCGAAGTCACCTGAGATCTGGTGACCGCGACGAATCATGCGTGATCGCAGGTGTCACGATGTAGTCCGTAACACAAATGCAATATTTGTGTTCTGTCCTTCGGAGGTTGAATTCTCGTGGTTTCCTGGTTCAAACCAGCATCGGAAGCAGCACTGCTGCTTCCCGTCGCTCTCATCGTGTCATGGCTGGCCCGTGCAACGATCCGCACGCTCACCCGCCGCGCTGTTCGCCGCTCACAACGCTCCGAAGGAACGTGGCGCGTGCGTCTCGATCGTCTCGGCGACAATGACCAGGCCGACGCCAGAAAGCGTCAGCGTGCCGATGCCGTCGCGCGTATGTTGGGCCACATCGTCACTGTCGCAATCTTCTCCCTCGCGGCACTCGTGGCGCTCGAACTGCTTGGCGTCGACCCGGTCTTCGCGATCTCGAGCGCCGGTTTCATCGGGTTCGCAATTGCGTTGAGCGGGCAGGACCTGATCAAAGATCTGATCGCAGGGACTCGGGCACTGCTCGAGGACAGGTACGCGGTGGGTGACGAAGTGGTGATGCAACTTGCGGGAACCGATGAGCGCGGCACCATTGACCTTGTCGGCACGGCCTCGGTGCGTCTGCGGACCCCTGATGGTGCAACGTGGCATGCCGGGCACCATGCCATCGAGTCGGTCACGAACCTGTCACAGCTTCCAGCGGTCAGCGACATCTCCGTTCCCGTCGATGCTTGGTGTGAGGCTGACGAAGATGCCGCTGTTGGGCGCCTGGCCGATGCGTCGAACGATGTCGGCCTGACCGGAGTGGTCTTCATGCGTGACATCGAAACTCACGAGTGCGCTGACGAACCCGATGCCGACATGGTCGTGGTCAGGGTCAAGGCGAATCGGGCGTTGAGTCCTCCTGAGACTGATCTCGTGCGGGCACGACTCCTCGACCGCTGATCCACTCAGCGCAGGGTTGCGAAGGTCTGGACCCAATAGAGCAGGCCGGTGTCCGAGACTGCAACGCCCACACCAACTATGGGTGAAACTCGAGTGCAGGATGTAGGCACGGTGTCCGGGGCTGTTCATCCAGCCCTGGTGGATCGCGGTTGCCGAACGCTGTCCGCAGCCGATGTTTTCGCCCCAGCGGCCGGCCCACGACATCACCGATGGTCTGTTGCGCGGGGTACACGGTCTTACCGCTCGCGTTCGAGAACCCGGCGACGGCATGGCAGATCGCGGCGTCAGTGAGCGAAAGGTCGCCGACCTTCACAAGCAAGTCGATACTTCGCTGCCAGTGCTGCCAGTAAAACCTGTCGTGCCTCGGGTGCGGGTCAGTGACATTGCGTTGTCGCTCATACTTCGCGACGAGAAGTGCAGCCATGGCATTCAAAACATCGAGGAGTTGAGCGCCCGGGTTTAGTGATCCACTCTCCAAACGCGCGGGACGCCGCAACGCTCGGCAGGAATCGTCAGATGCCGAGTACCTCGGGGAGCCATTCCTCGAGTCGCTCGGCGATCACGTCGTCGCTTGTCGCAAGGAGATGGCCATCGCCTGCCAGCATTTCGACGTCGCCGTATCCGGCGATCGCCTGGACCATCAGGCTGGCCTCCGACGGCAGGATCTCGTCGCAGTCTCCGTGGAACAACAGCAGCGGTCGCCCATCAAGTGCTCCGGCGACCTCGCAGCCGGCTGACTGTGTGGCGAAGGTGACCACGCCGGCAACTGACGCGGTCATCACCACCGCGGCACGGATCGCCACCGCGCCGCCGAAGCTGTGGCCCATCACCACGACCCGCTCAGCGCCCGCATCACGTGCCCACTCCACACCGCAGGCCAAGTCGTGGGCGCACAGGTCCAAGTTGTTCGGCTCCCGGTAACTGACGCGCAGCACGCGAACACCCCGATCTGACCACTCATCGCCAAGACGCTGGTACAGGCCATGCCCAGGCCCCAGCAATCCGCCCATTGCCCCACCACACATGACCAGCGCCGCTGGCTTCGCGTCAACCGCAGTGACGGGTTCGTGCCACAGCACGCTCAGCAACCCGCGCGAGGTGTATACCTCGCGGTGGCGCAGCGACTCGGTGATCGACGTTTCCGCCGTGGCCAGTGCGTGCAGCGCCTCGAGCGCCGTCGGGTTCTCAGGATCGCCTGCAGCAGGAGCGTCGGACACGCCTCTCATTGTCCCACGACAGGTTGATCGGAACCAACCATCGGCGTGTCCTCCGTCACGTCGACAGCGAGGGTGAACCACTACGTTCGAAGTTTGATGACCCTGTCCGCCGACGCTCCGAGCTTCGATCTCAATAATCCAGTTGATCGCGACCACGCCCGGCGCATCGGCATGGCGTGGATCGAACTGCGACGCGGGGCGGGTTCGGCTCGGCTCCGCGACTACTTCTTCGGTCGCGAAGAACCCCTCGAGCAAGGCCAGATGGACGCACTCGACTTACTCATGCGAGGCGACCGCACCATGTCGGGTCTCGCCGAACGACTCCGAATCGAACCATCGACCGCCACTCGTGCCGTGCAGCGCATTGTCAACGACGGGCTCGCCGTGCGCTACCCGTCGGCTGACGACGGTCGGATTGTGATGGTCAAGGTCACCCGCAATGGCCGACGGCGGCATGCCGCTGTTGCCAACCGCCGCGAAATCGCCATGGAGCGAATCATTGGTTCATTCGAGGCAGACGAACGGGCAATACTCGCCGATCTACTCGAACGACTCACGACCGCCATCGACGACGTCGTCACCGAACTCGACGCCGAGACCCACGCGGACACCGACCGACGGTCCTGAGATGCCGCGTCGCACCTGATCGCGTTCCAAGCCATCCGGTAAGGTCCGCCCCGATGGCTGACCAGACGGTGTTTGCAGACCAAGCAATGGAGTTCGCTCCGCAGCTGTATTCCGCTGCAATGCGCATGACGCGCAACAAAGCCGACGCCGAAGACTTGGTCCAAGAGGCCTACCTCAAAGGGTTTCGCAGCTTCCACACCTTCACCGAAGGCACCAACCTGCGGGCCTGGCTGTTCCGCATCCTGACCAACACCTACATCAACAAGTATCGGGCCAAGCAGCGTCGCCCTGACGAGTCCGACCTCGGTGACATCGAAGACCTCTACCTCTACAAACGGCTCGGCACATTCGAAGACGCATCAATCGGCCGATCGGCCGAAGAATCGTTGATGGAAATGCTCCCCGACGACGAGGTCAAGCAAGCCCTCGAAGGACTCCCCGACAACTTCAGGCTGCCCGTCATCCTCGCCGACGTCGAAGGATTCGCGTACAAAGAAATCGCCGAAATGCTGGACATTCCCATCGGTACCGTGATGTCGCGGCTGCATCGGGGAAGAAAGGCGATGCAGAAGGCGTTGCACACGTATGCCCTCGAACGTGGACTGGCCGAACCCGAACCCGAACCAGTTGGAACCGACGCAGCAGGGCAGGAGAACAACTGATGGAAGCATGTGACACACCCGACTGCAACGAGACGCTCAAAGAACTCGACCTGTTCCTCGACGCCGAGCTGTCCGACGGGGCACGCGAGGCAATCCACCACCACCTCGACAGCTGCCCCGACTGCCTGAGCGCCTTCGACTTCCACGCCGAGTTGAAGCAGGTCATCCACAGGAAGTGCCAAGAAAACGAGATGCCTGCCGACCTGCTGTCGCGCATCGAGAAGTGCTTCGACACCGACTTCGACAGCGACGGCATCATCGGCTGAACTCGCGCTGACGAGTTGATGCTCGACAGCGCGCTGAGCTGATTGAACCGCCACCATTTCGACGTGGAGTCAATTGACGCAGTCGTCCTGCTCGTCGCCCTCGCCTCGACGTGGGCGATGACCGGGCTGATCTGGGTGATCCAGCTCGTGCACTACCCGATCTTCGACAGCATCGACCCCGGCGAAGCCGGTCAGGGCTGGATGCAGTTCGCGAACCGACACACCAGTTCGATCAGCCTCGTCGTCGGGCCGCTGATGCTCGCCGAAGGAATCACCGGGCTCTGGCTAGTCGTCGCCCCGCCAGCCGACACCAGCCGACTCCTCCCCCTCATTGCACTGGGTCTGATGGCAGTCGCGTACGGCGTGACCGCATTCGTGTCCGCACCGCTCCACGGCCAGATGTCGCAACGCTTCGACGCACGACTGCACCATCGACTGTTGACCACCAACTGGATTCGCACCGCCGCCTGGACATCACGGGCGTGCGTGCTGGCCACACTGGCCTACGTTGCCATCACCTGAGCCGCGCATCTCAGTCCAGTACCCAGTTCCGGTGGCGACGCCGCTCATGGGACACTGCACACGACGATGCATCGACCGGCCATTCGGGTCGATAACCTCACAGCCATGTTGCTCGCAGCCGAGGTCTGGCATTGGTGGATTGGCGTCGCTCTCACGGGCGTCGGCATATTGATCGGCGTCGGCCTGATCGGTCTGTACCTCTCAACGGTGACGGCCAAGAAGTACCCCGGCCGCAAGCGCAGCCGCCAGAGCGACCTCTGAGTCCGCCCAGATCGTGACGATCGAGCCAGCCTCACCTGAGCCGGCAGCGATCGACGCCTACATCGCTGCCCTCCTCGCGCGATGCAATTTTGCCGCCCCCGGCACGATTGCGGTGTGCGCATTGTCCGGCGGCCCCGACTCCGCCGCACTGGTTGCCCTCGCTGTCGCTGCTGACCTCGACGTGCGCACAGTGCACGTCGATCACGGCCTTCGACCCAGTTCGGCCGACGACGCATCAACCGCCCAAGGCATTGCGGACCGGTTCGATGTGCCATTCCGATGCGAACGCGTCGAACTTGCCGACGGTGCCAACCTCGAGTCACGTGCCCGCGCTGCACGACGCGCCGCGGTGGGTGTCGGCGCCCTAACCGGCCACACAGCCGACGATCAGGCCGAAACCCTGCTGTTGCGACTCCTTCGCGGTGCCGGTGGTGCAGGGCTTGCCGCGATGAGCCCGGGACCGACCAAGCCCATCCTGGCGCTGCGGCGCGCCGAGACCCACGAGCTGTGCACTTTGCTCGATCTGACGGTGGCCGACGATCCGACCAATACCGATCGAAGATTCCGCCGCAACCGGATGCGCCACGACGTCATCCCGCTGCTCAACGACGTCGCCGATCGAGACGTCACCGCATTGCTGACCAGGTCGAGCACACTGTTGCGAGAAGACGAAGTGTTGCTGGACCAGCTCGCCGCCGAGCTCGATCCCACCGACGCACGGGGCTTGGCCGCAGCGCCGCTCCCTCTCGCCCGACGATCAGTGCGCCAATGGATCCTCAGCACCACTGTCAACGACGACGACCCGCTCAACCGTCATCCACCCGACGCGGCGACCGTCGAACGGGTCCTTGCCGTTGCTCGCGGCGACGCCACCGGGTGCGACGTTGCCGCAGGATGGCGTGTCGAACGAACACAACAACGTCTCCGCCTTTTCTCCCCCACGCCAACGAGCGGGTAGCCTTGCACCTCGGTATGACGACGGTCGCAGGAACTCTCCCACTTCTCGAAGGTGCGCGCTGATGCCTCCTCGTCTGCGCGGCAAGTGGGCCCTCGGCATCACACCCCGCAACTTCACCTGGATCCTCAAAGACAAGCTCGCAATCTGCGAGCGTCCCGGCGGAGTCGGCGACAGCCATCGCCGCGTCCGACGCCAAGAAGAGATCATTTGGCTGCGCGAAAATGGCTTCGGCTGCGTCATTTCGATCATCTCGGCACCGAGCAACCTGCACAACTACGACGAGTTGCAGCTGCCCTACCGACACCGCGCCTTCAACCAGGACAACCTCGACGCCTACCTCACGCGTCTGTACACCGAGATCCACGAACTCCTCAACCGCAACGTCAAGGTGCTGGTGCACGCCGAGGAAGTCAGCGATCGCATCGTTGGCGTCATGGGCGGCTACATCCGCTGGTCGGGCCTCGTCGAGGAACCCACTCACGCCATTCAGGTCACCGAGCGTCTCTCAGGTCGGCAACTCGACCCGTTCGCGCGTGAAGTGATCATGAACGCCCACACCCTGCGCTGAGCACCTCCGGGCCACGGCCCGAACCGCTTATTCGGCGACTGTCGTTGCGATCGCGTCCAGATCGGTGATCACGACAATGCCCGCAGGGATTTCAATGGTCTGCCCGGCCTGAATCGCATCAGGATTATCGATGCCGTTCAACTCAATGATCGACTGCACGGTGACGCCCGTTGCGCCAGCAATGATTGCCAACGTGTCGCCCCGCTTGATCGTGTAAAACTGACGCACCCCTTCCGGCAAGGTCGTGCCGGGAATGGTGGTCGTCGACGTTGTCGTGCGAATCGGCGGCAGCGGCTCAGTTGATGCCTTGTCCGTCGTTCCGCACGCGCCCGCAACGAGTGCGAGCACCACCGGGAGACTGGCCAAAGCAGCACCAGCGAGGCGGGGACGTGGACGTGTACGCCGATCGGTTCCCGTCATGTCCGACATGATAGGCGCCCTGACGACCAGCTTCCCGGCAGGCCCCACCAGTGCCCGTCACACCGATCCCAGCCGCCCGCGGCATCGTCACTCGCCCGGAATACTCTGCAGCACACCTCAGGACGTACCCTCGGCCACGTGAGCACCATTGCCGACAGGGCCGTTGACTTTCCTGGCGCAGAAGCTCCTGCACGCCAGTACGACATCGACGCGAACGGCGTACGGATCGCCGTTCACGAGTGGGGCGACGCTGCAGCACCGCCGCTGCTTGCCGTACACGGTGGATTCGACTTCGCCCGCACCTACGACCTGTTCGCACCACGTCTGGCCGCCGGCGGCTGGCGCGTCGTGGCCTGGGACCAGCGCGGACACGGCGACTCCGAACACGCCGAGCTGTACTCGTGGGACGCCGACATGCGTGACGCCCTCGCGGTCTTCGACCACGTCAAGCCGGGTGCACCGGTGCCCGTCGTCGGTCACTCCAAGGGTGGGGCATTGATGACCCAACTCGCCGATGCCCAACCGTTCCGGTTCACCCACCTCGTGAACATGGATGGCATCCCGTACAAGCGGAACATCCCAGACATCGCCGAACACGAACGCACCAAGATGATGGCAAGCGACATCGAAAGCTGGCTCGATCACCGCCGTCGCACCGCCGACCTGCAACGCAAGCCGGGCACGATCGACGAACTCGCCGCCCGACGCGGCCGTATGAACCCGCGACTCGAGATCGACTGGCTCCGCCGACTGGTCACCACGGGCGGCTTCAAATCCGACGATGGCTGGCGCTGGAAGATTGACTCCTCGATGCGTTTCGGTGGGTTCGGACCGTGGCGGCCAGAGTGGACACTGATGCGATTGCCCGGCCTGCCGATTCCCTTCTTCGGCATTCTCGGCTCCGAAATGGAAGAGATGGGCTGGGGAACGCCGCCCAAGAAGGTGCTGCCCTACATGCCGATGCAAGGTCGTTGCGAAGTGCTCGACGGCGTCGGCCACTTCGTCCACATCGAACAGCCACAGCGCGTTGCTGACCTCGTGCTCGACTTCCTCGGAGATGCACAGTGACCGCCTCAACGCCCACCATGTTGCGCCACAACAAAGTCGACCTCGCACTGCATCACCTTCGTGATGCAACCAATCCCGCGGCCCGCCCCATTCTGCTCCTGCACGGACTCGGCGACCACGCACCGGCAACGGTGCCCGGCTGGGCCAATTCGTGGACCGGAATCGTCGCCGGCCTCGACTTCACCGGGCACGGAGCGTCAAGCATTCCGAGTGGCGGCGGATACACCGCCGAACTGCTGCTCGGCGACGCCGACGCTGCACTTGCTGCACTCGTCGAGCAGAGCCCCGACGGCAAGATTTCCGTGCTCGGACGCGGCCTCGGTGCCTATATCGCGTTGCAACTGGCAGGCGCCCGCTCAGCACAGGTCCACGGCGCAATCGTGCTCGACGGGCCGGGCCTCGCCGGCGGACCGACCGGACCGACATCACAAAGCTTCTTCTCGCTGCCACCCGCGACACAAACCCCGGACCCCTACGCGTTGGTCGAACTCGGACGAGACCTGCGGCCACCGGACTACGTGCGCTCGTTCGTCCAGCTCGCGATCGCCGGGTCGGACCTCGACGAGCCCATTGCGGTGTGCAGCGTGTTCCGCCCCGATTGGCTTGCCGAGGTGGCCGGTGAACACGGTGTGATGGACGTTCCGCTCGCCGAAGCCCTCGCCGCCTACCTCTGACCACCCCGCCGCCCTATCACCCCGTCGCCGCCTTGCCCGGTCGCCCCATCGCCCATTCCCCTATTCCGCCATTCCCCCGTTGCCCGGTCGTCGCTGCGGCGAAATGGGCGCGATGAGCGAGACGGGTCTGGTTCTGCCAGTTAGCGTTCATCCCATGCTGGCTCCGACCACGATCCTGATCGCGATCGTCGCGTTCGTAATGATGGAGCCGCTCACCGCAGCAATCCACCGTTGGGTCATGCACGGCATCGGCGAGTTCCTCCATCGCAGCCACCACCGTCCAATGCTCCAGCGGTTCGAAGCAAACGACTGGTACCCGGTGATGTTCGCTGCGATCGTCAATCTCGGATTCTTCGCCGGGTTCAACTGGGACGGATTCGGTGTGCTGGTCCCCGTCGGCATCGGCGTCACCGCCTACGGCGCGGCATACGCGCTCGTTCACGACGTGTACATCCACGGACGGCTCAACTGGTTCGCGAACCGTCAAGTCGCAACGTTCGACCGACTCGCCGAAGCACACCGCATCCACCACCTCTACAGCGCTGCGCCCTACGGCATGCTCGCCCCAGTCGTACCTGCTGCACTCCGTGAGCGAGCCGGACACACCACCCGCAACCCACTCGTCAAAGCCTGACCCCGCACCCCCTGCGGCCATCTCGGCGCGCACAGACCAGTCATCCGCCGCATTTCGCACCGAGATCGGCACACGGCGCGTCAGAAGACGAAGAGGCCAGCGGTCCCCGGGCCGGTGTGCGCTCCGACCGACGGGCCAATCGTGTACTGCACCGGTGCCTCGGCCAGCGCCGAATGCCCGCTCAATGCCTCGGTGAGAGCGGCACCGACCACACCGCTCGACACATCCGACGTTCCAATCGCAACCCGCAGCCCGTCCGGCGAACTCGACGTCCAACCCAACGCATAGTCAGCCATTGCCGACACCGCAGCATCGACCGTGGTCACGGTGTCGAGCACCGCAATGCCACTTCCGGCCATCGACAGCACCGGAATACCCTCACTCGCAGCAGCTTCGACCCCTGCACCCACGGCGCGACCCGAACGCTCCGCGAGTTGCGGAATACCGACAATGAACGACGACCCGAGGGCGGACGAACGAGCACCGGCGATGCGCGCCGCTTCGTTAATCGGCGCTCCGGCTGCCACGGCATCGGCAGCAGCCCATGCGCAGCACGAGATCCCAAAACTTGCCGTCCCCGAATCGACGAGCGTGACCGGCACCGTTGCTGATTGTGCCGCGACCCGTGCCGAGTTGAGCGTGCCGCTCATTGCCTCGGCGACGTGAATGGACAGGATTTCGGTCGCTCCGGCGTCGACGAGCTGCTGGTAGGCGGTCACGAACTGGCCGGGCGATGGCTGGCTGGTCGAAATCGTCGGGGTCTGCCCGTCGTCCCACGCTGTGTAGAACTCGGCGGCGGTGATGTCGACACCTTCGAGATAGTCAACACCGTCGACCGTCACGCTGATCGGGACGACGACCATGCCGAACCGTTCCGCAAGCGATGGAGGCAGCTGACTGTTCGAGTCGACGCAGAGACCGATCATCCGGCGTTTTGTGAACCTGTCGGCTCGGTGCCGTTCATGTCGTCGGTCGGGTCGGTGACCGCGGCGACCGCCGCATCGATCGGGAAGTACGCCGGGAACGTCACGAGGCACTGACCAACACTTGCTGCCACGCCCTTGCCGCCGCCTCGGAACCCGGTCCAGACCGGATAGCAGTGCCCCGTCACCGAAGCCGTACCCGCCAGGTGTGCGCCCACCGGGCCAGCAACAACGGCTCCAACGCTGCAGGCAACAGCACCTTTCGCGATATCGCCCACCATCACGGCGGCGCCGGCTCGAGGCCCCAGCACTTTGAGTGCATTGGCAGCTCCCGGATTGCCCGTACCCGCAGATCGCAGATCGACGCCGGCGGCAGCTCGTCGAGTCACCAGATCAGCGGTCGGGAAGGTACCGAGCAGATAACCCAGGCCAACAGCAAGACTCAGGCGTTGGACGTGACGGGCAGGACGCATCAGGCGGCGAGCGTAGACCGCATTGGCGATCAGGTTCTGTCCCTTCCGAGGTTCCCGCGAACGCGCGTGGAACACCTGGGCGCCGCTGCTAGGTTTTCGTTGCTCTCAACGAGACGAGTTCGCTCGCCTCAACGAACAGGCCCCCATCGTCTAGTGGCCTAGGACACCACCCTTTCAAGGTGGCGGCACGGGTTCGAATCCCGTTGGGGGTGCAGAAGACCTTCGGGTCTTCACGGCGGTTGCGGTGACACGTGGTCGTTGAATACATAGCAATACTGGTCCCGTGGTGAAGTCAGGAGTTCACGCCGGCCTGTCAAGCCGGAGGTCGCGGGTTCAAATCCCGTCGGGACCGCCAACAGGGGCCACCAAGCACGAAAGTGCAAGGTGGCTTTTGTGATCGTGGACGAACATTTCCACGTTGAGAACATGGTTTCGTAGCTCAGTTGGCAGAGCGCTCGCCTGAAAAGTGAGAGGTCACCGGATCGACGCCGGTCGAAACCACCACGAACGCTCCGCTCGGATCAATCCGGCCGGGGCGTTCGTCGTTTTCCGGCCGCCTTCATCACCGTCTTCGCCCAACGCGTGTGGCCCAGGGTTGTGACGGGGTCGTTGTCCAGATCGTCACGGAACACTGCGATCCGCGATGGTGAACGTCATGAGTGACGAACTGCATTGGATGTCAGCCGGCCAACTCGCAACAGCGATCGCGGCAGGCGAGGTGACCTCCAGCGATGCACTCGAACACCTCGTGGCACGCATCAAACGCCTCGACGGCCCCATCAACGCCGTGGTGCACTGGGATCTCGACCGGGCCCGACGCGAGGCCGCAGCAGCCGACGCCGCGGTCGCCCGCGGCGACACCCTCGGACCGCTGCACGGTGTGCCGATGACCATCAAGGACTCGTTCCAAACCGAAGGTTGCATCACCACCTCGGGCGCACCCGAACTCGCCGATCACGTGCCGACGGCCGATGCAGCACCAGTCGCCCGCCTGCGCGAGGCCGGCGCCGTCGTGTTCGCGAAAACCAACCTGCCGATCTACGCCGGCGACATCCAGAGCTACAACGACGTGTACGGAACGACGAACAATCCGCACGACATCGAACGCACACCCGGCGGATCCTCAGGCGGCTCAGCAGCGGCGCTGGCAATGGGGTTCACCCCAATTGAGCTGGGCAGCGACATCGGCGGATCAATCCGCGTGCCTGCCCACTACAGCGGCGTGATGGGCCACAAGCCGAGCTTCGGCATCGTGCCCAGCCAAGGCCAGATTCCCGGAGCCCCCGGCACCCTGAGCCAGGCGGACCTTGCGGTCTCCGGGCCACTCGCGCGGACTGTCGATGACCTTGAGCTGGGCCTTGACGTGATGGCCGGGCCAGATCGATGGATGTCGCCGGCATGGCAGCTCGACCTTCCGGCACCGCGGACGACAGTGGTCGGCGACCTGCGGATCGCGGCGTGGATTGACGACGAGTACTGCCCCGTTGACGACGACACCGCGGGGGTGCTGACCGAACTGTGCACAGCGCTCGCCGATGCCGGCGCGTCGGTCGACCGCGCGGCACGGCCTGCCTTCACGCTGGAGTACGCCCATGGCGTGTTCGATGCCCTGCTGTTCGCCGCATTGGCCGGCGGGCACAGTCGAGACAAGATCGAGCACATGGCCACCGACACGAGCGACACAGCGATGGGTCGGGTCAAGCGCGGCACTGCCGCGCGACACCGCAACTGGCTCTCCGCGCACGAACGCCAACTCCAGCTCCGCGCAAAGTGGGCTGGCTTCTTCAGCGGCACCGACGACGAGCCGGGCTTCGACGCACTGCTCATGCCCGTGCATCCCCGCGCGGCGATCGCCCACGACCACAGCCCGCAGTGGGAGCGCACCGTTGAGATCGGTGGCGTCGAGAAGTCGTATCTCGACTTGTTCGCGTGGATCGCTCCCGTCGGGGTCGGCTATCTGCCGGCCACAGTCGTCCCCATCGGAGTGGACCGCGACGGGTTACCGATTGGCGTGCAGATCGTCGGCCCGTTTCTCCACGACCGCACCACGCTTGAAGTCGCGCGCCACATCACCGCGCTCACCGAGGGCTGCCCGCGCCCTAGTCTGGCTGACTGATCGCAGCACACTCGGGGTCTGGCGTCAAGTGTGCTGTAGCTCGTCAGCTGGCGTGGGTTTGGAGCTGGCCGCCTGATTCGGCGAGGGACTTGAGGAGCGGGCTGAGATCCCAGTGCTTGCCACCGAGTGACTCGCTGTAGCTCTCAATCTTCGACACGATCTCGGCAAGACCGATCGAGTCGGCCCAGTGCATCGGGCCACCGCGGTAGACCGGCCAGCCGTAACCGTTGACCCACACCACATCGATGTCGCTGCCGCGGATCGCGATCTTCTCCTCGAGAATCTTCGCGCCCTCGTTGACCATCGGGTAGAGCAGGCGCTCGAGGATCTCCTGATCGGTGACCTCACGCTGCTCATGGCCCTTCGAAACAGCGAAGTCCTTGATCAGTTGCTCGACTTCGGGGTCAGGGGTGGCCGCACGAGTGTCGGGGTCGTAGGTGTAGTAGCCGCGGCCGTTCTTCTGGCCTCGACGACCGTTCTCGCACAGGATCTCGCGGATCGTCGACGACGACGACTTCTCTTCCTTCCAGCCAATGTCGAGGCCAGCGAGGTCGCTCATCGAGAACGGGCCCATCGGGAAACCGAAGTCGTAGAGCACGCTGTCGATCTGGGCTGGCGTCGCACCTTCCATCAGCATCCGCTCGGCTTCAGCGCCGCGCATGAACAGCATCCGGTTGCCGACGAAACCCGGGCACACCCCGACCATGACCGAGACCTTCTTGATCTTCTTGCCGATCGCCATCGTGGTTGCCACGACCGAGTCAGAGGACTTGTCACCGCGGACGTTCTCGAGCAGCTTCATCACGTTGGCTGGACTGAAGAAGTGCATGCCGATCACGCTCTCGGGACGGCTGGTCACCGAAGCAATCTCGTTGACGTCGAGCGCGGAGGTGTTCGACGCGAGCAGTGCGCCCGGCTTGCAGATCTCGTCGAGCTCCTTGAAGATCGACTTCTTCAGCTCCATGTCTTCGAAGACAGCTTCGATGACCATGTCGCAGTCGGCGAAATCTTGCTTGGACGTCGAGCCGGTGATCAGTGCCATCCGCTCCTCGACCTGCTCGGCAGTGGTCGAACGCGAGCGCTCGTAGTTCTTGCGGACAACGCCGAGGCCCTTGTCGAGCGATGCTTGATCGCGCTCGACAATGGTGACTGGAATGCCGACGTTGACGAAGTTCATCGCGATGCCGCCACCCATCGTGCCGGCGCCCAGGATGCCGACCTTCTGCACGTCGATCAGCGGTGTGTCTTTCGCGATGTCGGGGATCTTGTTCGCCGCACGTTCGGCGAAGAAGTAGTAGCGCTGCGCACCTGACTGCGGGCCGGTCATCAGTTCCATGAACAGCTTGCCTTCGACCTTGAGGCCCTCGCCGAACGGCAGGTTGGCAGCGGCCTCGATGCACTGAATGTTGTACTCGGGGGCGAGGAAGCCGCGGGTCTTGCGGGCGATGCTCTTGCGGAAGTCGGCGAAGAGCTGGTCGTTGCCCTTGGCCTCGGCGACCTTGTCGTCACGGTCGCGAACGCGGACGAGCGGAAGGTTCTCAGCAACGGCCTTGTTTGCGAACGCAACGGCGGCGGCGCGCAGCTCGTCGAGCCCGTTACCGGCGATGACTTCATCGACGAGGCCGCCCGCTTGCGCCTCGGCGCTGCTGACGTGCCGACCAGTGGTCATCATTTCGAGTGCCTTTGGCACACCGACGAGACGGGGCAGACGCTGCGTGCCGCCGGCACCCGGCAGCAGACCCAGGTTGACTTCGGGCAGACCGAACTTCGCCGACGCGACGCTGACGCGGTAGTGCGCGCACAGTGCCACCTCGAGGCCGCCACCGAGGGCGGTGCCATGAATGGCTGCAATCACCGGGACGGGAGCATCTTCCATCGCCGCCTGCACCTCTTGCAAACCGGCCGCCTTGGGCACGTTGCCGCCGAACTCGCTGATGTCCGCGCCCGCAATGAACGTCCGTCCGTCGCAGATCACGACGATCGACTTCGCACCTGATTCAACAGCCTGTGTCATGCCGTCGAACAGGCCCTGACGGACGTGCCAGCTGAGTGCGTTCACCGGCGGGTTGTTGACGATCACCAGGGCAACGTCGCCGTCACGTTCGAGACGGACGGATTGAGACAGTTCGATCGATTCACTCATTTCCACAGTCAAGCAAACCCAGGCCCTCAACTTCGATTCCGACCCGGCGTTGACACGACCATTCGCCACCGCACGCCTCAACGTTGCCCCGATGCCGGGGATTGACATGCGCCGTCACGACCGGGAAGCTCAGCGGGAGCGAACCGCTGGCACCAGCGGTTCGAGACACAGATCGACGGGAACCACATGAGCAACGGCGACATCATTGGATTCATTGGCCTCGGCAACATGGGCGGGCCGATGTGCGAACGCCTTCTCGCCGCCGGACACCAGGTGATCGCCTTCGATCTCGACGACGCCAAGGTCGCCCACGCTGCAGCGCACGGTGCCCGACCAGCCGAGTCAGCCGCCGACTGCGCCGCACGTGCCGACGTCCTGCTCACCTCGCTGCCGCGGCCCGACCATGTCGAAGCCGTCATGGTCACGGCAGGCGCGCTCGCCGCGCTGCGCGCCGGATCACTGTGGGTCGATCTGACCACCAACCGCAAGGAGCTCGTTGCACGCCTCGCCGCTGAGGCCCCACCGGGCGTCGACGTGGTCGACTCGCCCGTCACCGGAGCCGTCGACGGCGCCCGCAACGGACGACTGACGCTCTTCATCGGCGGCGCCGAGGCACCCGTGGCTCGCGCTACCGGGATCATCGAAGAACTCGGCACCGTCATTCCGTGCGGAGCGCTCGGCACCGGCAATGTTGTCAAGCTCGTCACCAACCAGCTCTGGTTCGTCGCCGCAGCAGCCCTGGGCGAAGGGTTCGCCCTCGGCATGTCCCACGGCGTCGAACTGTCGACGCTGTACCGCGCCATCATCGAGTCGGTGGGTGACAGCTTCGTGGCACGCCACGACGGCCCATCGATCTTCGCTGGTCACTACGACCCATCGTTCAGCGTCGATCTTTGCCTCAAGGACCTCGGCCTCCTCCACGAACTGCAGGCCGACGTCGACGCACCGCTGTTGCTCACCGACGCGGCGCGCGCCGCGTTCCGGGACGCCGGCAACCGATACGGAGGCGATGTCGGCGAACTCCACGTGGCCAAGCGCCTCGAAGACGACACCGGTCTCTCATTTCGTATGGACGGCGACTGGACGGCGCCGTGGGAAGTGACCGATCAGTGACAGCGGCGCCGGCGGCTCAGGTGATGGCGGCCAGGTCGTCCCAGAGGTGCCCGAGCGCCCGGTGGCACGTGCCGGACTGACGGATCTGTGCCCACGCCGTGTCGTCTCGGAGGCGATCGATCAGCTCGGCGAGGCCGGGGTGCACTGACCGTGCAAGCTGTTCTGCCGACCGGCCCGGAAACTGATCGAGCGTGAAGGCCATTGGCAACAACCGGGCGAACCCGGCAAGCGGACTATCAAACGACATCGTCATCGTCGGTGTCCGCGTCGCGGTCACCGACGATGACGCCCACACGTCGCTCACTCCCGCGTAGAACTCGTCCGCGGCGGCGTAATGCACGTGGGCGACCTTGAGCTGCATTGCGGCAGCGGCACACATCAGGCACGGCTCGAGCGTGGTGTACAGATGCAGTCCCTCGGCGTCGAAGGTGTCGAGTTCGGCGAACGCGTTCATCTCGGCATGTGCCGTCATGTTCCCCGACAGCGTGCGCGGCGCACGCTGGGTCTGCATCACCCGATTTCGGCCGACGGTGACGATCGCATTCTCCTCAGCCGGGTCGGTCACGACCGCGCCGACCCCGAAGTTGCCCGCACGAAACGATGCCCACGCCTCCTCGAACGCCACCTGCCACGGCAGCGAAAGGCCCTTCCATGTCTCGGTCGCAGAACTCACCTGGATGAGTCAACCAGCCCAATCACCGCAATCACGGCAATCACGGCAATCAC
>ERZ891134.1245-NODE-1245-length-18072-cov-4.867847_pt1 | contig 18072 bp, 15 predicted proteins | sample MGYA00520888_ERZ891134 | MGnify/ENA primary metagenome ERZ891134 (study PRJEB32303, sample SAMEA104408692) | aquatic metagenome | biome: Brackish water; feature: Coastal; material: water | place: Baltic Sea | collected 2014-10-23 | depth 10 m ... | reverse complement strand
GAAAGCGGTAGACATTCCAAATAAAAGGAGTGAAATTCCGAGAATGATGTTTTTCATGTGTATTATTTATTTTCTTTTTTAGATTCGTTTTCTGTGAGGGGAATTCCTAATTCTTCCATAACCTCGAACGTTTTGTCGTAACGGGGATTGGCATAAAGCATTTGTACACCCGAGGCTTTGTCAAATATATAATCAAGACCTTGGGCCTTGGCAACGGCTTGAACAGCTTCGAACATTTTATCTTGAATAGGCTTCACCAGTTGTGCTCTTTTCTTAAACAATGCACCTTCCGTGCCAAACTTATCCTGACGGAAGTCGATGAGCTTTTTTTCTTGTTGGTTTATCGATTCTTTTCGTTCTTTACGCTGTTCAGCGGTAAGTAAAATTTCCTCAGCCGCAAAGTCGCGCTGCATTTGAACCAAGGCAGTTTCCATATCTAAGGCCTCTTTCTCCCATTGCACCGCCGATTCGTTCAACTGTTGCTGGGCCGATTGATATTCGGGCATCCGGTTCAAAATATAATCCGAATCTACGTACGCCAAACTCAACCGTTGCGCTTGAACATCTGCCGCCCATAGCAAGGAGAAAATCAAGAAAAAACGGAAAAGAGGTTGGTAGATTCTCATAATTGATTTCGGAAGTGCGAAAATATTAATTTTATACGACTTTACGGATGTTTTAATATGAATTCTTTGCTGTAACATATATTACTTTTATGTAAGGCCCTATCAAACAGTTGCATTTCAAATCGGATGGTGTCGAGTTCCAAACCATTCGGCCTTGCCGGAATGAATAATTCGAGCTCTCCACTCAAGCGCTTGTCACTGCCAGTAGGGGTTAAATCAGGAAATCTTTCGTGAAATTGAATGCTTTGGGTAGGATCAAAGGGATTCGGAACTTCTATCCAAGAATCGTTCTCCAAGGCATATAAATGACAAAAAAACGTGTAAAAATAAGGCGCTCCAAATGCAAAATGGCCCGTTGTATCGCCATCGCCTAAACCAATATCGCCGTCTGCATCTTCATAGAAAAGTTGAAAAAAAATCAAACTGTCGTATTGAAAATTTCGGTTGTACACCTGCTCTTGTTGCACCAACTCTAATTTAGGCGCATTAGAATTTGTACCTTTGTCACTCCCGCAAGCAGCAAACCACATAGCCGCCACAATGATCCACACAAACGATATCCTTAAAGAATTACCTTTCACCGATGTCAAATTTACAGAATTGGCTTTGGAAGTATATCGTTTTCAACAAACTCACAATAAAGTATACGCTCAATGGACGTATTTATTGGGCGAATCCGACAAAAACATTCAAAAAATCGAAGATATCCCATTTTTACCCATCGCTCTTTTCAAAAATCACGCCATCAGCGCCTACCCCACCCATGAATTGATATTCACCTCTAGCTCAACTTCAGGAATGGGACAATCGCAGCATTTCATTCACAAAGAACAAGATTACATCGATACGTTTATCCGAGGTTTCCGCTCGTATTTCAAGCATTTACATTTTGATTATTTGGCCGCACTTCTGCCCAGTTATTTAGATCGCACGGGTTCCGGACTCATCCACATGGTTCAATATCTCATGCACCGTGAAATTGGCGCTGGGGAATTTTACAACCGCAATTTTCAACTCTTGGTGGAAGACTTGGAACGGCTGAGTACGGCAGGCAAACACGTGCTCCTATTCGGCGTGACTTTTGGATTATTGGAATTATCTCAAATCCCGAATTCTATTAACTGGAGTTGCATTCATATTATTGAAACCGGCGGCATGAAAGGACATGGGAAAGAACAAGTTCGGAGTGAATTGTATGCACATTTTCGAGAGGCTTTTTCTGGAGTGCAAATTCATTCTGAGTACGGCATGACCGAGCTTACTTCCCAGGCATACGCAACAGAAAATGGGTGGTTTACCTGTCCGCCATGGATGAAAATCGCCATTCAAGACCCCGCCGATCCTAAAGCCTTTTTAGGTCCTGGCCAAACCGGCCGTATATGTGTAATAGATTTAATGAACTATCACAGTTGTACGTTTATTGCCACCGACGATTTAGGTCGCCTGAACGACACCGGTCAATTTGAAGTATTAGGCCGTTTAGACTACGCCGATATTCGCGGCTGCAATCAGCTTTTATAAGTGTAGGTTATTAATCTCTTACTTCTTCTTCGGGAAAATCTAACATCGATTCTCGCAACTCGATTTTCGGATTGATGAATTTCTCAAAAGCCAAAATCAACGCAGGTAAAAGTAATAGATTCGCCGCCATACCCCCCAAAATAGTCATGCCCGTTAACCAACCTAATGATTGCGTTCCTTGAAATTCCGACAAAATAAAAATCGCAAAACCCGAACAAACAGCAATGGCCGAATACACCATACTATGTCCTACTTCTTGAATAGTATGAGACAAAGCTTTTCTAACCGGACGAAGATTCTGAATAATTTCTCTTCTGAACGTACTCACAAAATGGATGGTACTGTCTACGGTTATCCCAAAAGAAATACTGAATATCAAAATCGTACTGGGTTTCAGGGGCACCCCTAAATATCCCATCATACCGGCTGTAAATATCAAAGGCGTAAAATTTGGAATAATGGCTATCAAAACCATCCGCCAACTTGGGAATAAAAACGACATGGTAAGGCTTATGATCAAAAGCGACCAAAACGTTGCACGCAGTAGGCTGTCGTATAAGAATGCATTCCCTTTAAGGAAAATGGGGGTTGTGCCCGTAATACGCACATTATATTCATCTGCAGGGAAAATTTCCTTCGAAATTTGTTGTATTTGAGAGTTCAGCGAATCCATAGAAACCGAACCCACATCTTGCATTTGATAACTGATACGCATTTGCGTAGCTGTAGAATCGACTAATCCTTTCAACATCCCCTTACCTGTTTTAGAATCAGAGGGCATCTTCATGGCTAAGTTCCCTAATTCCATCGCTGAAGGAATGCGGTAATATCGGGGATCGTTTTCGTGAACGGCCTGATTGGCGGCTGAAATAACTTCCACCAGCGACATCGGTTTAGAGAGTTCGGGAAAATCCGATAATGCACGTTGCAAACGTCGCGCCTTGGTGAGCATCGCCACATCGGTTGCCGCTCCTTCCTCATAAGAAGTAACTAATATTTCGTAAGGCATGGCGCCGTGAAAATGCTTTTGAATGTATTCTAAATCTTGATACATTTTTGATTTATGGGGAATGTCATCCACCATAAAAGCAAGCGGTCGCAAGCGCAGTAAAAAAATCGTGCCTAAAATGGTAAACAATGAAAACCAATAAAATATGCGGCGTTTGCGATTGAAAACCATGTGTTCAGCCCAATCTAAAAAGCGTGTAATACCTTTATTATCGAGATGTTTGGTTTGCTTTAAACTTGGGGGAGGCAAAAAGGAATACAAAATGGGCACTCCAATTATATTTACGAAGAACAACAGGTTAATGGTAATAAATGCCACAATTCCGAATTGTTCTAACATAATGGTATGGGTAAAATAGAAGGTTCCAAAACCTACTGAGGTAGTGAAGTTAATCAGAAAATTTGCCACGCCTACATGACTGATAATCCGGGTTAAGGCCAGGGCTTTGTTTTGTCGTTTGCGATATTGATCGTGATAGGCATTGATAAGGTAAATGGTATTTTGCACCCCTACCACGACTAAAAGCGGTGGCAAGGTACCCGATAAAATATTCAATTTAAAACCAAAAATACCGGTTATGCCCAACATGGTTAGTACGCCGATACTGATGAACAGCAATGACACCAATAAGGTACTGAAGCTTCTAAATAAAAGAAATATCAAGAGCGCGGTTACCAAAAAGGCACAGATCGTAAACAAAAGAATTTCGTTCTTTACGGTAGTGCTATTGCGATAGCGCACATAGGGCAAACCGCTGAGATGCATTTCTCTGTTTTCTCGGGTACCGAAATATTGGAGGTGCTTTGAAACTTCCTTAATTAAGTCAATTTTCTTGGGACTGTCCATTACCTTAGGATCCAGAACCAAAATCATCAATGCCGCTTTCGTATCGGGGTTAAAAACCAAGCCATCGTAAAAACGCAGTTTATTGAATAATTGGGCCTTTTCGTCAAGCTCTGCTTGCGTTTTTGGAATTTGCGTCACAAGGGGCACCATCCGCAAATATTCTTGGGAATCTAATTCAAAATGGAAGGCAGATGCCGGACTTAGAACTCCTAGAACGCCTTTTACCTCCTTTAGAGAATCGATAGTGCGGTGCAAATCGGTGTAGAAAGAAAGTTCAAACAGGTCGGGGGCGTCAAACGCACAAACCAATTTGTTACCATCTTCACCAAATTTCTCTTTGAACTTTTGGTACACCTGCATGTCGGGATCTCCATCAGGCACCAATTTTTGCATTCCATATTCTAATTGAACGGTACTTGCGAAATAGGCCATTACGGCGGTAAATGCGAGTATGCCAAAAACAAAGTAGGTTCGTTTTTTAATGATAAAGGTTGCCAATCGTTTCCAAATCATGAGCGCACAAAGGTAGTAACTACAAATAAAAAATGGCTGCCTTTTGAGCAGCCATTTTAACAACAACAATAACCAAACAATTATTCACCTACAACCTCAATACTGATGTTGGCGGTGATGTCTTTGAAAAGGTTCACATTAGCGGCATATGTGCCGAGTTCTTTGATATCATCGCTAACGATTTTGCGGCGATCTACTTCAAAACCTTTTTCCTTTAGGGCATTGGCAATTTGAAGCGTAGTGATTGAACCGAAAATACGACCGGTAGAACCGGCTTTCGTTGCGATAGTGATGGTAGATCCCTCCAATTTTTCAGAAAGCGCTTCCGCATCTTTCTTCAATTTGTCCATTTTAAAACCGCGTTGACGGATATCTTCAGCAAGCATTTTCAATGCACTTTCAGAAGCCAATTTGGCTTTTCCTTGAGGAATCAAGAAGTTACGACCGTAACCGTCTTTTACTTCCACAACATCGTCTTTATAACCTACGTTTTTAATGTCTTCTTTTAAGATAACTTTCATAATGAATTCCTCCTATTTATTTTAGACCGTCGGCTACATAAGGCAATAAGGCCAAATGACGTGCACGTTTGATTGCTACTGAAATTTTACGTTGGAACTTCAAAGAAGTACCGGTTATACGGCGAGGTAAAATCTTACCTTGCTCATTGATGAACTTTAATAAGAAGTCTTTATCCTTATAGTCAATGTGCTTGATGCCGTGTTTCTTGAAACGACAGTACTTTTTCTTTTGAAGTACTTGTGGCGTTTGGTTGAATACGAAATTGGTTTCTCTTGCCATGGCTTAGTCCTCTGTATCTATTGAATCGTCGTCTAACAATGCGTTCAAAACTGCTTTTTTCTCTTTTGCAGTTGAAGACGCTTTAATTTCTCCGCTTCTACGCTTTTGATTGAATTCCACACCCCATTTGTCTAAAGAAATGGTCATGTAACGCAAGATACGCTCGTCACGACGGAATATCAATTCCCATTTCGCAATGAACTCTGGACTTGCTTTGAACTCAAATAAGTGGTAGAAACCTGTACCCTTTTTGTCAATAGGATAGGCTAACTTGGTGAGACCCCAATTTTCTTCGTGGACGATCTCCCCACCGTTTTCTGTGATCAACCCTCTGTAGCCGGCAACAGCATCTTGCATCTGCTGCTCAGAGAGCACGGGTGTTAAAATGATCACAGATTCATAATGTTTCTGATTCATATAAATTTGATTTTCGGGCTGCAAAGATACTGAAATGTCTCAAAGATTCCAATATTATCATTTTACTTTTTCGAATTGCAGTTGGCAAATGCACGCACATGGTTATTCAAGGAACCGGATCATAACCGCTCCCGCCCCAAGGACCGCAACTTAATATACGCTTAAGCGTTAACCATCCGCCTTTAAAAAAACCGTGTTTCTTAAAGGCCTCAATGCCATATTGCGAGCACGTAGGCGTATACCTACAACTACTGGGCAGCAATGGCGAAATTGCCCCCTGATAAAACTTAATCAATCCAATACCTATATATTTAAGCATCGTCGTTTCAATTTAAAGATATTACTCTCCTATTATTATTCATCCTTAACACCAGATGCGTTATCCTTCATGCCGTTTTCATCTCCTTTTATATCAGAAAGATCAGCTGGCAAGTTGGTTGCTACTTTCTTCACCCCCAATGCATCATTTTGCATACTACTTGCATCTTCATTAAGACCCAATTCACCCTCTTGCAAGTCGGTTACATCTTCCTTAACATCTGAAGATATTCTCGTCCTTTCAGCTGCGAGATCTGCCACAATGGCTTCGATGATTCTTTTTTGCAATTTAAGATACAAGCGCTCTAATGGATCATACTCGCTTAAGTGAGTTCCTACGTATACGATGCCAATCGACAAACAGCAATTTTCGCGATCCAGCATATTCTGCAACGGATGTTTGTGATGTCGATAAATCTCCCTCAATAACCGCTTCATGCGATTGCGTTTAACAGCCAAACGCAAGCCTTTTTTGCTTGCGTTTACACTTACTTTAACCGATGCATCGGTATAGAATAAAGGGGGATGTACCAAGTAAGTGATTCGAAGCGGATATTTGCTTATCGATTTACCTTGGGTATATAACTGCGAAATCAGAACGTCGCTCTTCAGACGCTCATGCCGGCCAAACGTAAACGAGAGGGATAGAGACATGAGCCATTAGCCACAAGGCTTATTTGTGCTTCTGCTCGTCTGATACGGTCAACTTCTTGCGACCACGTGCGCGGCGAGCAGCCAATACACGTTGACCGTTTTTGGTTGCCATACGCTCACGGAATCCATGTCTGTTCTTGCGCTTTCTGTTCGAAGGTTGGTATGTACGTTTAGTCATGACAGTATCTTTTTAAGGGCTGCAAAGATAATAATAGTTCAAGATATTAACAAAAGTTGGAAACAAATTATTTGAAATAACTTTGTATCACCATGCCACTACCCTTAAAACCTGTATCTCAAACACATAAAATGAAGTGGGTATTTTGGATTACCCTGCCTATTCTGTTCGGAACGCTATTGTTATCCCTCGTGCTAGGAGCTAAAAAAACAGATTCCCAAGGGTTTGATTTAAAATCTATTGATCTTTTGAACTCAGAAACCTTACCGGCTGTCGTGATTATCACACTCGTGTTATTCCTTCTATATTTCATCCAATTAACTTGGAGTATCAATCAAAAGGGATTCTACTATCGCTACTTCCCATTAGTGAACAAAACACGTTTTATACCTGCCGAGGAAATCCAAAGCATCACACTTGAGAAGATAAATCCCATTCGCGATTTTGGAGGTTGGGGCCTGCGCTATTCTAAAAAATACGGCACAGCCTATACCACACAGGGCAATCATGTGATTCGCGTACACCTGAAATCAGGCAAAATATTGAACTTTACCGCCCATTCTACAACCGATTTGTCTGCCTAAGTAAAACCAAATATTGTACCTTTGCCACTATGTCCAAAATTACCATTACTGCCGCTCTCCCTTATGCCAACGGACCTGTTCATATTGGCCATTTAGCCGGTGTTTACCTGCCTGCTGATACCTATGCGCGCTTTATGCGCCTCAAGGGAGAAGAAACACTATTTGTTTGTGGCAGCGATGAACACGGAGTGCCCATTACCCTTAGAGCTAAAAAGGAAGGCATTACCCCGCAAGATGTGGTAGACCGTTACCATGCCCTCATCCGCGATTCGTTTAAAGATTTAGACATCAATTTCGATGTATACAGCCGAACCAGCAACCCTACTCACAAAGAAATATCTCAAGAGTTTTTCTTGAACCTCCTCGAAAAAAAGGCGTTTAGAGAAATCGTTTCTGAACAATTTTTCGATCCCGAAGCCCAACAGTTTTTAGCCGATCGCTACATCACCGGCGACTGTCCGAAATGTCATAACCCAGGAGCCTATGGCGACCAATGTGAAAAGTGCGGTTCTACCCTCTCTCCCAACGAACTCCTAAACCCAAAATCAGCCCTAAGTGGAGCCACTCCTATATTAAAAGAAACCAAAAATTGGTATCTGCCCCTAGACGAATTACAAGAAGATTTCCTTAATCAATACATCGACTCTCGCAAAGACTGGAGGCCAACCGTCTTAGGACAATGCAAATCTTGGCTGAACGACGGGCTGAAAGAGCGCGCCATGACCCGCGATTTAAATTGGGGTATTCCCGTTCCTGTAGAAAATGCAGAAGGCAAAGTATTATATGTATGGTTTGACGCACCCATTGGATATGTCTCTGCCACCAAAGAAGCCCGGCCTCAAGATTGGGAAAGCTGGTGGACCGGCGATTCCAAACTGATCCATTTTATTGGTAAAGACAATATTGTTTTCCATTGCATCATTTTCCCCGCGATGTTGCACCTGCGCGGCGATGGATACGTAGTGCCCGATCAAGTTCCTGCCAATGAATTCCTGAATTTAGAAGGACAAAAAATAAGTACCTCTAGAAATTGGGCCGTATGGCTCAATGAATACTTGGAAGAAATGCCCAATCGCCAAGATGAATTGCGTTTTGTATTGCACAGTATTGCTCCTGAAACCAAAGACAGCGAATTCACGTGGAAAGATTACCAAACCCGAGTTAATTCTGAATTGGTAGGTATTTTAGGAAATTTCGCCAATCGCGTTTTGGTATTGATGCACAAATATTATGAAGGCAAAGTGCCCCAACGCACCCATAATTTCGCTGAATCTGAATTGTCGGAACGTTTTTTAAAACCGATAACCCAAAAATTAAGCCAGTATAAGTTTCGTGATGCCCTCAATTCTTTTATGGAATTGGCTCGATATGGAAATAAATTCTTAGCCGATACCGAACCCTGGAAATTGGTAAAGACCGATCCCGAAAAAACAGAAGAAATCATGCAATTCGCTTATGAAATCTTGTGTAATATATGCATCGCATCCGAAGTATTCTTACCTAGAACTCATGAGAAATTGAGCCAACAACTAGGATTGGCCATCAACACAACGACCAAGCAGGATTTCTGGAATAACAATCTATGGTTCGTTCCCAGCGAAAATCCACAAATTGGAACCGTGAATTTATTATTTGCCAAAATAGAAGATGAAACTATTGAATACCAAATTCAAAAACTACAAAACAGCATGCCCCCCAACGACCAAGCCCAAACCAAAGTGGAAACCCCAACTGAAGCCGCTCCTGCAAAAAAAGAGAGCATTCAATACGACGATTTCGCCAAATTGGATTTGCGTATCGCTACCGTTCTTAATTGCGAAAAGGTAGAAAAAGCCGATAAATTACTTAAGTTGACCTTAGAAGTAGGTGCCGAAACCTGCACCGTGCTTTCAGGAATAGCCCTGCATTTTTCTCCCGAAGAAGTCATTGGCAAACAGGTATTGTACTTGTATAATTTGGCCCCACGCAAAATGCGCGGAATCGAAAGTCAAGGTATGATACTTATGGCAGAAGATGCCGATGGCAAACTACGATTCATGCAGGCATCTGATACCGTTCAATCAGGGTCTACAGTTTCGTAAAAACCGCAACACACTCAAATCACGCCCGTGTTGGAGGCATTAATTCTGCGATTTTCGCAAATATTCCTCCGACTTTTGGCGGTAATACGGTTTCCATTGAGGCGCCCCTTTTTGTAATTTTTCCTTTTCCTCGGCCTTTTTTCGTTGCTTTTCAATCCAATCCGGCGGTATTACTAAGTCCGGATTTTTACTTGTATTTGATTCCCTCTTGTCTTCTTGGTCTTGTTTCATTTGCGCCTTTTCATGTTCCAATAAGCGCGTTTCAATTTGTTTTTGACGCCACATCATCTGGGCATCCAACTTCTTCTCCACCCATTTCTTTTCTTGCTCTTCCATCAACTTCTCCGCCTCAAAAAGATTGGCGGCTTGACCGGTTTTCCCCTCTTTCAAGGCTTCTTTCCGTAAGGTTTCTATTTTACGGCGCAGTTCCTCTTGCATCAACACCATCTCCACCCATTCTTTATCGCTTATACGTTCTCCATTAGAACCGCCACCCTGCCCTTGTTTCTCTCCTTTTTCACCGGGCTTCGATTTTCCATCCTTGCCCGATTTAGGATCTCCCTTTTCGCCTTTCTGTCCCTTTTTCCCCTCTTCCCCCTTCTTGCCATCCTTCTTCGAACCTTGCTCTCCCTGCTGTCCTTCCTTTTGCATCTGCTGCAACTTCTCTCCCAACTGCTTCTGCGTTTCCGACAATTTACTGCCCTTGCCTTTTTGCGATTTTCCCGAATTTCCAGGCTTCGGATTTTCGCACATTTTACCATTTTTAGGAGAACTACTGCTTTGCTGATTCATGCGTTGCTGCACATTCTTTAAACTCTCCATCAGCATCACCGCCAAATTATTATACCCCGTCATCACAAATTGCTCGTAAGAAGCAGCCTCCCGCACCTTTCGAACTTTTAGTTCCTCAAATGCACGTTCCATATTATCATTGATATCGCTGATTTCACGGGTAACCAAATCCGATACCATCGGCTGTCTTTTTGCCAGAGCACGCAAACTGTCTTCTATGCCTTCGCTCATGTTTTTAATATTCATCTGCTCTTTATTGAGCGACAATACCCTGGGATTGTCGGAATTCAAACTGCCAAGCTCGGTGAATATTTTTTCTTGTCGGTGAGACACCTCTATCAAATTCTCTAAAAGCGCCCTCAATGCTTTCAAATCTTCAGAATTGCGTTCTTTTTGCGCTTTTTCCAAACTGTTCTGCATTTTCTCTTGGGCTTCCTTCATCTTTTCCGCTGCCTTTTGCTGTGCCTGTTTCGACTCCGAAGCCTTCTGCTCTTGCATTTTTTGAGATGCTTGATTTTGCTTCGATTGCGCTTCATCGATTTCAGGCTTGCCCAAATCTAATTTCATGGGCGATTGTAATTTTTTATTCTGCTCTTCGATTTGTTTTGCCCTATCCGCTATTTGTTGAGCCTTTTCCTTTTGCTCTTGCAATTCTTTGAGCAAGTCGTTTTTGGCTTTTTCACTTTCGGGGGATTTATCTTTCTGCTTTTCCAAGGCCTCTGTTTCACGCTGCAATTCCTGCTGCTTCTCTATCCATTCTTGCATCTCTTGCCCTTGCAAATCAATTTGCTCCTCCATCCGCAGCTCCTTCAATTGCTCGAGCAATTGATCCATATCGTCTTTTTGACTCTGCATACGCCGGTCAATCTGGTCCATCTTTTGTTGAATTTCCTGAGGCGACTTTTTGCGACTCAACAGCTCCTGCAATTCTTTCATCAATTCCTGCAGTTTTGGATCTTCCAAACGCTCCATGCGCTTGTTCAATTCTTCACGGCGCTCTTTCAATTCCTCGTTTTTAGGCGCCAACTCTTGCTGCTGACGGTCAACCTGCTCTTGTTCCTTTTTTATTTCAGACAAACGCTCCAGCTGTTCTTCTTGCTTTTGCAACCAATTCTCTACTTTTTCCTGCATATCGAAACTCAATTGAGGCGATACCGACATGCTCTCCTGCAGTTTATCCGATTGCTTTTGCGATTTTTTGGCTTGCGCTTGGGCTTCTGCCAATTGCTTTTCAATTTTATCCTGACTTTGATTGATTTGTTTTTCGTACATCTCATCCGACCAACGGCGTATGTATTGCCAATCTGAATAGGTGGTTTTTCCACCATTCAGGGCATCGTTGTCGGTTACCCCAACCCGATACCGCAGACCCTTGTTGGCCTCAATACCCATCGCTTTCAAATCCCAAGCATGCGCAAAAACAACGGTTTTATTCGCTTGAAATGACAAACCCCGTTTACTCCGATTTCCCTCTTTGCCATCCTCCAACTCGTACTCTAAAAACACATCCGAAATCCCATAATCGTCAATGGCATTGCCCAATATATAATGATTGTTCTCGTTATTTTCATTCCCTTTTTGCTCCAATTGAATCTCCGGATACGCATCTGCAACCACCAAAATTTGCTTTCCAAATGTATCCGATGTGAGGCCATTTCCCACGGACCAAAACTTAATATCCTCATTATGCACATGCTGGGTAATGAATCGGAATTCGGCATTCCGCGAAGGGGCTATTTTTTTATTTTTCGGGGGAAGTTTATTCGCTTTCTCGGCGTTAACCCTATCTTGGGTAAGGTACAGATTTTGCGCATCTGTACTTAAAACCGACCACTCCAACTTTGTACCGGCTGGAAGCTGCAGCACGCCCATTGCCGAAATTTCCTCAGCCGGCTTTCCCAAATAAGCAGGATAAATTGCCTTCAATTGAATATTTCGGAGTTCAAATTTGGGGATGACCCGTATACGCCCCTCTCCACCTTTAAATCCAGCCGCTTCAAACAGAAAATCACAATTCGCTGCTATGTTTTTCAATTGATACGTAAAACGATTTTTAGAGTCCGGTTTCATCAAAAACGACTGCTCATTAATACGAATAAAAACCTCTTCGGGATAAGCGTCACCCTCTAGTTGCAAGGTTACAGGAACATCGCTATTCGTTTGCACTTGCGTATCTGTAAACGAGGGTATGAACCTAAAAGGGGCAGGCTTTTGGAATGTTTCACTGTAGTTAAAAATGCGTTGCGAAGCCGCTTTGATTGAGGAGGCATCATAAATTCCCCATATAATTAAAAGCAACAGAACGGCTGAAAACCGCATGAGATTCTTTCGCACGGCAGGCCAATTAAGGGCGTCAGTAAAGGCAAACGGACGCAATTGTTCGGTTTTTTGCTCGATACTTTTCAGTAAAAGGGCGGAATGTGCCGCTTCAGTGCCCATTTTTTCCAACTGCAATAAATTGAGCAACTTATCTGAAATTTCTTCAAAATGATTCCCAATAATGGCAGCGGCTTGTTCTTCCGACAAACGCTGCGCAGAAACCAGCGCATATTTGGCTAAAGGCCGCACAATTTGAACATATACACCTACGGCAATAAGTCCCATAAAGCCATAAAATAAGACGCCCCGAACCTCCGATTCCAACCAAAACAAATACTCCGTATAGTTGATCAAATAAAACAACACAAGGGCTTGCAAAGCAGTAGTTAAGCCCCCTTGTAAGAGCTGCTGTAGGTGGTACGACCGAATAAACGCCTGTAGTTTTACTTTAATTTGTTGGGTCGAATTCATGCGATTAACAAAGATAAGAAAGTAAGTGGTTTTCAGAGCTTGCGTTTATCGAAATATCGCCTCTTAGGGAATAAGTCGATCGATGATAATGCCGGTAGAAACCGCTACGTTCAAAGATTCGGCTCCGCCTCGTTTGGGGATAGTAATCCGCTGGGTGATTTTTTGAGAGAAGGCGTCTCGAATGCCATGCGATTCGGATCCCATTATGAGTACAAAAGGTTCTTCAGGCGATTTCAGTTCATAAAGCGAGGTTCCATTTAAATCGGCACCTAAAATATGAGCCGACTTCTGCCAAATGGCATCGGCGCCGCGAATGCAGCTAACCCGGGTAAACGACCCCATGCTCGAGGCAATAACTTTGGGATTGGTTTCGTCTACACAATCCTCGCTTAACCAAATTTGCGTTAACCCATACCAATCGGCAATGCGTAAAATAGCCCCTAAATTGCCGGGATCTGCAATACCATCGAGTACGAGGTTCAAACCGTTTTGCAAAACGGGCTTTTTAAATGTAGGCTTCGTTACTAGAGCTATTACACCCGGTGGACTTACAAATTGCGACAGCCGTTTCATGTCTTTTGCCGCAATAATTTCATACGCGTAAGACGGATTATATTGATCGATAAATTCGGTGGTTGCTAAAATAGTGTCTACTTCGAGCTTACTGTGGAATACTTCTTCCACCCCTTTTCGTCCTTCCACTAAGAATTGGGCATATTTTTGCCTATATTTTGTTTGTCCTAAAGACGCAATACGCTTTAAATCCGCTTGTGAAATCATTTCTCTACAACAAATATGCAGCAATTTTCCGGAATGCATTCGGGTTATTCCTCCTTGGGGTCATCTTTATGGGGAGTTGCGGCGTTCGAAAAGTGATTCCCCCGGGAGAACATTTATTGGTAAGCAATCGGGTTGTAGTTAGTGGCAATAGTGCGGCAGGTAGAAATACAAAAGCGCAAATTCTTCACCGAACCAATAAACGCGTTTTGTTCAACCGATTGCCCGTATTTTTATGGTTGTATTCGGCCGGTACCAATAATAAAAATCCAGAATTATCCGATTCTACCGCTTGGCGCCGCAAATTTCGTCGCGATTTAGGGGAAGAACCCGTTTTATTTAATCCGAAACTCGCCAAAGTCTCTGCCGACAATATAAAGTTTTACCTATTCAACAAAGGTTATTTCGACGCCGAATGCGATTATGTTGTTAAAAAAAGCAAAAGAAAAGCCCGCGTAAAATATGTAGCCAATACCAAAAGTGCCTATTTAATTCGGGAGGTAAGCGTAATAAGTGCGGATTCAACCACAAAAAGAATTTTACAAACGGTAGTAAATGAAAATCCCGCATTTCGCTTGTGGTTGCCTTGCGACTTAAACGCATTATCGGAAGCAGAAGAAACGTTTACCCAGCGACTTCGTGATTCAGGTTTTTTTAGTGTAAATGCGTCTAATATTCGCTACGAACTCGACACCAATCAAAGTGCTAAAAGTGCCGCGGTACGGGTATTTCTAGACCCTCCTGAATTAGGGAAAAAGCATAAAAAATTCCGAATTGGCCATGTTTCCGTTACCATTCAAACCGCTCCCGATTACCAACTAAACGATTATCCGGATACCATCCTATTAACGGGGATGAAATTGCACATGAACCATTATCCATTGAATGCTAGGGTGCTTACGCAAGTTATCACTTTAGATTCTGGCGATGTTTTTAGTCAAAGTAACTGGACAGAAACCTACCGAAAACTATTAGATCTAAACTTATTTAAAGTTGTAGAAATAAGTCAAAAAATCGACCTCGAAAAGGGTATAATCAGTCCTAAAATAGACATACAAACAGAGCCTCGTTTGAGTTTTTCTGCAGAGCCCCAAATTTTGTATTCTCCCCAGGGAAGCTCCGGAACGAATTTCCAAACCGCTTCACAAAGGAGTTTTGGTTTGGCCGGAATTTTGTCTTTTAACAATAGAAACACCTTTGGTAATGCGGAGTATTTCAAATTGTCTTCGATCACTTCTTTCGAAGCCATTTTTAAAAGAGACAATATCGGAGATTTCTTTACGGGACTTCAGCAAGGACTTGTAGCGAGCCTAAAACTCCCTAAATTCAGCTTTTTAAATCGATTTGAAGCCTTAAAATCCTTTGAACAACAGAGCACATTGGTTTCTACCAGCTTCCAATACGAACAGAATCCCAACTTTGTGCGTTCTGCATTTCCGGCCAATATTACCTTACAGTTTGCCAAGAAAAATTTCAGTTGGTATTTAACTCCGTTTGAAATTAGTTATAACCGGAATATTATAAGTCCCACTTTCCTACCCCAATTGCCTGCCCTAGATCAAGATTTTGTTTTGCGTGTTTTTACCGACCAGATTGTAACCCCTGTGAAATTGGGTATGATTTACGCCGACAACCAAAACAAACCGGGTAGTACAAGTCATTTTTTACGTTTGGGTATTGAGACTAGCGGGAATTGGCATCACGCCTATCGTAAATTAACCGAAGACAACTATCAAGACGATAGCATTTATATGTTGTTTGGAGTAAATTACTTTCAGTATACCAAATTAGAGGCCGAGTACCGTATCAAACGCAATATTGACGAATTGAATAGTGTAGCATTTCGATTCAATTCGGGCATTGCCATACCTTATGGAAACAGCAAGTTAGTGCCTTACGATAAGCGCTATTTTATCGGGGGAAGCAACAGCTTACGCGGGTGGCGTCCGAGAGGCTTAGGGCCCGGCAACACGCCTGCAAGTGCCACTTCGTTAATTGATAGATCGGGAGAATTATTGCTTGAAGCCAATTTGGAATACCGCTTTACGGTGGTGCGGAAACTTTTAGAAAGTGCCATTTTCTTAGATGCCGGTAATATTTGGAATTTAAGCCCTACCTCAAGTTCCAATCCCAATTATGGAGTTATCAATGCCCAAAACTTTATCAGCGAAATTGCTTTAAACACAGGAGTAGGATTGCGTTTTGATCTGAGTATATTCTTATTCAGATTAGATTGGGGAATGCCATTGCGCGATCCTTCATTACCTAAAAATCAACGTTGGATATTAACGGAGAAAACACGTGAATACGGATTTGGCACTTACCTATTAAACGAATCTTCCTTAGCAATAGGAATAGGATACCCTTTTTAGAGTATCCTATTCTATATGAAATAATGTTATTGCTTTTTTAATTGGGTTTCGATTGAATTTTATAAACCTCGCTCATGAAACCTTGTAGGTAAAGTATAATTTTATTCTATACCTTCTTTACCGACTTCAGAATCAGTATCAGCTTCGGCCTTAGCCGCTTTTATGGCTTTGGGTTTGGTGGCTTTAATTTCCAAACCTTCAGATCCCTCTTTAAAATCAACTTTTAACTTATCGCCTTCTTTCAAAGTGCCTTGCAATACTTTTTCTGCCAATGGTTCTTCTAAGAATTTCTGTAATGCACGTTGCAGGGGACGCGCTCCGAAATCGGCATCAAATCCCTTTTCCGCTAAAAATTCTTTGGCCTTATCTGTAATTTGAATCTCATAACCCAAATCCTCAATTCTCTTGAGCATTCGTTTCATACGGATGTCTAATATATGTACAATATTATCTTTGGAGAGCGATTCAAATATGATAATATCATCAATTCGGTTCAAAAACTCAGGAGAAAAGAATTTCTTTAACTGAGATTCGACCACCATTTTTGATTCTTTTTCGCGGTTCAGAGATTTGGTTTGTGTACCAAAACCTACCCCCGCTCCGAAATCTTTCAATTGCCTTGAACCAATATTAGAAGTCATAACAATAACCGTATTTCGGAAGTCAATTTTGCGCCCGCCCGAATCGGTCATGTATCCTTCATCCAAGGCTTGTAAAAGCAAATTGAAAACATCGGGATGGGCCTTTTCTACTTCATCGAAGAGTATGACGCTATAGGGTTTACGGCGTACCTTTTCCGTTAACAATCCCCCTTCTTCATACCCAACATATCCTGGAGGCGCTCCTACCAATCGGCTTACAGCGAATTTCTCCATATATTCACTCATATCTACACGAATGAGAGCGTCATCTGTATCGAATAAAAATTCGGAAAGGGTTTTTGCTAATTCTGTTTTTCCTACACCTGTAGGGCCTAAGAAAATAAACGATCCAATCGGACGATTGGGTTCTTTAAATCCGGCACGTGTTCTTTGAATGGTCTTCGTTAACTTTTCAACGGCTTTATCTTGTCCAACTACCCTCTTCCGAAGCGTATCTGCCATATTTAACAAACGCTTGCTCTCGTCTTCTCCCATTCTTTTCACTGGAATTCCAGTAATCATAGAAATCACAGAGGCAATATCGTCTTCGGTTACGCTGTACCTTTCGTCTTTGGCTTTGGTTTCCCAAGCTACTTTCGCACTCTCTAAATCTTCGAGTAAGCGTTTCTCTTTATCGCGAAGTTTGGCGGCTTCTTCAAAGTTCTGACTTTTTACAACTTTGTTTTTCTCGGTTTTAATTTCCTCAATTTGTCCTTCTAAATCTAGAATTTCGGTTGGTACATGAATATTAGAAATGTGCACACGGGCTCCTGCCTCGTCTAAAATATCAATGGCTTTATCAGGCAAATGGCGATCGCTCATATAGCGCTCACTCAATTCAACGCAGGCTTTTATTGCCTCTTCGCTGTAGCGAACACTATGATGGTCTTCGTATTTCCCTTTGATATTAGTTAAAATTTCGATGGTTTCTTCAGGACTTGCGGGCTGAATCAGGACCATTTGAAAACGGCGTTCCAAGGCGCCGTCTTTTTCAATATATTGACGGTATTCGTCTAGTGTAGTAGCACCGATACATTGAATTTCACCACGAGCCAATGCGGGTTTGAACATGTTGGAGGCATCTAAGGATCCGGAAGCGCCTCCAGCACCTACGATGGTGTGGATCTCATCGATAAATAAAATAACATCTTC
>ERZ891134.1243-NODE-1243-length-18087-cov-26.770297_pt1 | contig 18087 bp, 8 predicted proteins | sample MGYA00520888_ERZ891134 | MGnify/ENA primary metagenome ERZ891134 (study PRJEB32303, sample SAMEA104408692) | aquatic metagenome | biome: Brackish water; feature: Coastal; material: water | place: Baltic Sea | collected 2014-10-23 | depth 10 m ... | reverse complement strand
TTTGGAAAGATCGCCCAATCAAAGGCAATTGTTGATAGGCGATGAAGCCCATATCTTGTCGATGTTACATGAGCAAGCATCGTGCATACATTTCCCATTACAGACTCACCTGGATAGGCCACGGCTAATTAAGATCGATTGCGACAAGGACGTCCTCAAGGAGTACCCCATGGTAATAAGAAAGCACATATATATAGGACACGATCAGTAAGTGTGTGTGTAATATGGTACCTTGCGTGCTTGCACATATATTTCTATATATACTATAAGATGTTTGGATCATCGTACTAGGTGTTTGCAGCATGTTGAGTTTGAGTTGTTTCGAGCATGTTGCGGCCATGTCTTGGGAGAAGCTAATTTGGTTTTGCGGTCTATAAGAACTGCAGCAGTGACGATAATTGAAATTTTGAGACTATTTTACGTGTTTTTGGAGGATACTTGGAAATTTTTGGCCGGAATACTTGGAAACAGTACGAGATGGCCGACTCCCATTCCCCTTCGCAGCCGTCAAGTACGGCCAATCCCGTCGAGAATCCTGAAGTTTCTGAGACTAGAGATCCATCAAAATCTACTACACCAAAGCGAAAATCTGACAAAAGAAAGAAATCCACGGTACGCTGGCGCGATGTTGTCAATAAAGACGTCCTCACGCCGAAGGATAGGTACCCTCTGCTGCACTCCAAGAAGCTCCGTGTCCTTGATTTGGATGATGGGGAGATCCAAAAGCTATGCACCACTTTGTATGATGATTATGTGAGTCGTAGCACCATGGTGGACACTCTGCAAGAGCGATGTACCTCCTATGAGAAGCGTATAGGCGACCTCAGGGCCTCTGAGCATTCAAACAAGCATGCCTTGTGTGTGCTAGGAGCACTGGGACAGGCCATTGATCCTTTGCTAGAGTCCTGTGAACTTTGTATGAGCAAAATAGATCACATGTACTCTCGTGTTGCCTCCTACAGCAGAGAAGTGAAGAAGTACGTGGCCCATTTGAGCGCAGGACAAGGTGCTCCCACCCTGGACTTTGAGGAGGCCTTTGGACCTGGGTCGGTTGATGCAGGGCCACAGGATGGCAATCTGAGTGCACTTGCCCTTGCAGCGGATACTGATGACGCCCCTGAATTGTTATTACACGCGAAAGCGCTGCGCACTTCGGCACATGGTGGCACGGGCTCGCAGTTCATCATGCATCTCATCAAGGTAGAAGCTGGTGATGGCACACTTGACAGCCAAGAACGCCTCATTGTATCCGGGCTGTACGTTCTACAAATGGAGCTCCGCAGCATGGTCGAATATATAAGTAATAAGAAGGTGAGTGACATGAGCAACATGGTCAAAAACGCAAGGTACAGGGTGACTCTGATGAAGGGTGTTCTTTTGGCCAGCTTGGCCCAGAAGCATGGTTCAGCCATTCACAGCTATTTATCGGACAAGTTGCCCGACAACGCCTCTCAGGGAGTCCGATTTATTCATATTAGCGATCTGGAGGGGATAATGGAGAAAATTATTGTGAGCAAGGGGGTTGGTGCCCGCCAGAAGGAGTGTCTAATGTCCCTATGCACATGTCTACAGCAAAATGGTTTGCAGCAGGAAATGGACCCAGATCGACTGGATATCGAAGGTGACAATGCTGGACCCGGACATTTGAATGATAATATTATATATATTAATGATGAGGTAGATTTCTTTTCCAGGGCTCGCGCCCGAGGTGAGTGATGGAGCATTGTGTCCACCACAGGGTGGCAGGCTGTACAGCCACATGTGGTGGTTGGCAGCTTGGTAGCGTTTCTTCTTCCAGATATTCGGCAAGCATACGTATCAATTATTTTTTTATGTTGCAATGATATTTTTTGGGAGATCTGGTTAACTTTGTTATGAGTATATGCGCCTTTTGAGCATGCTTCCTTGATGTAACACTTCCTAGACACCCTGCAAGAAAACCTTGCTAGCCTCTATCACCGAGATGGGGGTCGTGGACTGTCGTCCATACTATTCCTACAGATTTTGATGGACTATATACCTGTATTTAAATCGTTTTAAGAAGCCGCAACTGCCATCATACGTCACTTCTGCTGGGTTGCTTGTGCTGTGCACTTGGCACCAGGGCTATCCAACATTTGCCAGCGGTATAAATCAACATACGCGCAGGTATATTTCAAGAAAGTCACTGGTATCGAATATGCACACCTTTATTAGAATGCAGAAGGTGACATACTGGCATTTCGGGGAAATCAGTGGGTTAGAGACCAACTCTAACCTCAAACAAAAACAAGTTGCTGGAGTTGGCCAAATGAATCAAGTTGCCCCAAATATCACTTGATCTGCATATTAATACTAGACGCGCCCGCAGTACAATTTGAAAAGCATATCAACCCATATGCAATCGCGTTTTCAGCGATTTATAATGCTGCCCAGCCTCAGGACCCGTTGAATGGGAGTCCTTGCTGTGAGGGCGTGTGGTACGATATGGCATTGACACGCCAAGATCTCATACTGCCTGCATTCTGCCCACACGAAACGGTTTTTCAGGCTATAAAAGGTACTTAGAGGAAGCCTCTTGGGTGAAAATATTTGTTTCCCGAAAAATTAAGGGGTTTTGCTTGTTTGGCAACTTGGGCCGATATGACTTGGCAGATACGTTGCGCTCGTTGTCGTGCACGCATTCACGTTTAATGTACATATTTTAGCATCTAATATAGTACATTATATTTGGAATCCCAGGACCACCGAAGAAGTACGAGATTTGGCCACGTTTCGCCGCTCCAGACACAGATGTCTATCTGTCACAGGGTGTAAGGGTATAGGGTTCACATGTGCATACCAGAAATTTGATGCATAAACCCTGAAACAGGCCTCTAAACCCTGCGCACAGGGTTTACATGCACTCTATATACCCTGTAAAAAGATGTATACCCTGATGACACGCTATTGAAGGCTGGAGCACCGTCTAAACAATCGTTGCAATGGGACCCCGTCGACTTGAAAATTCAAATTGGTCGTAGGGTATATCATCGATGGAGGGTGCTTTCTGGTCACAACATTGGTCCACAATGGAACATAATATACTTAAAATACCAGATAAAATAGAAGAAGGGAAGTAAGACTCGTTTTGAGAGGGAAACATGCTCGCTGAATGCCGAAGTCCAACCTCTGGCCGAAGTTGACAAGGGGACCGGCGGTAACCTCTCGAAGATGCACCCTCCTCGACTCTTGCTATATTCGGAGGATATTTTAAATATATTTACACTCATATAGTATGCGATGGTGGGATGTGACGCGCATACTCGGTGAAATAGCGCAGCTTAACATGCACCTCAGCGACAGGGTCCTTGTTGGTCACTGACATGCTCGGCAGCCCCACTTGTTTGACGTTTTGGGCGCTATCGCTGCCCAATCGTGCACAAATGCAAGGAATAAGGGGTTCTGATAGCAAGCACACGCGCTCTGATGGCCCCACACAGCCGCTTTGGCGATGCACTGTTGGCTAGGGCTGCATCATTCTCTACCTAGACTACCCTGCTCTGGCAGCCCTTGGATCTCAGCCCTGGCTGCCCTCTCCATGCTAAAGTTTCTTTTTCTAAGCTTTTTGAAGTTCCAGTGCGTCATAAAGAGCATGACCATGGCCATAAACGGCTTCTGTGACATCCTGGAGAGCATGGATTTCAAACGCTTGAGAGCCGAGTTGTTCTGCTCTGCTACCTGCGAGTTCAGTCGCTTAAATCGCTCGTTGGTATACCGTTTTATCATATAACCTTGACTGCACGCTTTGTGATTGCTCCAATGAAAGGCATCTACCAGGAACACGGTGTTCATGAAGAACCATGGTGCCCTGTTCAAACAGTAGTCCTGTAAAGCACAGGCAAAGTCGTAGATGACCACCTCAGGCGGCTCTAGAAGGTAGCATGTCATAAAGGTAAACGGATCATTCCTCCCTTCCGAAGATTTGATGATAGAAGTGTAGTACACGAAGCCATGCTCGCAGAGGATAGTGAACAATCCACCCGTCCTTGCCCCTGGCTTGTTGAATGCATGCTTGCAGCCTGCTTTATCCCCTTTTATGTCTGTGACCTCGTCATCATCTTTTTTGATGTCACTTTCATACACTGGACGCTCTCTCAAGCGCGGGAGGCCGCTAAGTACCCCAGAATGCAGGTATGACCCATCTGCCACAGAAATCCTGGTGGGATCCTCCACAGAACTGCCCAGTTCCCTCATCACGTCGTACCCAGGCTCCTTCATATCAAAAGTAAATGCTACTCTTTCTAATAACTCGGTGGTCAGGGGCAGCCAGGCCTCTGGTAGCTCTGCAAATCCGTCTTGCTGGTTCAAAAGGTCAAGCAGGGCACCAAGGACAGGGGAATGCTGGCTGGCTTTTGTAATCGAGCTCCCCGAGACCCTCTTCGATGCCAGACACCCTTGAAGATCATCTAATAGACATCTAGATATATATGATACAACCGGAGAGTCTCCCTGCAAGGAGTAAAGGAAGTTGCTTAAAGCCTGCCGTTTAGGGCTCTTCCAATCCCAATCTTTCCCCTTAGTATAAGCCCATTTTAGGAATGAATCAATCTTCCAGAATGCCGCAAGTTGAATCATATCGCGCAGTTTGTCAAACGAACTATCCTTACTGCCAGGGAATGAGATCCACTTGCTAAAATCCCTGAGCAATCTAGATAGCCTCCTCCTGTTGTGCTTGGTGCGCTGTAGACGAGGCACGACGTTTAGAAAGGCCCTGTCGACCCTTTTATGACGCCTGGGTACCCATTTTTCATCTGTAGAACGGGTAGCAGCTGCCGCAAAGCATGCATTGGACCGTATTGTCATGGAGGTGCCATCCATGATGAGGACCTTTGGACAGTCCTTGCAGTGTGGACACAGAAGCGGGTTCTCGGGCTCCTCAGCTCCTCCAAAATCTTCAAAGCGTGGTTTTAGGCACCTCCCTAGGTTATAGACCGCACTTCGGAACAGAGAAGCACTCATAAATTCGAATTTGCACTCTCCATATTCGACAGCATCAGAGTACTGTTCTCTGAGCCTCTCGCATCGTGATTCAAGAGAAGCGCCTCCTTCAAACACTGATTCTTCTACTGATGACTTAATAAGGTCCAAGTCGATCACCATGGTGCTGGAAACCCTCCACAAGCCGTCATGCACCCCAATATATGGTATGCGGCAACCGACTCTTCGGTTGGGGCAGTCCAGTGCATAAAGGGGCCTCTCGCAGCTGAACTTAAATGGTTTGAGATACACAATAGCATTTCGTCCTTCTGAAACAATCCCAGACTCGCCATACGCCTCGCCACAATGGCAGGAATGCTGGGGGAGTTGAGGGCAGAGCCGATCAATGGGATCATACTGCTGCCCTGCTGGAGACACCCAGGACTCCAAGCCAACCATATCAATTCGCCGAACCTGATCTCTAAGATCATTTGAATATGGAAAAGGAACTGAGACGGCCTTTGGATGGTCGTGGATGTACCGCTCAACCACAGACATGGCTTCATCAACTGGTTTAAACATCTGGATGTCACCCTCCTCACAGTCATCACCATCCGCTGCATTCTGCACCATGTCCTCCTGATCAATACCTAAAATGTGTTGTACATGTTCGCAATTATAGCTTTCATGGAGATCGCAACGCAAACCCCTGCTTGTCTGTTGCCTGACAAACGCTTCCTTATAGTAGTATCCAACAAGGTCGCCATTCCTCAGGGACAGCTTGACGACCCGCGATGCATCCTCGAACTCGACGCTAGATAGCCTTATATAATGTTTCTTCACGTACTGGACATGCACGCAAGCGCCTGTGTCGTGGAACGTGTCACATGTGCATGACAAGCAACCTGGGTGGCCCTGCTCCCCATACACCCTGGCCAACATACCATGATGCAACGTCTCCCCTGCTCCAAATCTTCTGGAATCAGCGCATGCCCAATGTATAGTACGAGTACGGCCATAGTAGCTGTAGCATAAAGGTGTCACGGGCATATTCCTTAGCAGCTCAACCTCATGCTCATACCACTCTAGAGATCCTGGGGCCCATACCTCTTCGCCATTCCACCTTTTCCTTTTATTCCCCGTACCACCATATAATTTTTGATTTTTTGACTGGCGTCTTTTGATCTCTGGTGCTATATACAAGGGAGTTAGGGGCATTTTCTGGAAGCAGGTCTTCAACTCGGCAGGCCCCAAGAGATTCCTTAATTGCCTCATATTTTCCGCTTCACAAGGATGGATCTTACACAAACTTTTAGATCCTAAAACTGACAAGAATATAGGAAGGTCAAAACTGCGCTCTAGGGCATGCCAGCGGGTCTGCAAGGAGCGAATCTTGTTGTTCCAGCCAAGAGCAACTACCTTCTTGTTGGGCTGGTCTCCACGGAACATAATAGAGTCTACGCACTTTGAACGCATACCTAAAGGATCCATACCTGTTACAAATTTATATTGAGACCGAAAAAGGCGCATGAACTCGGCATAGAGCTCTTCCTCACCCTGAAGACATATGTTGGCACTGCAGCAGAACTTCACTGTCCTGTTCGAGCTCATCCACGCCAATATGGCGCAAGAAGCCCCAAGATGCTCCAATAAGTATTTAATGTGACCCCAAATTTTCTCCATCTCCCCATCTAGGGCCGCCGCTTGCCTGCAACCCGACGACCAAATGGGTGATTCCTAACAGTAAGCAAAGTCCGCTGAAGGCTTGAGGAACAGGTTAAGGCCATCGTGTCTTCTTATATCCAAATAAATTCAAAAATGTCGAAGAATAAACGCCGCTATATAGCCTTATACCGGGCTGAGATCGCACCTGTCGAAGCCACTCTCGCTGCCATCGCGGCGGAACGTAGCCCCTCCCGAAGCCATCGGAGCAGCAGGCCGCCTTATTCTCACAGAATGTCTTACAAATATACTAAGTCATGTTTTGACAAGAGCACGATGAGGGTGATGCACCACATAACGCGTAAGCTCCCCAATTAAAAAGGTCGACGGTCTCCCCAGGATTATTACCTTGGGCCTGTGTGTTGTCTTCTGGCTGCTCAAAACGTCAGTAGGCAGGGGATCTCCGCCACCCGCCCCTATAACTGCGACTAAATGTAATCCGATTTCAAAGTACAGCCACCCCGATGACATCTCCTTTTCAATATGTAATCTATGTGTAAATTACGATTATAAGAAGTCGATATTGGGTCCAAAACCTGCCAGAGAAGCAGGAAAGGCTCGATGTCAAAATCCAGCGACATCGAAGCTTCCCTTAATAGGTGCGTTTTGAGAGAGATGTTAGCCGTTTGCGAGGCACGAATCTAATTATTAGTGTATATTTTGTAATATGGAAGTCAGTATGATTATCGAAAGTATTGTTTGACGCGATTTCCGCGTGACCCGTTTGAACCTCATTCCGTTGACGAGGCTGCGCTGCAGGGAAGCCCTGCACTTCGACGTCCACATGCTCTCGATATGCAATCACATTCAAGATTTAGTGAGGAATTATGGTGCAAACTATGCGTTGGTGTACTGGCTGAGTGATAATGATCAATTGAAAAAATGCACCACTGTGAACCTGGGCTGGAGGGATGCCATTTCTGATGAAATCTTTTCCGCTTTCAAGAAAAAGTCGACACTGGTGCTGCAAAAAAATACTTTGACATTATTTCCTAAATGTGCCAAGGTGATATGGGGCAGCGGGACAAGTTCGCCAAAGGAAAATGCCCAGGGGTGGTGGAACAAGAAAAGGTCCATCAATAGGAAAATCCTGAACTTTGAAAGGCTGGGATACCGCTTACCTGCAATAATAGTAGTTAGAGGAGGTGAGAGGTCTCTGAGTTTCTGCTTTCCTCCGAGAGACCAGGAATTAATGCGATTGGCAAAACGTATTGATGACCACTATGGGGTATCTTTGGAGTTGCAAGGAAAAGGGTTACCTCCCAACCCCCCCAGGCTGCCCTCTGCACCCAAAAAGCGTAGTATCTTCCCAAAATGGAACTGGAAAAATTCAGATAAGAAGAGGTGGAGGCCGTCGTCCACTAGGCAAGAGATAGAGGAGTTTCTTGGCATGGAGCACATCCATGACCCTGGCTCCCTTGCATGGTACAGTAACCAGCTCAAAAGCTCGGACAGCGTGCCAGTGCATCCATTGTATGAAACAGAAAACTTATATCAGTGGGCATGCTTGGATGCGAGGGTGTACGGGGACAATTTGGCCACACATCACAACATGTTTGTCCAGGTGGATCTTAGCAAGGACGCTAATGCCACTATATCTTGCTCTTGCGACGTGTATCGCCACTGCATAGTCAATCCTTGTTGTGTTCATACTGAATATATACGTATAAATGCAGGCAAATTGAGACAACTGGAATTTGGTGAGCCAGGTGAGGTGCTTCAGTTGTGCAAGAACAATGGGGACATCGTTGGATACTATGTGAATGGATGCTTCGTGCGACGCCAAGGCAACAAAGGCTATAGATGTGATACAGACAAAATGTACAGTTGTCAGCACGTGAATACAGTATGCGGGGAGTTGGGACTAGATGAGGGCCCTGAGGCATTAAAAGAGAGAGCTGTGGCAGAGAGCAGCGAGGATAGTGAGGATGAAGTAGAGGCAGAGCACCTTCCCACGAATGCCTGGATCACGCAACATCTCAAACATGACAAAATAATATATCCCTATACTCAGGAGATGGCGAACGTCGTGACCAAGAACGCATTTCATGGATATGGGATGGACAAGGAGCACCCATGCATGTGGTTCGGTGGGGTTCTGAAGCCAGACGTTCCGGGTACCAAGTGCCTTTGTATGCTTGACTATAGGGACGAGGACATGAAATTAGAGGATTATCTCTGCACAGTGTACATGAAAGAGCCTCACTGTGCGAGGCAAATGCCCTGCATGAGGCTAGAATGCCCAAATGGCAGGAAGGCATGCACAAGGCACTATGCAGGTTTGCAACACGGTCTCTGGCGAATTGGTCAGGCAAGAGTCGTAGAACTGGATCTATTGGTGAAATGTGCCTTAAATATCATACATTTTCCAGGGGCTTCTTTTGCAGCACAGTGTGATCAACTCTCTGAAAGCTATGACTTCTACAAACTGCATGGGGGGAATACTGAGGGATTCCTGGACGTCAACTCTTTCCGTGCAGCTGTGTACGACGTGGCTAAACGTCTTGATATAGACTTTAGTGAGCTTCAACAGGAGTGCCAGAGCCTGTCTGGGAGTGAGATGACCCACATGAACATGATGCTTTGTCCAATCTGCAAGGACAGGCCTGATGTCATCATCATGGACGGAACTTCCATGACTATCAACGCCAGGTCATGCAGTGCACCATCTATAACGTCCCCATGGGGAGATGAGACCAAAATAAGGCCGCATGCTATGTTGGACCGCTGCTTTTTTAATGTAGTGAAGGACCGAAGCGTAGGACGGTCAAGGTGCAAACGCAAAAGGGTGATCAACCTGCTCCAAGGCTTCGAGGCATGGTTTGCTCCTTGCAAAATATCTAGACGAGATTATAAGGATATAAATGAGCTCCTGGAGCTGTCTAAAGCTTGGAGACTCGACGGTTTTATCAAGTGGGCCTACCAGGCATGCAGGGAGGCTACAGTCAGCAACCAAAAACGAAAGGCAGTGCAGAGGGTGCTGCGTGAGCTTGCTTCTTCCAGTCCTGCTGCATCATATCTCCCTTACGCTTCTGCAAAGGTTCTCAAGGAGCATTTGGATGTGCAGGAGGTACCTCCCAATGCGATGCAGCGGTTAGGACCCTGTCTGAAGGGGTTGTTGCAGGCAGGTTGCAAGCAAAATGAAAATGGTGCGATATTTCCTTCGTCTTGGACTCCATTCCTGGCAGAATTAGCCCAAAGAAGCATGGATACATACGAATCGCCCTATTGCCAGCAAGAATACGGGCTTGGCGGGGAAATTTCGCATCATGGGGACCCCTCTATTCTTCACGATGGGTACCTTGAATCAGGGATCTGTTGCGGGCTCCCTAGACTGCGCCACCGACCTAGGTACGCGTGTGATAACATACAAGATGATACAGAGTACATGGGAAGGGATAAGCCTCCATGCAAGCATGCTTTTGGCAAGGCTGGGACGAGAACCGGAGGTGTCTTCACCTGCATGTGCAAACACGGCATTACATATGGTTGCTTCATCATCAAGGAGGCGGAGGGCCGTAACGAACCTTTTACTTTCCTGACTTGTTTCTTGAAAGAAGCCCCCAAGATAGTGATATACGATTTTGCGTGCTCGTTGATGGACTATTGCCTAAACCGTGCTCCAGGTTATTTCAAACACACCCTCTTCTTTGTGGACAAATTTCATTGGGTGAACCATGTCAGCTGTGCGAGGACCTTCAATATAAGGGAGCATAGTGAGGATAAATTTGTGGTAAGCAGCACCGGAAACTCTGAAGCGTGCGAGCAACTCAATGCTGCAATGAAGAGGTTGAGATTTGTGCTGTCCCGCATGGCACAAAGGCCTTTCATGATATTCCTGCGCCTGTTCGTCGCAGTGTGGAACAAGAAGAAGCTAGAAAAGGTTAAAGGGCTACATGACAGGGGGCAGGCTGCAAGAGTGTGCACAGAAGCTGGTCCTGCTGCTGCCCCGACGTAACTGCCACCAACCGCTTCTGAGAGCACCCAGATTTGAATAGATTGAAGTTCCCACGCAAGTCCCTTCCAGATGTGTTCACGAGGAATCGATTTGAATATATAACATGGTATATTAATCAGCTCGTGTCATTCGATTCAAAGAAAAACGCAGGATACCAAGCTTGTCCAGCCACTCAACCTTTTTGGACTCCCTTCGCTTTTGCAGTTGGGCTTCCAACTTGTCACAGATCTCTTGGACATGGGAGGAATGACAGAATGACACGCCCTTTGGAGCATACTTAGTGGAAAAAGCAAGGAAATCTTCCAGCCAGCCTTCGTCATCGGTGTCATTGCAGAACCAATGGTAGTTGAGCAGCATGGTCTTGCCAATGTTGAATTTCCTGATGCGTCTGTTGTTTTTCTTGTCCACGGTAATGAGATCTGACAGGTCATTCTTCTTCATACTCTCGGGAACACAAGTATTGATAGCCCGTACCAAGTCCTTTTGCAAGAAGTAAGTCCCCTCTTCGATAGGGTTGCCCTCCCTGTCTGTTGCGTGCTCCTCCATTGGCCGCACATGGATTGGATGCACCCCTTCGTGCTCCTCATCGCACCATTTGACTCTCTCAACCTGAAAAACAAGTGATTCATCTTGTTCACCTATGTCATCCTCTACGATGGCAGCGCGCCTCTCATCACCCTCATCATACGGTGTGATTGGTATTTGAGGCATGGTTGGTCCATTGTCTTCTCTGCTGTCATGCTCATCCAGCACCCTATCGCCTACTAAACACCGCAAATCTTCCATGGAATTTTTCTGCGCTCTATGAAACGAGCTAAATATGTCACATACGCTCTCAAAATGCTCAAGACCATAACTTGTGGTCTCAATCTGTGTTCTGATATGGTGTTTCAACTCGTTGCACTCTTGCTGTACCAATAAGAGTTGCTCAACTTCCGTCTGAAGCTGTCCGCACTTGGCTTTCCACTCTTCTACACACTCTAAAGCATCTCCATAGTCCTTCAGAAGACTTTGCAGCAGTCGGTTACACAGATCGTGGTCCAAATTGCCGGAATCCACCTCACCACCAGCAAGCAACTGATACCTAGCCTGAGGACAGCTCTCCTGCGATCTGAATAGCTTGGTCCACATGAAATCGGCCCATTTTTTGCGCTGAGACTCCTTACCCCTAAATATGAAATCTCCAGCTGTCACAGAGTTTGAGACCGTATTAAATTGCTCTAATAGAGCGTGAGCACAAGAGTCACCCTCAACACCAAAGGTCTGACGGTATCGTTTCCGCGATTCGGGGCCCGACATAACATATGTGAGCTCTATTTTAGCTCCAAATATGTCTAGAATATAATATATTTCTCCCTTTTGTCGCCAAAAATCCTCAGTAAAGTTGTGCGAGCAGCAGAGATGTCTTCGTCAGATGGCGTGCGCACGCATACCTTTTGTTCAAATTTTATCTGCACAATAGACCAATCGGATTGGGCAAATGCAATAAAATACTATTTAAATGAACGCATTAAAATATGAAGATAAATTATACAGTATTCAACTCAATCCTATAACAGGATAATACATATAGTATTGAGATATAGGGGCATCTCACATATTTCATTTCATTTTTGTTACACTGGAGGTGCCCCCATCAACCACAGCCTTTGATCGGCGCTCACACAAGGCAGGTGTTCTAATTGCTAGGTCGTCCCCCTTATGAAAATTTTTAATCCGCATCTCCTCCACAAGGTGTCTCGAAGCACGGGGCTCATTAAATATAATTATAATATCAAAATGGATTATATAAAGCCCCCGTAGAAATTTGATCGTACCAGATGGCGACACACTTGGGCAATTTGTCATCCGTGCGCATGGACGGTTCGGCTTATACGTACGCTTCTCGTCGCTTTGCATCCTCTTTTACGCAACGAATATTCTTTTCTATGTGTATAGTTTAATCTAAGGGGGATGGAATCGGTTGAAAGATTGTGAGATGGTCATTTTGGGAGGGCCTGCTTTGCACCTGTTTCAAACAGAGCAACTCACCTTTGTTCTTGCCCTTTTTTTACAGGGAAGCCGAGCGGTTCGACCAGTACATGGAGCGCATTAGCAATCATGTTAATGATGTTATCACGAAATACAACGGAACCTTCGGCTTGGTGGCCTGGTTGAGTGCTGATGACAAGGTCAAAATTTGCTCCAGCATGAACCTAGGTACTGGAGTCGACTTTATTCCGCCACTTTTGCAAGCGTTCAGGGCGCATGCCCCCAGGCTTGAAACTAAAAGTAATTTTATGCTGATGCCGGAGATTGTGGGGCCTATTTGGGGCCAAGGGCACTCTGACTCAGCAAGGAAGGACAGTCAAGGATTTTGGAACAAGAAGGCTGCTATCAGTCGCATTATTGACGGCATACACGGAAAATACTCACTAGCTGCTGTCATTGTACTTCAAGGTAGTGTTAAATCATATCATAGCTCGTATCCGAGGAACAATACAGGCCTGATGGCTGTTGCAAAGTCCCTCCAAAGGCATTTCTCCACCAGTGCCAATGTCAGGGTGAACCCCTCGCTGCCTTGTGATCCTGCGTTGAAGAGACTCGCCCAAGATTATGCAAACAGTGAATTTCCGGTGAAAAAACGTAGAAGGAGCACGCAGAGCGGGAGACGGAGAGGGAAGAATGCTGGAGAGGATATCATCCATGACACAGGGACCTATGCATGGTACTGTAACCAGCTGAAGAGCAGCAAGAACACGCCACCGCATGCTCTATTTCGAACAGAGACGTCTATGCATTTTGCTCTCCTGGATGCTCGCGCGTCTGGATCGAAAATGACCGTGCACCATCAAATGCTCGTGGAGGTGGAGTTGCACCTGGAGCAGATGAGAGCAGAGTGCTCCTGTGACGTGTTCAGGCACTGTGGTGCCGATCAAAAGTGTGTTCATGCGATGTATGTTGAGAATACAGGACATCAGGAGCGACTGAAAAGCATGCACTTCCCAGAAAGGGGGGCAGTGGTTCAAATACTGAGAAACAATGGGGAACCGTGTGCATACTATGCTGACGGCTGTTTTGTGCGAAGACAAGCGCGTAGAGGGTTTCGTTGCGATACAGACTTGGAATATGGGTGTCGACACGTGCAACGAGTCTGTGAAAGCTTGGGAATAGATCAGAGGCTCGCAGAGGAGTTGGACGAGGGGACGCCTCCGAGTGATGATGAGGATGAGGACAGTGACGATGAGGAGAATGGCTTCGCGCGAGGCAAGTGGATCGTTTCGGATCTACAGAGACTCAAAATTCCATATCCCTACACACGAGATGTAGCCCATGCCGCTGCAATGGTCTCCTTGCATGGATTTGGGAGTGACCTTGATGCCTCCCCAAGGATGTGGTTTGGGGACACATTGAAGCCTCAGATTCCCGCCGAGCCTTGCAACTGTGGCCACATGTATACTAGTAGCAACTATGTGAACGATACCGAGTGTGTTGTCTATCTGAGACACCCCACCATCGCCAGGAAGTTGCCATGCATGAGGTTGGAGTGCCCTGGCAGGAACAAGGGGTGCGACAGGCACTACATCGGCGTGCATGACGGGTTGCTGCGCATCGGACCAGCTCAAGTGGTTGAACTAGATATGCTCATGGAATGTGCACTTGATTTGCCGAGCTTGGGCGGCGTTTCACTGACTGCCCAGTGGGAAAAGCTCAAGGACAAGTTTGACTCCTTCAAGGCCCTAGGCATGACGTCCGAGCAGTTCATCGAGGTGAATGCATTTCGCTCTGCCATCTATAAAGTGGCAAGATGTGTGGAAATAAGTTTTACTCGGATGGAAGAGGCTCCTAACCGCGGCCTGGACACGAGGAACTTCATGCTCTGCCCCATCTGCAAGGATGCACCAGAGGTCATCATCATGGACGGCACCTCCACGACAATCAGGGCGGATGCTTGCAAACACGCATCGATGACACATTCTATGGATTATATTCGAAAGAAAAGACCCCACACCATGCTGAACCGCTGCTTTGTGAATGCTCAAGGCCAGGACAGAACAAAGGCGAAGCGCTCCAAATTCATCAAACTCTTGCATTCTTTTGTGGAGTGGTTATCGCCTCGACAGGTGAATAGGACGTCTTTTCAAGGTAAAGGAGATTTATTGAGGGCTTCGGACCCGTGGAATATTGGGCCGTTCATCCGTTGGGCTCATGATACAAGCATGAATAATATCAGCGACACTAAGCGGAATGCCATTAAGCAAATATTTCGGGAAGTGGCCTCCCCAAGCCCCACGACTGCCTATTTCACATACCGTGCGGCAGAAAAACTGCAATCTTTGGTGTCGCAAGGGCTGAGAACGATTGCGGTGCGGGAGTTTCATGCTTTTGGGCCAGTCATGGCTGAGCTACTGAAAGCAGTGTGTCCACCTGGTGCATTAGAGGTCTGCTTGCCCACGTCATGGGACCCTTTCATTGCAGAACTCATTCAACGCAGTTTAGATATTCATAAGGTCGACTACGAGACCGGAGAGTACGGCTTGGGGCCCAGGATACAGCATCCCAGGGACCCATCAATTTTGAATGATGACTTCCTTCACTCTGGTATGTGCTGTGGCTTGAGGAAACTGAGGCACCGTCCCACGTACGATTGTGATTTCATTGCCAATAAAGAAGAAGAAGACATGCTGTCCAGCGATAAAGCCCCATGTAAGCATGCCTTCCACAAACCTGGGAAGAGAACTGGAGGGGTATTCACATGCTTGTGTGAGCATGGCTTCACCTATGCTTCATTCATCATCAAGAAAGCGGAGGGACGCAACGAGCCGTTCACATTTCTCACGTGCTTTTTTGAGAATGCCCCGCGTATAGTTATATACGACTTTGCTTGCTCTTTGATGGATTATTGCCTGAACCGAGCTCCAAACTTTTTCAAGGATACTCTCTTTCTGGTGGACAAATTCCATTGGTATAACCATGTTGCGTGCGCCAAAAGCTTCGACATACGAATATATAGGTGTTACAATGAAGTAAAGAGTCGGACACGTAATTCTCAGGCGTGCGAGCAGATAAATGCAGCAATGAAAAGGCTCAGGTTTGTGCTCTCCAGGATGGGCCAGGAGCCCTTCATGCTCTTCATTCGTCTCTTCGTCGCAAGATGGAATCGCAAGAAGCTGGAAAAAATACTGGAACATCGCGAGAGGGCTGAAAGGGCGCTGAATTATGCGGGGCACGTCGCGCAGGGGGAGCAACTCGTCATCATGTGAGGGTCTGCAGCACGAAGCACAGGTTGCTATTGGATTGCTCACCAGAGACCGCCATACCCGGCTCATGGCGTGCTCCAAGCATCGATCCATTTTTAAATGATTATATAGAGCCTTTTGAGTCTTGCAGATATGCCCAAGCTGCGTCCAGTTCGTGTAAGCCTCCCTAGACATTTCAACAGCGAGCCACCTGGGAAGGCGTATCTCGTTTAGCCTGCGCTACATTGCGATATACGAAATATGTACCATTTATAATAAATATTTATGAATATTGGGAGCAGTGGAAGGGGTTGAATTGCTCAGGAGAATGAGATAGGGTGTTCGTTGGAGTTGGTTCGAATCGGGCCCGTTTTTGAAATGATTCTTGCAGATCTGATCGCATGTCCTATACCCTTTTATTTGAAAGAATTACAACCATTAAATAATTATAGTATGTCTTTATCTACAAACCTACCGGTATGATTGATGCCAGACGGGTGGCACGTGAACCGACTTTCTCATCTAATTTACGATATCTCATTTTCTTTCACAATTGAGCTTAGACACTGTCCCTGCTCTCTATATACGTATATAATATAAACTCGTATGAATATATGTTACTCTTCGATGCTACGTTTGCACGTGTCGTATAGATCGTCCACGGCTGTGATGACCTCTCCCTTGGTCTGTTCAGAGAGGGATCGTTTGGCCTGCACTTGTGCACGAATGCGAGCGCACATCTCCTCCAGATGCGAGAAGTGGATGAAACGAATTCCTCGAGGATTCTTTGACGTTGCAAAATTCTCAAAATCCTGCAACCACCCTTCGTCGGCAGCATCATTGCAGAAACAATGGACTTCCTCCAGGTTGGGCAAGTTGAACTTCATGCCATCTCTTTTGATGACATCTGACAGGTCACTCTTCTTCATCGTCTTTGGCAATATGGTATTCAAAGCATGTACCATATCTTTCTGCATAAAATACTTGCCTTTCTCGATACAAACGTTGTCCTTGTCTACTGCACCCTCTTGCATTGGTTCCACACCAATGGCGTGCACATGTGCCCCATGAGATATGGGGATTCTCTGCACGTCAAATACTATGGTTGCCCTAGGAACAACACTTATAGTTGGTGGGGAATAGGATGCTCGGCGGACATGTGCAGATGCTCCGGAGGGCGTGTGCAATGGTAAGGTGCCATCGTCATAATCTTCCCCAACATTCAATTCAGCTATCAGCCCATGCCAATCCATTATTTCCTCCAATTTGCTGAAAGACTGCATGTGTGACGCATAGAACAGATCTATGAAGCCTTTGATGGTCGCTATTTGCTCGATGCTCGGCGTCACTGCATTTTTGTACTGTGTCACCCCTGCTGTCAGTTCCATGAATCGTTGTTGCAGTGCTCTAAACTGCCTGGTTTCCTCCTGACAAGCCCTTTCCCTCTCTTCCAGCTCCTGATTGCGCTCGTATAACTTTTGACATGTCATCCAAAGCTGTTGCACCAGTTTATCCATCAGTTCATCGTCTACATGAAGACATTTAAGCCTGCCCTCTGCCAGGAGGGGGAACTGCTCCTTGGGTGTCGTTTTGTCCGATTGGAATATCCTGCTCCAATTCTTTTGCAGCCATCTTCCACGATCGTCCTGACTGTCTACATATAAAAATGTTTCAGCCTCATTGGTTTGTAAAGCAGCATTTATTACGGCTCCTAAGTCTCTTCTTGGCTCTCCGACGCTCCCACCAGGAGCTGGACGCTGGCGTTTTGGCGCCGAAAATGCATCTGACGACATGATCGGAACCTAAAATTTCTCAAATTTTCTCAAATACTAATGTTTATGATCGACACAGTATCGAAAATGCCTCTACGCAGCACGCACGTTCAAACAAAGATGGACGAACATCTACGCCGCCAACTCTTCAAGTTTTGCTAAAACGCTTTCTATTGAATATCAAACAAGTTATATGCGATTAAAATACATCATATTATATTTGATAAATTATGCCGTAGAGGAGATAATATACAGTGACCACCAAGAATTGATTAAAAGTATAATGTGTGTATATTAGAACTACTGGCATCTCGCGGAGCATCATCTCATCCGTGAGGTTCCTGGATTCCATCGGTCTAGCAAGGCACTTGATAGGACAATGCCATTCAAAGAATCTCGTGGAACGTTCTGCAGAGAAAAAAACTGCGCAACGTGGGTTAAGCAGCTAAAGCCTCCGGTCCCGCACAAACTGTTCAAA
>ERZ891134.1239-NODE-1239-length-18144-cov-14.981702_pt1 | contig 18144 bp, 6 predicted proteins | sample MGYA00520888_ERZ891134 | MGnify/ENA primary metagenome ERZ891134 (study PRJEB32303, sample SAMEA104408692) | aquatic metagenome | biome: Brackish water; feature: Coastal; material: water | place: Baltic Sea | collected 2014-10-23 | depth 10 m ... | reverse complement strand
CATATCTAATAATCCCATTGAAAACTATACCACGCAAGAACTTGATGCTGTTATAAATGCGACAAATGAGAACATCATACCTTTGTTTGATATAGAGCCTGACTCTAGCGGAGGCAGTAGTCCTGACTCTAGCGGAGGCAGTAGTGTTATCATAGGCGAAAACTATCCAGAACTCTTTCCAAATCTAAATAATAAGATAACGACCACTCGCTTTACGAGATATGAGGTTGCTAACTTCTTAGATGAGTTCAACCTATCGCCATATACGGCTATTGGGTTGTCGGTAGCGAGTCCTAAGAAGATGAGTTCGATGTGGAACTCTTTTCTCACTGCGTCTATGGCTGGTTTAGCACTCTGCGAATTTCTCAAGAATCCTTTCGGTATTCTTGCGATACTTGATGATATTCGTGATCGTGTTCTTTCAGCTATCGATTCATTTAGCGGTCTTATCAATAAACTCAAAGACTTTGTTGAGAAAGCCAAAGAATTTATCGATAACATGGCTGAGACCGTCATGAACAAGATAGAGAACCTTACAAAAAAGTTCAATGATGTTGTTATGAATACAATAGGTATGAAGAGGGGTAATGCGTTTCAGGCTATGTCGCAGACTTTCTCTGATATGTCTGATAGTGTCAAGGCTATTTTTGATGAAAATAGTAAACAGTCTCTCAAGGATCGTATAGAAAGTGCTATCGTTGGCACCATCAAAGGTGTAGCTAAGATAACTGCTGATGTTGTTGACCAGATACTCTATGTGTTTTGTGGTATAACATCTGGTATAGAAGAGATGGTCAATGAAAAGATAGACGCAGTGAGAACATTCACGGACGAGTTTCAAAATAGTTTTGACCAACTCCAAAAGGTTTCAGGATTCAACACTAAACGGGCTATAAACTTTGGTCGTCAAGTCCCAACAGATGAATCTCAAGGTAGTGCTTGTCTTGCTCATGCTAATCGCGTCAATGGTATGTCCTCACCTTATCTTGGAACAACACCATCTAGAATATATATTCCTGAACTCTCTAATTTACCTCAACCAGGCGAGTGGTCTAATCTAACCTTTAGTGAGTCTGTATTGATAGATAGATTTGCTACATCATCCAATACATATTGCGTTCCTGTGCTGCCTGAGATGAATAGTTCTTCTTCTTGGCCATATGTTATAGGTGGATCACCTGGTGCTCCGACGAATCTTTCGGGTGCCACGGGTGGTCGTGGTTCGAACCCCTATGTGGGCAAACCAGTAATATATGTTGGTAGAGAGCACCCGTATCCGAATAGTATATATCCTTACTCTGGTATAAAACTCAAAGTATTAGATATAGCCAATCAGATTGCTCGAAGGATGGGAAGGCGTTTCTATATCACAAGTGGACATCGTAATGATATCTATAACTGGCTCATCGGTGGAGCTAAGTCAAGCTATCATAAGAGAGGAGATGCTTTAGATATTGGTAAGGGATCAATGGGAGATTGGCAACGAGTGAGGGCTGAATTTAGAGCGCACGGCTTCGGTGGCTTTGGTAATTATGGTAGTTTCTGTCACTTTGATATGGGACCTGTAAGAGAGTGGTCTGGATAAATCCATATAAATACTCAATAAAGGAAGAATAATGGCTACTTCACCAGCACCAAATAAGATTCTATATTCAGACTTCTTTATAAACTTGGATATGCATCCTGTGTCTCGGGATGCTGCGAGGAGGAATAACGAGAACTCTATCAAGGAATCTATGCGTAATCTTCTTCTGACCGACGCTGGAGAAAGACCATTTCAACCTAAACTTGGCGGTAATATACGGGCGATGTTATTCGAGCATATTACACCTCAGACCATTATCAGCATGAGAGAACAAATTCGTGAATGTCTTATTCAATATGAGCCAAGAGCAAATCTAATAGATGTTATCGTCAATCCTGACTATGACAAGAATCATGTCAATGTTACTATAGTATTCAATGTCATAAATAGACAAGAACCTATATCATTAGATGTTATTATAACTAGGGTAAGATAAAGATGACACAAACACCTATAGCGCAACTCGACTTCGATACAGTCAAAGGCAATCTAAAGACATACCTAAAGGGTCAAGCACAGTTCAAGGACTACGACTTTTCTGGCTCGAACATGAGCGTCTTGTTAGATGTTCTTGCTTACAATACCTACTATAACAACTTCTATACGAATATGACCTATGCTGAGATGTTTCTTGACTCAGCCCAACTTAGGGAGAGTGTTGTCTCTCACGCAAAAGAACTCAACTATTTACCAGCCTCTTCTCGGTCATCGCAAGCGATAGTTCAAGTCGAGTTGATTGATATGGTCGAAACACCAACATTCGTGACTATACCTAAGTACACTCGTGTATCGGGTAAGCCAGTGACAGGCAATAAAGTCTACACATTTCTTACAGATGAGTCCTATACTATCATACCTAAAGATGGTAGATACTGTATCAATGGTGTGCGTGTTTTTGAAGGTAAGAAAGTTGAAGAGGCGTTTCGTGTTACAGGCATACCATCTCAGAAGTTCAGAATTACAAACTCTAATGTAGATACTGCTAGTATTGTTATGTCTGTTCGTGAGAGCACAGAAATAGGAGCCAAGAGTGAAGAATATGTTATGAGAACAAGTATTCTTGGTGTGAAGTCAAAGGATAAAGTATTTTATATTCAGCCATCGGGCGAAGATACATATGAGATTCACTTTGGTCAGAACGCTTTTGGTGTAATGCCGCCTACTAACTCTATCGTTGATATTTCGTATCGTATTAATAATGAAGATAAGCCTAATGGTATAGATAGGTTTATAGCGCAAAAGATTGGTGGCTATAATGCTCAGGTTACGACTATTATGCCATCAGAGGGTGGTTCAGCGCCTGAGAGCATTGAGTCGATTCGGTTCTTTGCTCCTAAGTCAATTCAAATACAAGATCGGGCTGTCACCGAATCGGACTATGAAATACTTCTTAGAAATGAGTTTCCAGAGATTCAAGCGGTTTCTGTATATGGTGGTGAAGAACTCAACCCACCGCAGTATGGTCGTGTTGTTGTTTCTGTTGATGTGTATAACGCAGAAGGTGTATCGGAAAACAACAAATCTAAATTCAGGTCTTATTTATCGCAGAGATGCCCTATCACGATTCAACCTATTGTCGTATCACCAGAGTTTATTCATGTCAAGGTAGATACGAAAGTGTCTTACAATACGAAGACTACCGAGAAGTCAGAGGCTGATATTACACAGATTGTTGAAAATGCTATAGTACAGTTCTCGAATGATAACCTAGCAGATTTCCGTAAGACGTTCAGGTTTAGTAGACTTGTTTCAGCTATAGACAATAGCGATGAGAATATCCTATCCAATGTAACGGATGTGAGGGCTGTCATAGAGATAAACCCAATAACTAAAGAAGTATCAAACTATGATATAAAATTTAGAAATCAGTTGATAGCTGATCATTCATTAGACAGTGACGAGTCGGCTGTGACACATATACCGGCTGTCAAGTCAACATCGTTTACATACAAGGGGACAAGAGGTTACTTCCAAGATGATGGTAAGGGTGTTCTCAATATCATACGAATACAAGACGGTAAGTTTGTGTATATTGAACGGGATGTTGGCACAGTAGACTATATTGATGGCCGTGTCATTATTCGTAACATTGAGATAGATAGCTATACTGGTTCAGCACTTGCTATTACTGCTAAACTTGAGAGTGATGATATCTTCACACCTAAGGAGAAAATAATATCTATACGAGAAAGCGATATAAATATTACTGTATTAGGTGTAAGAGAGTGATATGACAGATATTATCAAAACGGTATCTCAACTTATTGAGAGTCAGTTTCCTGCGATTTATCGTGAAGAGGGACCTCAACTCATAGCCTTTACGAAGGCTTACTTTCAGTTTCTTGAAGAGGATGAAGACTCTTCTCATAAGTTATCACGCCAGTTATTTGATATAAATGATATAGATAAAACCTTAGATGAGTTTCTTGTAAACTATAAAGAGAAGTATCTCAAAGATTTTCCATTCGCAGCGACTACTGATAAGCGGTTTATGATAAAGCATATCATGGACTACTACAGGTCTAAGGGATCAACACAGTCTCTTGAACTTCTTATGAAAATGTTATATGGTGAAGAGATAGAGGTCTACTATCCTTCGCAAGATGTTCTCAAGCCATCTGAATCTAAATGGATCAGTCCTAAGTATATCGAGGTCAGTAAATCAAGACGAACATCAGACTTTATTGACCAACAGATAAGAGGCTCTATATCTGGCGCCACGGCTTTTGTCGAATCTATTGTGACAAAGAGGAGTGAAGGTAAGCTGATCGATGTCGTATATCTATCAGATGTTCGGGGAGTATTTACCAAAGAAGAGACTGTATCAAATGATGGTGTGGATAAAGATGCGCCTGTAGTTCAAGGTTCGTTATCGAATATTGATATCTATCAAGGTGGCAGAGATAACAAGGTAGGTGATATATTCGGTGTTGAAGCGTATGGGGGTGTACAGGGTAAGGTAAGAATCACTGAAGTTGCTGATGCGACAGGTCGTGTTGACTTTACGCTTGAACATGGTGGATCGGGTTATACTGCTAGAAGATCCGATGGTACAAACCAAACAGACATTTATATCTCGGACACTGTATTAGATATTGACAATCCAGATTTGGACTATATTCGTTTTGAAAAGATTGAACAACCACTTGAGACGTTATATCTCTTATCATCTTCTGACATTTCTGAACAAGCCAAGGTATACGATTATGTGACTGGCTACTCAGCCGATGGTTCGTATGTTGCGAATGGTATTATTATTCAGATACAGGATACATATGCCAACAATGATATCATAGTTGAGTCTCGTCAGATAGTTGGTCTGGATAGCGCAGCGAATACGTTTATTCGTGGTGAGAGAGTCATAGGTTCTTTTCAAGGAGCAGGGCAGATACTCGACTTCAACGGAGTCAATATGGATATACAGATTGACTCTGGTAACCGAAAAATCATAAACGGTGAAGAGATAACTGGTAGAATATCCGGTGCTACTGCTATAGTAGAGAGTTCTGTTCCCGGGACGATGCTAAAAGTTCTTACAACAGACCAGTCTTTTGCGAATCAGTGTATTATGACTCTTACGCCTAACGCAGACTTTATTGATGGTGAGGTAATAGAAGAAGAGGGTATCGTTGAGATTTCTTTAGAGAACGAGACTTCATCTTTTGTTGTTGACGATTATATCACACAATATATTACAGCTAATTCGGTGGTATCAGCACCAGAAGAGTTTATGGGTAACGGTTCGCAGACAACATTCACGCACTCACTTGATCTAGAGGCCGAGAACTCACGAACTGTTGTGTCTGTTGATAATGTAACAAAAGTTATAAACAGAGACTATCAACTTGACGGTAATGATGTTATCTTCAATGCTAATAGTATACCAGAAGCCTCGGGTGTGAGCAATGTGTTTATTTCTCGTAAGACTGATGTTGAGAGTGTAATTGATTCGTCAACTGGTATTGTTACAGCGAATGGCGAGTTAGTTCTGTATCAAAACTTGGCTTCGATTTTTCGTGTAAACGATGTAATCATAGATGAGACTCATGGCACAAGAGCGACAGTGCGAAAGATTGACGGAGACACGATATTCTACAAAGATGCTACTGGCACCTTTTCAAGTAACAGTTCTATTGTGGCTGAGCGTAATGGTTCGCTATTCGACGAAGCTAACGGTGCTATTACTAAATCCACACTCATTATATCACCTTCTTGGGGCGAATGGTATAATGGAGCTGCTATTGAGCAGGGATCTGTATCAGCTAACATCACATCTGATGGAGTGTATGTTGACGTTACGAATACCGAGTGGGTAGGCGCAAAGGGTATTGTTCAAAAAGACGATACTATAGACGCAAACGATGTGGTTATAATGAATTTATCTGGCACATTCAACACAGGTAAAATGGTTCGTGGTGAAACATCTAAGACTGTCTCAACGATTGCTAATATAGCACCAACGGGTGCGAGGTCAGTATATCTCAACGGAGATATGACAGTGAATGGTAATGTTGATGATACTGTCAATAGTTATGCGATTGGCACTCTTGTGGGACAGAATACGACCTCTATTGGCATAAAGTATGATGAAGATGCTTTTGGTAATAAGGGTAATACGTTTGAAGGCAACTTAGATGGTGTGATATTTATCAATACGAAACGAGACTTGATGGTATCACCACCTCGGTTTACAATCTCTGATCCTACTTATAATATCTACACGACAAAAGAATTTTCTCAGAACGAAGTAATAGAGACACTAACAAACGAAGAGATACAACGGTCCGCAATGTTCGAGGCTTATGTTCAGTTTCCTCAACCTCTTGAGCCAGGAACTATATGGGAAATGGGCGATGATGTTGTAGGTGCGTCTTTCGCACTTCTTGACGAAGGTCAAGGTAAGGTTCTTCGATTACGGGCTGGTGTAGGCGCTGGAACAACTACTGGTGAATATGTTGCTATCATAGATATACCAGAAGCTGATATTCCTACAGACCTAAACTGGTATCTTTTTGTTTGGCATCTTGATCCTAAAACAGGTACTATCAATCTATGGTTTGATGGTGTAGAGAAAGGTCCTGTTGTGGCTACTAATGGTTTACTGGGTGGACCTGAAGGACAATCAGGCTACTTAGGCCTTGGTCCCCGCTGGGCAGACCCCTATGCTGGTAAATTTGGTGGTGTGACTAATTTGGTTGTTGGCGAGAATGTTGGTGACTGGAAAGGCAGACTTCTTTCAACTCTGAAATACTTTGATAATGTGTCCGCTAATACTACATCTTTGGCTGGCACTATAATGGAACATGATGGAGAGATAGTATATAACGCCAGCTTTGGTGAAGAAGCCACCTTTGATATTGAGACTATTTCTAACGCAGATACATATCTACTAAACACAGATATCATTGGCTCGAATAACATATCTGGTGTACCATATCTTGATGTAAATATCGATGGCTCAGGTTCTGGCATTGGCTTTATAGATAATATCGTGATAGTGGCAAGTGGTACTGGATACTCTCCAAACGATCTGGTCATATTTACTGGTGGTAATCCATCTAAATCAGCAGCCGGTCTGATCACGGGCGTAGATATCAATGGGGCTATCACGCAGGTTGGAATGACTGAAAGGGGTGAGGGGTATCTATCAACTCCAACGATCACTATTCAGTCTCAGAATGGCACAGGCGGTATTCTTCAAGCCGCAACAGACTTTGGGTATGGATTTCCAAAAGATCCAGGAGCTGCAAGTGATATGAGAATCATTGATGTTCTCAACTGGGAAGAGTTTGAGGTGGGAATCATTGAAGATTTAGGTGCTATTAATCCAGGCACTGGTTATACAAGAGACCCGTTTGTCGTTGTGTATAACCCCTTTATTGCGTCATATAATAGAGGTGACTATATACTCACACTCTTTGATGTCACTGGCTCATTTCAGGTAGGTGAACTCATATCTCAACCCGTGAATGGAAACGAGTTCTTCAAGGGTCGTGTTATTAGTTGGGATCGTGACGGAAGAGTCTTAGAGATAGAGAGGACTTCTTTTGAGGTAGGGTTTGATTTTAGTGCTCCCATTATTGGTAAGAACTCGAATGGCTCAGGCATGATTGAATCGATTGCTTCTCTCAATAACCAGAATGTGATGGGTGACAATGCTGTTGTATCAGCGAATGTTATCTTTGGAGGTGGTATTGCTACAGCGGCTGAAGTGCTTGATTCTGGTTACGGATATATTACGGGTGAAAAAGTCACACTCTCATCAACAAATGGTGATTCGCCTTATATAATTACAGGCTCTGCGTATGCTGAGACACAAGGTATTGGTGAGGGCTTCTGGGCTTCAACAGACTCCCATCTGAACTCCGAGAAGAAAATACATGACAATAAATATTATCAAGAGTTCTCTTATGATGTCCTATCTGGCTTGTCGTTAGATAGATATGAGAATCTACTAAAGAGGGTACTACACGTTTCAGGAACAGAACTATTCGGCACCGTCGTAAAACGATCTAACATACCGTTAGAGATTACAGCGCCTTCGAGCAACAGTTCTATAACAATAGAGTGAAAAAATGGCTAATAAAATAATCACACCTAGCTTTAGGGTACATATTGCGAATCAGTTCAAGGAGTCTTTTGACGAAGAGGCGAATACTATCTACTATATGTTTGCCGGAAAGTCAACCCCTTATATTGATGAGCCAGTTGTGCCTGATATGACGGGTGACCTTGACAGCGTGTTATATCAATCGTTTGATGAGATGATTTTTGGTAAACATATCAAGCCAACAGATGTTGCGAATATGATACGAGAAATACAGTGGATAGAGGGTACTGTTTATGACATCTATGACGATGATGATCCTGTTCTCGAAACAAAAGATTTCTATATATCTATTCTTGATGGTACCTCACAGTATACTGTATTCAAGTGCTTAAACAATAACAACGGCGCAAAGTCGGTAGCAGCACCTACTATCAGTGAGACAGAAGCAGAGGATGTTCTCTATCAGACAAGCGACGGTTATCAGTGGAAGTATATGTATACGATACCAATCAGTACATATAACCAGTTTGCCGCAAATGGATTCATACCTGTTGTGGCTAACACCGAGGTTACTGAGGCTGCGGCGAATGGTGCTATTGAAACTATTCTTGTTGAGCAAGGCGGTATGAACTATAACTCATATGCTGAAGGTAAGATAAAGGAAGCTACTGTATCAGGTAATACGCTTGCCTATTCCATATATGGTGAGATGTATAAAGATATTGATCTTGTCGTAGATACCGAGCGTGGTAAGTTATTTACCGACTTTGTTTATGAAAGAGTTGTGTCGTATGATTCGCAGGGTAATGAGGCCTCGGGTATTATTGTAGACATAGACAAAGAGAATAGTAGATTGCGCTTACACCGTGTTGATGGTACATTCAAGTCTGGTAGTGAGATAATGGGCGATGCTTCGAAGGTCAAGGGCACAATACTTGGTGTGACAAGATTGACTGAGGAGATATCAGCTAACACTGACTTCTATAAGAATAGTTCTATATATATCTCTACTGGTCGTGGCGCTGGACAGGTAAAGAAAGTGTCTGAGTATTCTGTAACGGGTGATGATAGACTTATCTACATAGACAGTCCATTCGATATTGAACCCCAGGATCAAGATGACTTCTACATTGGTCCTCGTGTAAGGATTGATGGTGACGGTTATGGAGCAGAGGCTATAGCTATCGTAAATGAGAGTGCTAATGCTATCAATAACATACAGATCACGAGTCGTGGTCATGACTATTCGTATGCCACTATTACTATTGAGGCAAACACTGGTCTACAAGACCGTGAGGGTGTAAGCATCTCAGCTAATACAGCCCAGGCTCGTGCGATAATACCGCCTCAAGGTGGACATGGATTCGATCCAGTTGAAGAATTGTATGCGACACGCATTGGCATTGGTGCTAAGTTCGAGAATAATGAGCGTGGTACGATAACAGTAGACAACGACTTCCGTAAGATAGGTATTCTAAAAGAACCTCGCTTTGCGAACACTGTTCTGACACTTGATACCACATCGTTTATCGATCCCTATGTAGACATCATACAAGATACTACTGGTGCTACAGCCTCAGTGACAGCAAGAAATCAGGACGGTGATAATACGGTTCGTCTAGGTATGATACGAGGCTTTTTTGAGACCGGTTATCCTATTGTGTCTATTCAAGATACTACTAAGACAGCGAATGTGATTTCTGTGGATAGATCGTTAGATACATTCGAACAGTTATATAAATATTCAGTGAATATAACAGATAACGGAGATGGTTCTGCCTTTACTGAAGATGATCTTGTATATCAGGGCGAAACACTATCAAGTGGATATATACACTCTATAAATAATATAGATGGTGAAGTGATAATATCTCTAGTCAATGTAAGGGGACAGTTCTCTATATCTGATACTGCGACAGGCTCGGTAAGAACTTTTGTTGGCACAAACGGTGCTGAGGCTGAACTGCTAGGCGAAATAAAGCCTGATTTAGAAGACAATCAGGGTAAAGTTATATATATTGAGAACAGTGATCCCATATCAAGGGATATTAGTCAAACTGAAAAAGTAAAGTTAATTTTAGAGTTCTAATAGGGGCAAGTAGATAAAATGGCAACGACAACAAATTTCAACCAGTCTCCTTATTTTGACGATTTCGAAGCTGAGGATGGTTTTCATAAAGTTCTATTCAAGCCTTCGGTGGCTGTACAAGCCCGTGAGTTGACACAACTTCAAACTATTCTCCAAGGACAAATTGAATCCTTTGGTGACAATGTGTTGAGAGAAGGTACTATCATTCGTGGTGGTAACTTCAAAGAGACTGATCGTTATGACTATATCAAGATCATGGACACGAATACAGTTGGTCAGCCTGTAGCACTCACTAACTACAAAGGATTATATATACAAGGTCAGAGTACAGGCGTTATCGCTTTAATTGAGATAGTATATCCTGGATTAGAATCTCAGAAACCTGATCTAAATACTCTATATCTAAAGTACCTGAACTCTTCGGATACCAATAAGACATTTATTCCGGGTGAGATATTAGACCTGTATATCACTTATGAAGACAGAGTTCTTGTAGATCGGTATACTGAAGCTAATCAGGGCGATATTTATATTCCCGCTTCGCTGACAGTAGCCCCATTAGCCATTGATGAGTTTTCGGTTGGATTAGGTTACGGCGCTACGGTATCGAACGGCATTATCTTTCAAAAAGGTAACTTTATCTTATTCGAAGAACAGAGTATTATTGTAAGTAAATATGACACTTTTCCTGATGATGTTGTTGTGGGCTTCAAGACTGAAGAGGAGATTGTAACTGCGTTAGGTGATACATCTCTATTGGATAACGCAAATGGTTTCAATAACTTCAACGCACCTGGTGCTGATAGACTCAAACTGATACCTATTCTCACAAGATACACATTAGATGAAGCCAAGGAAGATGAGAACTTCTTTGCGATACAGGAATATGATAACGGTAATCTGATTCGTCGTAATAACACGACACAGTTCAATTCGATTGCGAAACAATTCGAACAGCGAACTTCAGAGGAATCTGGAAACTATTCTATTAACCAGTTTGATATAGGTGTTCAGAATCACAAGACAGAGAGTGATCTTCTTGAAGCGACAGCGGGTAAGGGTGTGGCTTATGTAGAGGGAAAGCGTATTGACATAGTAAACACTCTTACAGTGGACATGCGTGAGGGCACAGACACACGAGGTGTAGAATCACAGGACGTTTTGGCTAACTATGGCAGCTATGTGGTTGTAGATGATTACTTTGGTATCTTTGAGTTTGATCCACCCACTAAGGTTGATCTATACGACACTGAGCAAAACGCAACAAGCATTTCATCCTTTGCGCCTGCTGGTGCTAAAGTGGGTGAATCCCATGTCCGAGCCGTTGTTCGTGAGCCAGGCGAAGATGACCAATACAGACTATATCTATTCAATATTATCATGAATGATGGAGAAAACTTTCGTGATGTAAAGTCATTTGTAAATGGTGTTGAAGGTGTTGCTGATGCGATACAGGTTAATGGTCAAACAAAGTTGGTAGATCCTAACTTCAAGTCTATGATTGTGCCTATTGGTAAATCATCTATCAAAGAAATTACCGAAGAGATTGATTATCAGTATCGTGTAAAAGTCTTAGCCACGATCAACACGTCTGGCGAGGTTGTAATTGATGTTACGACTATTGCGAGTGTTAGCGCTTCACTCTCATGGCCTTACTCGCCTACACTGAACAGTGATCAAATCGCAGACTTGATGGTAGTATGTATAGACTCAACTAACCGCCCAGCAGGTATTGAGATGGGCGAAGTAATGAAAGTTGATGAGGCGTATGTCACGGGTGACGAACTCAATATCAAACTCATTGATAGTCCAGATGCGAATGAGACTGAGGCTGTTGTCTATTGTACTGTCACAAGACAAGATGTTAACCCATCTGGTAAAGAACTTATCACTGCTTATATTAAGATTGATGGCTCTACCTATCCTGACTTCGAACAAGGTAATATTTCTTTAGGCTTACCTGATATTCAATCTATCGAAGGTATTTGGTCAGATCAGAATGATTATGCCGAGTTCTCTTCTGACCTGACAAATAGGTTCAAGCTATATCGTAATGACACAGAAGAGTTTTATGGCATATCTTATATCAAGAAATCTGGTCCAGTATCTATACGAACCAGTGATAAACTTCTTGTGAAAGTAAAAGTCTTCAAACCTATCACAGACGGTGGTACATATGGACAGTCATTCTTCTGTGTGAATAGTTATCCTATCGATGATGATAATACAGCCAATACGATTGCTATCACCACACAAGAGATTCCTACATTTGAATATCCTACGGGCGAACTCATATCTCTGCGTGATGCTATTGACTTTAGACCGGTTGCTAATCCTGTCAATACATATTCGACAGCGATTGATGATTCTTCGCCATACACTAACAGTATCGATGATGATAGAGAGAATGTAGACTTTGGTATAAGACGCTTGAATCTTATCGCACCAAACGAGACTATTGAGATATCATATGACTATTATCTAGGTCGAAGAGATAGATTCTTTATTGATAGTAGTGGTGCGTTTAGTATCATTGAAGGTGAAGCGGCTGAAGAACCATTCACGCCGAACGCACCTACAAAGGGTATGACACTTGCTGTTTATGAGATACCGCCTTATCCTTCATTGACATATCGTGAAGCAGCGCAGTTCAATAAATTAGACCATGCCGTGAAGTTCAATAAAGAAGTTACTCGTGGTTACACTATGTCAGACATTGCGGGTATTGAACAGCGTATAGACCGTCTTGAGTATTATCTAGCACTCAACGCTCTTGAGATGTCAGCCAAAGACCTCATAATCACTGGTGAAGATGGATTAGATCGTTTCAAAAACGGATTACTTGTTGATAACTTTGAAGACTTGTCGATTGCGAATGTTCAAGATGTTGAATACAACGCTGGTATTAGTAGACAAGACAAAGCCCTTATTCCCGCTTTTCGTAAGTATGCTCTAGACTTAGTTGTTGAAGAGACTGTGAATATAACAGACTACGGTGCGGGGGCTACACTGCCTAAGACGGATAAGATGTTTGTGACGCAAAGGGCTGCGACAAGTTTCAAAAACTGTACCACAGGTTTCTATAGCTATGTGGGCAACATTCGTGCTTGGCCTGAGTATGATGGTGAGCCAGAGGTTTCTCGTGCTCCAGACTTAAATTTCAGCATTGACCTAGCCAAACCGTTTATGGACTATACTAGCCAACTAGGTAACTTGGTTGACTTGACTGACGTACCTGCTGGAAGTAGAAGTGGCGCGAACACTACTCATACCTGGACACAACAGCGAACATCAACACTCAATGTGAGTCCTGGTAAAACAACCACGAAAAAGGTTGGAGACTTTATTACAGATGTGAACTTCAGTCCATTTATGCGTGGTCGTAATGTAAACATTCATGTGACTGGTCTTCGACCCGATACAAGGTTCTACTTCTTTTTCGATGAAGTGGAAGTGACTCGCCATGTGGCTCAAGCAGTCAGAAGAGGTTCGAGTGATAATCCTAAAAACTATCAACGGTCTTCTGGTTATAACAGACCTATCTTTAGTGACGCAAACGGTATTCTTCGTGCTACCTATCGTATTCCTGAGGAGACATTCAAGGTTGGAGATAGAGAACTTCTACTCATAGATGTTGATGACTTGTCTTCAGCCGATGCTGCTACATCTACAGCGACATTTACATACTCTGGTTTCAACTTCTCTTACGAAAAGTCGGGTCTAGAGATGACTACTCGTATGCCTCAGACAAGCACTACAACAACGTGGAAGGGTAGAAATTCAACACGAATTCCTATCCCACCACCACCCCCGCGTCCGAATCCTCCTGCTTCACCTGCGCCACGTCCCTCACCATGGGATGGGCGATTAGGCCGAGAAGGGGATGGTGGTTGGAACGATCCAATCGCTCAAACATTCTCTATTGATGAGGGTATGTCAGAAGATAACGCCTTACAGATTACAGCGGTTGATGTTTACTTCAAGGACAAGAGCCGAGTGAATGGCGTGAATGTTATGATACGTCAAACATCTAATGGCTATCCAGCACCTGAGATTCTACCATTCGCCTCAGTCAATCTAAAGCCCAATGAGGTAAGCATTTCGGATGACGCAACAATAGCGACTCGTGTGACTTTCGAGGTGCCTGTTACGCTGACTGTGGGAACAGAGTATTGTCTTGTTGTTCAGCCTGACGCAGATGATCCAGACTATCTTATCTGGGTCGCAAAGACAGGTCTTGCTGATGTAAAGACTGGCGTTAAGGTTACTCAAGATGCTAATCCAGGCACATTGTTTACATCTACAAACAACAAGGCTTGGACACCATACAATGATGAGAATATGACATTTCAACTCTATAAAGCCCAATACTCAGCCGACAATGGGTTACTCGCTCTTACAAATGCGAACAACGAGTTCTTTACTTGTGATACATATTCTGGAGAGTTTCAGCGTGGTGAGAAGGTCTGTATTCGTACAGCAAACACCTCCGGTGCTATTACTGTCCAACCAGGAAATACTATCATCACTGGTACAGACACAGCGTTTGATTCTCATACAGTTGGTGATTGGATTGTATACTTTGATGAAGATACTCAGTATCAACCAGCCCGTATTCTTGAAGTTGCGAACAGTACGCATATGATAGTCAATAGACCTTCACCTGTTGAAGTTACAACGACTACAAACTACTTTGTGTCACCAGTGGGCGATCTTGATTACTGGAACACAAGAGATCCGGTTCGATTGATACTAGAGAACTCTACAGCCAGATTTGACAATAATGCGACTGGAACAGATAAACATACATTTAGACCTGGTGATGTTGTTGTCGGAACTCGCTCTAACGCAACTGCGTCTATTGAGAGTGTTGATAATGTAGCCTTCTCTAAGATGAAGGCTAACATCTATCGTAATAACTTCACTCTTACAAGAACTATTCTTGAAGCATCTCGATTCACATCGTCAACTGGTAATCAGTGGAACGATACAGATATACCTCTATCGTTTAGTGATGAGTATTATCTTGACCGAGAAGAGACTGTCGTTATGAGTAGGAGTAATGAAATACTCAACAATGGTGGTGAGAATACTCTTGACCTAAATGTTCGTCTTATCAACACAGGGCAAGTCGATACATCACCTGTGATTGACCATGACATATCAACTGTTGATATCTATGAATCAATTATCAATAACGATATTGAGGGTGAAGATACGAACACTGTTGGTAACGCTAAGGTTCGTTATGTGTCTAGGACTATTGAGTTACAAGAGCAGCTTGATGCTGAGGATATGAATGTGTGGCTCACGGGTTATAAGCCCAAGGGTTCTGATATCCACGTCTACTGTAAATTCAAAGCCTCGGGAGACATTGATGCGTTTAGTGATATTCCTTGGACTAAACTTGAGCGTCTTGGTCGAACAGACTTCTCATCATCCACTGCTAACCGTGATGACTGGAAAGAGTTCGAGTTCTTTGTGAGTGAAGGAACCGCAGAAAAGGGTGGTGCGGCTGTGCTTGAGAATAAAAAGTTCAAGTATATCTCATCAACTGGTACGGTATTCACCGACTTTAAATTCTTTGCGATAAAGATTGTCTTGACTACAACGAAACAAAATCTTATTCCTCGTGTAAAAGACTATAGAGCGATAGCACTCACATGAGTTATATACCAACAGATGTTTCTAACTTGATCAAGGACACGGAGACTGGCGCACTGCTAAATACAGATAAGAACGCTTTACAGGCTTATAAGATGAGAAGATATAGCGCATCACGCATCGACACTATAGAGAGTGATGTGGGTGAGGTGAAAAAAGAGTTAGCAGAAATCAGAAGTTTATTACTTCAATTAGTAAATAGGTAAAAGAGAATGGCAAAAACATCCTATCTAGGTTCTAATGTAGAGACACAAGATACCTTTGCGGGTTGGCTAGATCAAACCAACAAATTGATCTACGATATGGGCACAGTTGTTATGACAGTGGCTGATGTTGCTGAACCCAATACTACAAACGGAGCATGGGCTTCAGGAAACTCTACAGTAGAGGGGATATTCTCTGCGAACACTTTAGTTGCTACAGAAAATCTTCGTGGTGGGACTGTATCTAAATCAGACCAACTGAAAATTACATCTAACGCAATCTTTACCGGCACTGAACTCATGTCAGATGCTAATACGGTCTTCAACGCAAATACTCTTACAATAAACACCAAACACACTCTTTATACAGGTGACACTGTTACATTCGACCTTGATCCAATTGGTAATGTTGTCATCAAGACAGGCGACCTTTACGTCGAATCGAATGTCGAATCCACAGGAACGAGTTTCACTATCAAGGGTACCACTCTTGAAAGCACCTCTAATACATTTCTTGTAAATGAAAAGACTATATTTGATGTAGACAGCCTGCTCATTGGTGATAACCACACCGATGAGTTAATAGTATACTCTTCGGTTTGGTTCAATGCTAATGTCCACTTCAAGACGGATGAACTCATTGAGATTGGTCCTAATGGTTGTCTTCAGATAGGTAACAATCCTACTGATGGGTCAGTATTCCAAGATGTGTGTGACGGTGAAGTCCATGTTCGCTCATCGAACACTATTTACCTTGAGGGTTACCAAGCCAACTCAGCCACTCAGGTGCCTATGATAAAGGCTGAATCAGGTGGCTCTGTTGAGATATATGACAATGGATTTCTTACGCTCAACACATCTAACAACGGTGTTGATATTGCGGGTAGCACAAACATATCACAGAACGCAACAGTCAAGGGTTGGTTAGATGTAACTGGACCTGCGACCACAGGTGTTCTGACAGTTGATCCTAACTATGTGACAGGTCAAAGTGTTGTCATTAGTCGTGGCGAAGGCGTATCATTCGATCAGTTAGAAATCAAGGCTGGTAAGACTAGGTGGCTCACTGGTATAGGTAATCCGAACAATAGAGTTGTTGCTGGTGTTGGTTCTCTTTATACAGATACAAATGTATATGATCCTGATGGACCTAAGGTGCCAGTGCTCTATGTTAAAATCTTGGGTGACGATGACTTTGGTTGGGAGATCATTGAGTCAGGTAAGTCGGACGATGGCATCACTACAGATGAGTTTACTGGTGACGGTACTACAAAGACCTTTGTCCTTTCTCAGGAACCTATCAACATCAACGCTACTCAGGTATATGTTGACGGTATATACTTTCCGAAAACAACTTCTTATTCATTACTCAATAAGAATACATTACAGTTTAAGACCGCACCGGGCCTGGATTCAGATATTGAAGTGGTTATCATTTACGCACTTGACTTCGCTCACGGCGGCTCAGGTGGTGTGCCTGGTGGTGAAGGTCCTCAAGGTCCTCCAGGTGAGGATGGTCTACCCGGTGTTCCAGGTCCTGAAGGTCCTCAAGGTGAAGATGGAGAAGACGGTAAAGACTTTACCTATGATGACTTTACTCCTGAGCAACTAGATGACCTCAAAGGCGAAGACGGCAGGCCTGGAAAAGATGGCGACGATTTTACCTATGATGACTTTACTCCTGAGCAACTAGCAGGTCTCAAGGGTGATAAAGGCGATAAAGGTGACACTGGTGAACAAGGCGCGGGTATCCAGATTGTTGGTAGCATAGATTTAGGTGAAGATCCAAATAATACTACACCAGTAGATAAGTACGATGCTCTCTTAGATCCAGCAGGCAATGCTCTTGTAGATCCTGCTGATGGTGATCTATGGGTATCTGATGGAACTAATTGGGTCAACATGGGGGCTATTAAAGGTCCTCAAGGTGATCCTGGCGCTGATGGTAAAGATGGAAAAGACGGTAAAGACTTTACCTATGATGACTTTACACAGGACCAACTAGACGACCTGAAGGGTGAACCAGGAGAGCCAGGAGCAGCGGCGAACACCG
>ERZ891134.1236-NODE-1236-length-18162-cov-5.914122_pt1 | contig 18162 bp, 14 predicted proteins | sample MGYA00520888_ERZ891134 | MGnify/ENA primary metagenome ERZ891134 (study PRJEB32303, sample SAMEA104408692) | aquatic metagenome | biome: Brackish water; feature: Coastal; material: water | place: Baltic Sea | collected 2014-10-23 | depth 10 m ... | reverse complement strand
AGATAATTGTTTGTAAAATTTACGAGCATCCCAATAGTCTTGTTCTTGAAATATCTTGCCATCTTTCATTTTAACAAGGGTTGCGCCATAAACATTAACTTTTTTACCACTTTCAGCATGGGTCCCTTTAAAATTCCAGTGCTTAATAAGTTGATCACCATCACCAAATAAATTGACAATTAAGAATTCAGAGTCAGGAAAACCTGTAATATATCCTGCATAAGCATTTTTAAATTCTTCTGGACCTGTAGCGTTAACAACTCCATCTTCATTCAGATGGGTAACATTTTCATGAAGGTATTCATCTAATATATTAATATCTCTCTCAAGAAAAGACTTTTCCCAAGCAGATCTATAATTTTCCATATTGTCGGATAATAATACTTTTGAATTTTTTAGTTCAGTACATGCATCTGATTCTTTATTAGTACAACTAAATATAGAAAGCACTAATGTTAGCAATAATAATTTTTTCATAATTAAAAGTGTTAGGTAGTTTATAATTACAAATTTAAAAAAAAATTAGAAGATTTCAAAATAAAAATATCGAACCTGGATAAAAAGGTTTCTGAATTGATTGAATTCAGTAAAAACCTAAGTAATATATGGGTATCTGGAGAATATGAGACTAAACTAAGTGTTCAAAAATTGCTGTTTCCAAATGGTATAGTCATCAATCCGGAAGACAGAACTTATCGAACCTCAAATCTCAACCCAATATTTGGGTTAATTCATTCATTTACAGGAGGTAATGATGATGCAAATAAAAGACGGACCAGTAGTAATACTGATCCGTCTTGTGTAGTAGCGGGAGCAGGACTCGAACCTGCGACCTTCGGGTTATGAGCCCGACGAGCTACCACTGCTCCATCCCGCGATGTGTCTTTACTTCAAACCTCTAGAGATGTTTGATTTGGTTTGTAGCCCGTAGGGGAATCGAACCCCTCTTTCATCCGTGAAAGGGACGTGTCCTAACCGATAGACGAACGGGCCTCGTTGTCTTTGGGAGTGCAAAAATAGTTAAAATACCTGAACCAACAAATAATTTTAAAAAATTACACGTAACGCTCCACCTTACCGTCGCCCCATAATTCTTCTAAGCCGTAAAAATCGCGCTGTTCCTTAGAAAATACATGTACCACCACACTGTAATAATCCAATAAAACCCACTCCGATTGATCACTGCCCTCTCTGTGCCTGGGCCTCTCCTTCAATGCCTTCAACATCGAATCTTCTACGCTATCCGCCAACGCATCTATTTGACGGTTGCTGCCTCCATGACATATAACAAAAAAATCCGCGAACGAAGTTCCAATGTTCCGTAAATCTATACTTACTATATCAACGCCCTTTTTTTCTTGTAGCCCGTGCACCGCCATTTTCATCATCAGCTCGGGATCATTCGCATTTCTTACTGCCATTTATTAATAATTTCTGCAAAGTACGTTATTTTAGCGCAATTTTCGCCCAAAACCATAACATGAAGCCCATTTACCTAACCGAAATCGACTCCACCCAAACTTATATTACCCAACTGCTGCCCGATCAAGGCCCTCACGTGCCTATTGCAGCCTATACCTTCAATCAAAAGAAAGGCAAAGGACAGGGCAATAAAAAATGGAATTGTAAGGCCAATGCAGGCATCGCTCTCACCATCGCAGTCCCCTTCCCCCAAAACAAAGAAACGGATTGGGTACTTGTCAATAAACATATTTGTTCTGGCATCATCACCTACTTGAGAGAGCAAATCCATCCCGATTTCTTCCTCAAATGGCCCAACGACCTCATCATCAATGACCGCAAATTTGGAGGCATGATTATGAATGTGGTTACTAAAAACGACACTGCATATTTGGTACTTGGACTCGGACTTAATCTCAAACAACCTTCACAATATCCAGAAGCCATTGGCATGCTCGAAGTTTTGAATTTAAGAAAATTCGACCCCCTACCCTTCACCAAAAAACTCATTACCTTTTTAAAAAATCATATCACAAGACCACCCCTCAAAAAAACCGCTTTCATCTACAACCAATATTTATGGAAACTCGATGAAATAGTGACCTTTCAATTCTACAACATTAGAACGAAGAAAAGTGAAGATCCCCTATCCAAAAAATTCATGGGTGTAGACATGCACGGTCGTGCTTTTTTTGAAATGGGTGACATGCTCATTGGCAGCCATAGCGGTGGTGCATCCATTCTACTTCCTCCCAGAAAAAAGTAAGCGCTAACACCCTCTTTATTTGGGAAATTTAAAAGCGCGACTTATCTTTCCCATACAAATCATGTACGTTTCCTTCCTTCTGGTATTCAGCGCCCTTATACTTATTGGTTACCTTTTTGAGGTACTGTCGCCCAAAACCCGTATCCCCAATGTCATTATTTTACTCGGTTTGGGCATGTTCTGCCAACAAATGGTTACGTTCATGGGTTGGGAAAGACCCGATTTTTCAAGTGTGGTGCCCGAATTAGGAACCGTTGGACTTATCCTGATTGTATTAGAAGGAACGCTAGAACTTAAAATTACCCGTGCCAAATTGCCCCTGCTGTCTAAAACCTTCGGCATTGCCTTCCTCTCTATTGTAACCCTGTGCTTGGCACTCGGCTTTTGGTTCAATATGCAAGGGTATTCCTTCAAAGATTCACTCCTCAACGCCATACCTATATCCATCATCTCAAGTGCCATTGCAATACCAACGGCCAAAATGCTAAGCGCCAAAGACAAAGAATTCATTATTTTCGAAAGCAGCTTGTCTGATATCATTGGCGTAACCGTTTTTAATTATATCAGTACCACCGCCATTATCAATGCCGCTAGTTTGTGGAATTTCGCCGGACAAATAGGTATTAGTATCCTTTTTTCGGTGATAGCCGCCTTGGTTTTGACCCTCATTTTAAGCCGCTTACACCACAGAATAAAATTCATTCCCATCATCGCCCTAATCCTTTTCTTGTATGCCCTTGCCAAAGGATTTCATTTACCGGCATTGATTTTGATCCTCGTATTTGGATTGGTAGTGGCCAATATCGAAAAAATAACCTCACTCAAATGGTTTCATACCTTCGACCCTAAAAACCTCGTGAAAGAAATTCACCGATTTGAGGAAATCACCACCGAATTAACCTTTGTGGTGCGGGTATCGTTCTTTGTAATTTTTGGATTTACTATAGACTTGCCCTCATTATTAAACCCAAATACCCTCGCACTGGCTGCCATCATTTTTGCTATGATCGTGCTGCTCCGCATTCTACAATTGCTATTATTGCGCTTACCCGTTTTCCCTTTGGCCTATGTAGCCCCGCGCGGATTGATTACGATATTACTTTTTATAAGTATTCCCGCGTCACAAACCCTCGATACCGTCAATCAAACCTTGATTACACAAATAATTTTGATTACCTCTTTGTTCATGATGGGCGCCACGCTTTTCTCTAAAAAACAATCTAAATCGCTTCCCGAAAAAGAAAATCCTCAAGAAAAATTCGACATAATCCGTAATAAAACCGCGGAAAATATCGAATCTTAAGTTTTATTTCTGTCTTTTTTGTTGATTTTCAACACCCTTACTTATTGTAATAAACACTATTGTAATCAATTATATGATAATTGATTACAATCTTTTTGTAAAAAAAACAATAACTAAATTTTACTTAAAAAAAGCCGATAAAACACTTGCATCTTTCGATAGAAAGTGTACTTTTGACACCTTGATAATTTACAACGTATGAAAAGATGGATACAACCCATGCTGTTGACATTGTCCTTGGCGGCGGTTTCTGCTTCGGCACAAAACGCTATTTTTAAGGGCATCGTTCGGGGAGCATCGGCATCAAAATTGTCGAATGTGACCCTAAAAGACCGCACCACTGGCATTTCTACCAAAACCGATGCAACCGGGGCTTTCAGCCTTACCTTATCGGCTGGTACGCACGAAATTCGCATCAGCAAAGCAGAGTTTGAAAGCATCACCGATGTCATCGAACTGAAAGAAAATCAAACGCTCGAGAAAGAGTATACCCTGCAACCCGAAGCCGATGATATCGGTGAAGTGGTCATTGTAGGTTACGGAACTTCCCGACGAAAAGACCTTACCGGATCGGTAAGTTCTCTTAAAGGAAAAGAAGTAGTAGACATGCCTGCCCCCAGTTTTGAAGCAGCCCTTCAAGGAAAAGCAGCCGGCGTTCAAATTACCATGGGTTCCGGTGTAGCCGGCTCGGGTAGCTTGGTGCGCGTTCGCGGTGTGGCTTCTATTTCTGCCGCTGGAGATCCGCTTTACATCGTAGATGGAATTCCCATCAGTCAAGATTATTTCATTAATGGAAACAACGGAGGTTTCAACAACAACCCCCTGGCAACCCTAAATCCCAACGATATTGAGTCCATCGAAATCCTCAAAGACGCCGCAGCCACCGCTATTTATGGTTCGCGCGGTTCGAACGGGGTAATTTTAATTACAACCAAACGCGCAAAAAAATCCGGACTTAAGTTCGAATTTACCTCTCGCGTGGGTACGTCACAACCTACCTTCAAGCCTCAAATGCTCAATTCTTCTCAGTTTCTTCAAATGTATCAGGAAGCTTGGGAGAACGACGGCGGTGTAGGTCTTGCACCCTTGCCCAATAACATTTCTTGGGATGATGCCCGCAAAACCAATACCAACTGGATAGACGAAACCATGGGTACCGGTGTAAAACAGCTTTATTCTTTGGGAACTACCTACCGCAAAGGCAAATTTGGTGCTTACGTGGGACTTACCTGGGAAGACAATGGAAGTTTTGTTATTGGAAGCAATTACGACCGTAAAGCAGCCCGTGTAAATATCGATTGGGAACCCGTAAAGGATTTGACCCTGACTGCGAGCACTTCTTTGACCCAAGGGGTTAATACCCGTGTAGATGGCGCTTGGAGTGGAGGATTCGGTGCCGCCATGAGTACGGCATTGCCTATTTATCCTATTTACGATACCGCCGGAAAATTCTGGAACTCAGGAAATGGCAGCTGGAATCCTACCGCCATCCGCAATCTAAAAGATTGGAGAACCACCGAATACCGCAGCATCAATAACCTCAAAGCAAGTTATCGCGTCAATGACAAATGGTCTATTACCGCCTTTGGAGCCATTGATTACATGGATTTCTATGAAGATATCTACGAGCCCCAAGCCATGATCAATACCAATCATGCCGGTATTGCAAAGCGCTCTCCCCGCCAAACCTTCAACTACAATTATAACTTGGTAACGAATTACCAAGTATTGGATAACCGCATTCACTCTTTAAGTGCTATGGCCGGTATGGAATTCCAACGCAGCAACCTCACCTCTCGTTTCATTGAACTTTCCGATGCCAATCAGGCCTTGTACAAAGGAGCAAGTGTAGGCGATGCCTCAACCCGTTTGGAACGTGAAAATCCTGCGGAAGCCTTTGCCTTTCTCAGTTATTTTACCCGTTGGAACTACAAATACATGGGTAAATATATTGTGGAATTCACCATGCGCGCCGACGGTTCTTCCCGATTCGGACCGAATAACGCCTTCGGTTACTTCCCGGCCGTTTCGGGAGCTTGGCTATTAGGTGAAGAAGAATTCATGCGCAACCTTTGGGGTAAAGGAAATAACCTAAAAGTACGTGCCAGCTATGGAAGAACCGGTAATACGCCCAATCAAAACTACGCATGGCGCGGTACCTTCACCCCGGCTCAAAACTCGTATGGCTACAACGGAAATCCCAGTATTTTCCCCACACGTTTGCCTAATCCCGATTTGAAATGGGAAACCAGCGACGTTCTGGATCTTTCCCTCGAAGGAGGTATTTTGAAAAATCGCTTCACGTGGGAAATTGCCTATTACAACAAAACAACCAACGGGGTTATCTTAGACTTGGCCGTTCCACGTTCCCTTGGCTTCTCGTCTTACTACGACAACGTAGGTGCCGTAAACAACTCTGGAATTGAGTTTTCGTTTACCTCTACCAATATCCGCACCGAAAATTTCTCTTGGAAAACCCAATTCAATATTGCCCGTAACTACAACAAAATTCTTGACATTGGAGTCTATACTCAAGATGCTGTTTCTGGGGGAACCAACGATACCCGTGTAGTGGTAGGCGAACCTATCGGAACCAATTATATTGTGCGTTTTTCTCGCGTCGACAAAGAAACCGGTCGCCCCGTTTATCTTGATGCCGATGGAAACGAAACCTTTACTTGGAGCAACGACAACCGTGTTTCTGTGGGAAGTGTATTGCCGAAAGCCGTTGGTGGTTTGACCAATACGTTTACCTATAAAAATTGGAACTTGAACCTATTATTTGTGTATAAAATTGGTGGAAACATCTATAATTCCTCTGGAAAACGCCAAAACGGTGTGGTAACCGACTGGAATATGACCACTGACTATTACAACCATTGGAGAAAGCCTGGCGACGAAGCTAAATATCCTAAATTATCGCTTCAAACCGAGCAATACGGTTTGCCTCCAGACCCCTATCAGTATAACACTACATTGTTCTTAGAGGACGGTTCTTACTTGAGATTGCGTAACATCAGCTTAAGCTATCGTTTGCCTGCCTCTTGGTTCGGAAAGGCCATCGACAATGCGCAATTGACCTTCACAGGGGTGAATTTGTTAACCTTCACCAATTACACCGGTGGAGATCCTGAAATTGCCCGTGACTTTGAAAATCCAGCAGATAGAAACATGTCTTCTAACATTACCTATTTGACGGCTCCACAAGAAAAATCATATAACTTAACCTTAAATTTAACATTCTAAACATGAAAACATACGCACGCATCCTTTGGGCAGTCGCCATTACCGCACTGCTGGGAACCGGAACTTCATGTAAAAAAATGCTCGATCTACGTCCAGAGAATCTTACTCTGAGCGAGGAAGCATTAAAAACACCAGAAGACATTCAAGCATTGTTGAATTCTTGTTACGATGAATTTGCCAACTTAATGAACGGTTCGGTTCAAAACTACCACGAATTATTAGGGGAAAATTTATCAGAACCCCAGAATTCTGCCGGTAGCCTGTACTATACCATATTCAACAGAGGTACTTTTTCTTTCCGTACCGCTGACCGTGAATATTTGGATTTCTACAACTGTATTTTACGCATCAATACCATTTTTGATAATATAGATTTGATAGAAGGACTTCCCGCAGAAGACAAAACACGGATTATGGGCGAAGGCCATTTCTTGAGGGCTTGGTGCCATTGGGAATTGGTAAAATTATGGGCGCAACCTTACGGATATACCGCCGATAATTCGCATCCCGGTGTTCCCATTCGTTTGAAGGCCGATAAAAATATCGAACTCAGAAGCAGCGTAGGTGCAGTATACAATCAGGTTTTAAGCGACTTGAATACCGCTTTGGGCATGTTGCCTGAAGACAACGGAAACTACGCAAATACGGATGCCGCTAAAGCCTTAAAGGCAAAAGTTCTCTTCCTCATGAACGACCACGTGGAAGCAATTAAAATCACCAGCGAAATAGTAAGTTCTTCGAAATATGACTTTTCCGATAGTTTGAATCGCTATACCCAAGGGGCACCCGAAGAGGTTATATTCCAATTGATCAGTACGAGCCTCAACGATAACCGCGCCGGTGCTTTTATCAATAACTATCGCTCTGATAACAACCCCAATCCAGCGCTAAAACCATCTGCCAGCTTCATGAAAGAAGTTATGGATCCCTTAGACCGCCGCAGCGCTTTTTACGAAATCAAGAACGAAGGCAAAGCCAATCAGTTCTTCATAACCCATAAATTCGACGGCGACGTTTTTAACGTTCCCTTATTAAATTTCTCAGATATTGCTTTGATGCATGCCGAAAGTATTGTAGAAACCGGAGGCGATTTGTCCGCAGCCATTGCCATTACCGATGCGATCCGCAAAAGAGCCTACGACACCAATTTTGTAGCGCTTAACCCAACCATCAGCAATACCGCCTTAAAAGCAGAAATTCAAAAACAACGGAAATTAGAGTTTGCTTTTGAGGGCGATTGGACCCAACAATTACGCCGCCGCGGTGCAGCCGGCGAAACCATTACCATCCGTCAATCTCCTTGGGATTGTCCGGGTATGCTCATTCAATTCCCAATGTCAGAACGCACCGCTGGCTTTATCTTTAACGAAGAAGGAGGATGTAACTAATGAAAAAACAATTAATTTTTGGCCTCATTGCAACGGCGCTTGCCTTTGGGGCTTGTGAAAAACCGGTAGACGAGATCTACGCGCCTTCCAGCAAAATAGAAGGCATCAACGATGTTTGGGTATTGGCGGAAGTACACCAATACGATCCCAAAGACGTAGAAAAAGAAAATGTATTGGATGTAAGCGAACTTTTTGTAGAAAACGGGGTTGAACTTACCGTAAATTCTCAAGATTTTACCTATTCATTCAATCAGCCCAATCCTTTATTCATGGGTGATAACGGCGTTTGGGCTTTCGACAATAACGACGCTCCTAGCCGCATCCACTTTAAAAACATTACGAGCAATAACGATACCTTGAAGTACGATTGTGGACTGATACGTACCGTTCGCGCTCTGGATGCCACCTTAGAATTCGAACTTACCCGCTATTGCGAAAGCGGCACCACTCCCACCACCATTTATCAATATAAATTCCGCAGAAAATGAAAAAAATAATCGTATCCATTTTTGCATTTATTGCAATTGCCCTTACGGGGAATCTGTTTTCCCAAGCGGCATATTTAGACAAACCGGAAGAATTTGACCCTACCAAACCCTGCAAAATCATGGTGAATTTGAAACTCACCAGTAACGATTGGGGAATCGTAGAAATAGCCCAAACCGAGGATATTTATATTTGGACGTGGAAGCCGAAGGAACACCCCGCAGGACATCCCCTTGCCAATGGAATCGGCGGCGCTGCTTGGAAAAATTCCAACGACGCACTCAAAATGACTAAAGAAGGAGAAGGCTTGTACAGCTTTACCATGACCCCAACCGAGTTCTATGAAACTTCGGCGGCTAATGTGTACAAGGAAGATTTTCATTTCTTATTGAAACCCAAAGACGGTGGCGGTTACGGCGATCCCGATCGCAAAACCGAAGACCTTTCAGTATCAGTAGATCCTCCAGCAGGCCCGGTAGTAAAATTCTTGACTGTTCCCCTAGGTCGCGGTGAGAAAAAAGACACGATTGGCACCACTACCAAGGATGTATTCTCCATCGTATATAACAATACCGCAGAAGAAAAAGCGAGCATGCAAAATGCAGAAGAATTGTATGTATTTGCGGTGGCCTATGACGAAACCGGAGCGGCATACCAAATTGCGGCCAACGCCAGAAAAGCTGGAGATTTTCCTCAATTAAAGATGAAAATGACCAAAACCGGCACATTCCAATACAGTTGCATCCCCGAAAAGCTGTTCAATGCGATACCTGTAGGACAAAAAATCATCAGAATTGAGTTTCAAATCGTAAAACCCAATCTGCGCACCGCTTCAGATATGGTCGATGGAACCCTAATCTATCATTTCAATCAGGGCGGTTGTTAATTAACTTCCCCCGAATAACAAACAAAAAGCCAAGGCGATTGCCTTGGCTTTTTGTTTAGATATCATATAAAAGTAAAGGGCTTATTTTGACTTATACGTCATCTTAATAACCCTGTAACCCCAAGGCTCGATACTTTTATCGGAACCGCCAGAAGTCATGATGATATCTCCTTGTGGGCGCTTGCCCCATTTCTGGTTTTTATCGGACATATTTACGACCACATACGTGCGGCTGCGTTGGCTTCTGTCTGCTTCTGCCGTTTCACGTACCCAAGAAATCAAGGCTTTATTATGCACGTCAAAAGTTACAGCGTTGTTCAACTCCTCGCTAATGCCCATTTCGGGTAAAGAACGCTTCAAACGGCCTAATTCGCGGTAAAATTTGCTGATAGAAGCCGCATCACGACTCGCCATCACATTGTCTTTCTCAAAAAACGCCAAACGCTTGTTATTGCCCACTTCCTGACCGGTATATAATAAAGGAATACCCGGAGCAAAATAAGTGTATACCGCTATCGCCTTCCACGCATCGCCCATGCGCTCGAACAAGGTTCCATTCCACGCATTTTCATCGTGATTGGTAATAAAATTCATAGAAAATACATCCGTAGGAAACTTCTTATGTTTGCGCTCCACCTGCTTGCACAACTCTTTCGGCGTTTCTTTTCCTTGGGAAATCTTATTCAAGATATGGTGAACTTCCCAACCGTAATACGCATTGAACGGCCCATTGAATTGATCCATATCATGCTCTTCCGACTCGGCCAACATGAAAATGGGCTTCGCCTTTCGCAATTCAGTGGTTGCTTCCGCCCAGAAATCCGCCGGAACATCCATCGCTGCATCGCAACGGAATCCATCCAAATCCACACTATCGATCCAAAACTTCATACTGGCAATCATGGCCTTTCTCAATCCCGGCTCGGCATAATTTAATTTGGCCACATCCGTCCAACCCTGGCTTTTTCCAGCCTTGTCTAATGGATCGGTAATTTCGCCTTTGTCATTTTTCATGTACCATTCTGGGTGCTCGGTAATCCACTTATGGTCCCAAGCCGTATGATTCGCTACCCAATCTAAAATGACAATAATGCCGTTCTCATGGCATTTTTTCACCAAGGTACGGAAGTCTTCTAAGATACCGTAATCTGGATTTACCGCCGTATAATCGGCAATGGCATAAGGACTGCCTTTGAACTTTTCCCATTTATCCATTTCGCCTTCTACCTGCACCAAGTCTTCTACAAATACATCGCCTTTGGCTTTGCGTTTCTTCTTTCCGATAGGCTGAGACGGCATTACCCAAAGTACATTCACTCCCAAGTATTGCAACTCTTCGATACTCGGTAAAAACGCCTGAATATTGCCTTGTTGCGTATGATGACGCAGGTTTACCTCATACATAATAGGATTTTGAGGCAAAAGAGTCTGTGCTTTCACCGTTGCCATGCCACAAATGGCAAAAAGGGCTATCATTATTTTTTTCATATGCTTATTTTTTAAATTTTAATATCAACGCCGAACCTGGTGATAGCGTATACAAATCCTTCAGGGGAACGCCATTCCCGATTTGTCTTACCAACTTCCCGTAAGACTCAAAACCGTTAGTTCCCGACCACCTAAATTTATCGTTGCCCCTATTAATAACCGTAATAACCGTTTCGTTTCGGTACGTTCTTCTGATGACCGCACGATCCGCATCATGATACAGCCATTCGAAATCGCCGTACATCAGAGCCATACTGCTTCTGCGCAAGGCAATGCACGATTGCACCCAAGCTTTCAAGGCCAATTCTTGATCGGACAAACCTTCAAATTTCATGGGATTCCGGTTTCCCGGATCGTTAGCCCCCGTCATACCAAACTCATCACCATAATACACTACCGGAATGCCCGGTGCCGTCATTTGATACGCATAAAACAATCCAAATCGCTCAAACCCTTTGCTTCCATTGTGAGGCAAATCGCGCAAATGTCCAATTCGCTTAAGCTCCATCCAATCGGTACTGCGGTCGATGGTTCCATCGGCAAAACTCATGAAACGCGTGCGGTCTTGGTTCCCCGTTATATTCCCCATCAAATGGTGGTATCCATAGGTTTCCAAACTGCGATTTTGTTCGTTTACCAACTTCTCCATCTCATCCCCAAAAGCAAAAACATCTACCATGCGATCGTACAAATTAAAATCGAACTGTGCATCTAGTAAACCCGATCCTACATAGGAAGATATCAATTGCGGATCCCCATACGTTTCCCCTATTTGATATGTATTTTTTCCTCTCTTGGTGGAAACCTCCGAACGTATTTTCTTCGTCAGTAGGCGTGTGAAATTTTCAGGAATGTGCTTGGTGGCATCGTGACGGAACCCGTCAAATTCAAAATTCTTCAACCAAAACAACGCCGAATCTACCATATACGCCGCAATTTCATGCCTTCCCAAATCCAAAGTGGGCATGAACGTATCGAACCAAGTTGTCAAACGATGATCGTCCCAACGCTCCGTATTTAATGTCCCATCAGGCAAATACAAAGGCGTAACCCAGTCAGGATGTTGCTTGTAAATAGGATGCTCTTTATGCACATGGTGAGCCACATAATCCAATAACACATTAATGCCCGAATCGTGCGCCCGCTTCAAAGCCGATTTTAACTCGGCATCGGTTCCAAATCGCGGATCTACCACCGTATTGTATACCGGCCAATATCCGTGATATCCACTGAACATCACATGTGGATCTTTGAAGTTACCCCAAGCCCCATCGGGATTTCGGGTAATGGGACTTATCCAAAGCGAGTTGATACCCAAATCGTTTAAATATCCGGTTTCAATAACCTTATCAATACCCTTAATATCGCCACCCCAATAATTGGTTTTTTCGGTTACCAAAGGATGGTCAACCTTGCGGTTATTCTTCGGATTTCCATCATAAAAGCGATCGATAAACGCAAAATACATCACGTTGCCGTGCAAATCATCACGGCTAATTTCAACTGCATCTTCAATGGGTTCCCCATCTTGAAGAGGCATGAGCAAATCGCTAAAAACGGTACTATCGTTCGCCGCAAATACCCTTAAATGCGAGCGACCGCTGATTTTCGACACCAAAGGTTCTACATCCAGCGATCCCTCCATTAGCGTATCTAGTAACAAGCGGTTATTCTGCAATACCCAAACGTGTACGTTTTTTTCAGTCGAAACCAAACCAATTCCGATTGCTGTAAATCCGATACCCTTTTCTTTAAATGCCCCTTTGCTGAGCGAAGTATTCCCCGCTTCTAAATTGCTACCGCTCACCATTGAAGAACGCTCATTGGCTTCAACAACTTCCGGTTTTTGTGCCGTTTTACAAGCTTTCGATTTATTAAAAGTCATAACATCCACGTAGCCGGCGCCCTGAAACGCGCGCAATACGGCGTAAGGAAGGCTTCCCCCGAAAATAGAATAGCGCGAACTGTCTAAACGCTGAATTTTTACATCACCGAGGGAAATTATACTGTCGGGGCGACCAAAATCTAAGAGATCGTTAGACTCCAGCACGCCGGTATCAGACCAGGAAAAGACCGAAAGTAATTTGGTATTCGGCAGCTCATTCCACTCCGTTTTGGAGCCGCAGGCCGCGAGAAAAATTAGAAGTAAAGAGTAAAATAGCTTATAGCGCATAATCGATTGATTTTGATTGATTCGAATCTACTTGAAATTCGACATCCATGCAATTAAGGACCATATTCGGACCTTCGATATTGGCCACTTCGAGGTGGGTTTTATGTAGCGAAATACGCAAATAATTTTCCCTAAATCGGATGTTAAAGCGAATGGCATTCCAATTTTCAGGGATGCGAGGCGATAAATGCAAGCGGCATTCACGCACGCGCAAACCCGCAAAACCCTTAGAAATCGTCATCCAGGTTCCAGCCATACTGGTAATATGACATCCATCGCAGGTATCGTTATTGATGTCGTTCAAATCCAAACGGGCGGTGCGCAAATAGAACTCGTACGCCTTGTCAAAATTGCCAATTTTATTGGCAAGAATGCTGTGAATACAAGGGGAAAGAGAGCTTTCATGCACCGTCAAGGGCTCGTAAAAGTCGAAATGACGTTTGTGCGTATCCAAGTCAAACTCGTCTTCAAAGAAGTAAAAACCCTGCAATACATCGGCCTGCTTGATGTAACAACTGCGCAAAATTCGGTCCCAACTCCAATGTTCTACGATAGGACGTTGGTCTGCCGACAACTGCGAAACCGGTATTAATTCTTTATCTAAAAACCCATCTTGCTGCAAATACACGTCGCGCTTGGCGTCGTAAGGGAAATACATATTTTGGGTTATTTGATCCCATCTATCGATTTCAGTTGCTTCGAAAGCCGTTTTTGTGGCGATTTCTGCAAATCTTTTTGGATTTTCTTTTTGCAATAATTGAATTTGATCGCGGGTATAACTCAAACACCAAACGGCAAATGTATTGGTATACCAGTTGTTATTAACGTTGTTTTCAAACTCGTTCGGACCCGTAACCCCCAACATCACCCATTGCTGTTTGTCTTCAGAGAAATGCACGCGCTGCGACCAAAACCGCGAAATCCCAATGAGCACTTCCAATCCGTACTCCGCCATGTATGCGGTGTCGCCAGTGTAATTGATATAGTCATAAACGGCATAGGCAATGGCGCCGTTACGGTGAATTTCCTCGAACGTAATTTCCCATTCGTTATGGCATTCTTCGCCGTTCATGGTTACCATTGGATACAGCGCAGCCCCATTCGTAAAACCTAATTTTTGGGCATTTTCGATGGCTTTGTCGAGTTGGTTGTAGCGATAAACCAATAAATTGCGGGCTACATCGCTTGACGCGGTAGCCAAGTAAAAAGGCAAACAATAGGCTTCGGTATCCCAATACGTGCTACCACCATACTTTTCGCCGGTAAATCCTTTAGGGCCGATATTCAACCGTGAATCATCGCCGGTATAGGTTTGGAAAAGTTGAAAAATATTGAATCGGATAGACTGCTGGGCTTCGTCGTCGCCATCAATCTCCACATCGCAATTGTGCCAAATAGCCGCCCATTCTTCGCTTTGCTCTGCTGTAAGCGCCGTTAACCCAGCTCCTTTCGCTTCTTGTGCTTCAGCAAGAGCGGTTCCTAATAGTTCGGATTCTTGAAGGTACATACTGCTGCAAACGGCTGTGAACTTATGCAATTCAACTTCTTGATCTGCCGCCAAATGAAAGGTAAAATGTGCCTCCGTTTTAAGCTCTGATGTACTTAAAGTAATCGTATAATTATTATTATCTAAAGAAATGTTATGTAATGAACTTGCCGCAACCGAAAAGTTGGTTTTCTTCGTTTTTTGAGTCACCCATAGTTGCGAACCTTCTGCCCCTGATTGGGTATCTTGCCAAAAGAACTCATCGTAGTTACTATCTTGGTTATGAACATCACCACTGAGTAAACTCTGAATCTGTATATGACAGTCTGCAGAGGTTTTTATCTTCAATGCTATTACACCCACATTTTTTCGTTTCATACTCACAAAACGCGTCCATTCAAAATCCAGCACAATACCCTTTGACGTTTTCACAGAGTATCTGCGGGTCAATAGGCCGTTTTTCATATCCAAAACCCTTTTGAAATTGATGGGATCGAGTTGATTCAAGTCGATTACTTCTCCATCTACCGCAACCTTAATTTGATTCCAGCTCACCGAATTAAGTACTTTAGCAAAATATTCGGGGTATCCGTTTTTCCACCAGCCTACACGGGTTTTATCGGGATAATATACCCCTGCTAAATAAGACCCTTGTAGTCGAGCACCACTGTATTCTTCTTCAAAATTGGCCCTTTGTCCCATTCTACCGTTGCCAATACTGAAAATACTCTCAGAAACTTTGGCATTTTCACGATGGAATCCTTCCTCCACAATCTGCCATGGATGTATTTTGATATAATCTTTCATAAACGTTTATAGATTTTGTATTTGATCCCAGCCAAGGCCAACCAAGCTCGGCACACACAAATCGGCTTGCTCCAAATCGTAACCGATGCCCACCACATTCATGCCGGCTGCTTTAGCGGCTTGTATACCTGAAGGAGCGTCTTCTACTACCAAACACCGCTCGGGATTCACTCCTAATTTTTGGGCGGCGTTTAAGAACACCTCAGGATCGGGTTTGGTATTTTTAACCCCGTTACCATCTATTACAGCAGCAAATCGCGGTGCCAATCCCAATTTTTCTAGAATAAAAGGCGCATTTTTAGAACTACTTCCCACGGCTTTCGCACAATTTTTCGACTCCAATAAAGTAAGAAAATCCAATACGCCAGGTAAAATATCTTTCTGACCTAATTCATTTATTAACAATAAATAATGATTGTTCTTCTCTTGTAATAGTTGAGGTATTTCTTCTTGAGGAAGCGTAACGGAGGCCCATTGCAAAATCAACTTCAAACTATCTGCACGACTAACGCCTTTTAGCTTTTCGTTATCGTGCTCGGTGAGGTCGTAATTAAATTTGGCCGCAACTGCTTTCCAAGATTGGTAGTGATAGACAGCCGTATCGGTTAAAACACCGTCGAGGTCGAAGATTACCGCTTCAATCATACGCCTTTACATCAAGAAGCGGCTGTTAAATTCTTATGGTATTCCAGAAGGGCGGAAACAGGATTCTTGTTCACATTACCCACGGTAAAGCCCATCTCATCGGCTATATCTCTCAAAATATCTTGGAAATAATACGATACTGACCCTACGAAATGTACGGGTACCTCTCTATAGTTAGGATAGCACGCAATATGAATTTCAGCAAAATGCCTTAATCCTTTATTGATGATTTCAGAAAAGTAGGGATGCTCTTTATGAGGCACCAAAAAACGCATAAACGAGGCTAAAAACACATTCGCGTCACGTTGGTTATATACTTTAGAAAAGATTTCTTCTTTGGTTAATTGATAGCGCCCTCTAAAATCTTTTTGCAATTCTTTTGGCAAGCGCTCATAGATATAATCCGCCAGGATACGCTTTCCAAAATAGGACCCACTGCCTTCGTCACCTAGAATATACCCTAAGGCTGGTATCACTTCCGAAACTTCATTCCCGTCGAAATAGCAACTGTTGCTTCCGGTTCCCAAAATACAGGTTATCGCTGGCTCACCGCTAAAAGTGGAATAAGCAGCTGCATTCAAATCATGACCTACGCTGCATTGGGCATTTACAAATACCGCCTCCAAGCCCGCACGAATCACCGCATTGCGATCTTCACTTGAACAGCCCGCTCCGTAAAAATTCACTTCTTGTATTTGAAGGGCATGTTTCATCAACTCGGCGTTGGCTTTTAAATGCTCTAAAACCACTTCTGTGGAATGAAAAAATGGATTGAACCCAATGGTAAATGTCTCGTAAACATGGCCGTTCCCATCGTCTAATAACCAATCGCATTTGGTAGATCCGCTTTCTGCAACTACTATCATAAAAAGTACAATTTGAGCAAACTTAGTGTATTTGTGACACATTTACGCAATCTCAAAAAGAGAAGTGACCAAAAAATCTCACAAATACCTAAATATGGTGCATTCAAAGTTGCGAATTATCTTTGAGGTGTCAAAACGCAATGAATCAACCTCAAATTAACCCCAATGTTTCGGTCGATTGTGCCATTTTTAGTTTCGACGGCAGTGATTTAGAAGTACTTCTCATAGAGCGTATGGCAGGTGAAACCGCCCTAGAAGATGATCTTTTGGCCCTGCCGGGTAACCTCATTTACCAAGATGAAAATCTAGATCAAGCCGCCAATCGTGTATTGTTTGAACTTACCGGATTAGAAAACATTTTCTTAGAGCAAGTGTACACCTTTGGAGATCCTGCACGTATCACCAAACAAAAAGACCAAGACTGGCTCAAAAAAATCCGCGCCCATCCCGAAGCACGCGTTATTACTGTTGCCTACACCTCACTCGTGAAAAAATCCAGCTTAAAAGTCACCCCAAGTTCGTTTGCTCGGAAAGCCCTCTGGATAAAAGTGAAAGAGGTGCCGCAGTTAGCATTCGACCATAATGATATCTTTAAAAAGGCACTCGACTTTTTAAAGGTTAAGATATATTCCGAACCCTTGGGATACGAACTTTTGCCCGAACGATTTACCCTCGCACAGCTCCAAAAGTTATACGAGGCCATTCTCGACGATAGCTTCGATAAACGCAATTTCCGAAGGAAAATCCTTAGAACTTCCTTTATCGTGCCCCTCGATGAAAAACAACAAGGGGTGGCGCATAAGCCTGCCCGACTCTATCGATACGACAAAAGTCAATTTCATCAAATTTAAGTATTTACAATAAGTGTTTTATTGACACTTACAAATAAAAACCTTAGTTTGCGCCTGATTAATTCCATCATGGCAATAAAAAAACCGAAACTAAGCATAGCCGAAATCATCTGGATGAGCTTTGGCTTTATGGGAATTCAAGCAGGGTTTGGACTTCAAAATGGCAACGCAAGTCGCATTTTAGAAGATTTTGGAGCCCATATACACCAACTCAGTTGGTTTTGGCTGGTAGCCCCCTTAACCGGCATGATTGTACAACCCCTTACTGGTTATTTTAGCGACAAAACTTGGACGCGTCTCGGTCGCCGGA
>ERZ891134.1230-NODE-1230-length-18340-cov-4.672901_pt1 | contig 18340 bp, 14 predicted proteins | sample MGYA00520888_ERZ891134 | MGnify/ENA primary metagenome ERZ891134 (study PRJEB32303, sample SAMEA104408692) | aquatic metagenome | biome: Brackish water; feature: Coastal; material: water | place: Baltic Sea | collected 2014-10-23 | depth 10 m ... | reverse complement strand
AAAGTAACTGGCAAATGCCGTTACCGCTATATTCTTATTTGGATTGAATTCTAACTTACCAATTAAATTTCCGTTATACTGAGCTGAATTAGGTCGCGCTGCCAAGCGTGTAAAGTCTGCCTCTTTCAGAAACGCAGCACGGTGAACAAAACCATTTGGGGTGAACACCAAAGGGTCTTGTTTAATTTGATTTAACTTATCTTCGTTAAGCACATAAACCCCGGTACGCGTAGGACTTGGATCTTTGTAATATCCGATGTTACCGTTTAGCGTGAATCCTAATTTAACATTCTTCTCCGTTTTACCATAACTGTTTTTCTTCTTCTCAACCCACAGAGGACCTGAAATGAAACCCTCCACGGTGTTATAAGAATAAGGATCTAATAGTGTAGATGTGATTCCTTCAAAAATAGTAATGAATTTATCAGTAGCACTTTTCGAGGTATATGAAAACGCACCCCCTGTTAAGTCACCGTACATCGCAGGTATACCTCCGATATTCACAGAAATTCCCTCAACACCCAAAGAAGGTATCGCTCCAGAACCGATAGCACGAACACCGTCGATAAATGTACCGTTACCATCCGAACGTGTACCACGAACCGAAATACCTTGGCGCGACTCTACAATAGCCGCATTGGTAGAAGTCAAAGCTCCTACACCACGTCGGCCACTGTTAATCATGTCTTTACCTTGAACCTGCTGTTCGTTTTTCTCCATTTGGATGACCTTGTTACTAGCTTTGGTGGTAATAACAACGTCTCCCATCCTGCCGGTCATGGCCATTTTTAATGGTTCGTTCAAACCCGCGCTCAAATTCAAACCTGTAACTTTTTGATCTGAACTTCCATCCTTGGAGAATTCCACATCATAAACTCCAGGACTCAAGGTCTGGAAAATCGCGTTACCGTCTGAATCGGTTGTATCTGAGGTTTTAAAGATTCCATTCAGATACATTTTCACTTCCACACCGCTTAATGGTTTACCATCTCCGTCGGTTGTTTTCACACGAAAATCTGCATAGTTGGTTTGCGCCAACGCCATTTGACAGGTAAATGCAAAGACCCATGTAAAGGCCCATCTCAGTAATTTATGCTTCATATTCCGTTCTTATTCGTTTTCTTAAATTTAAGTACTTTCTTTATACGCTTTAAACGGCAAGTTTATCGAAAAATCGAGGATTTAACAAGTTTATTTTAGTCCTTGTAGAATATTTCCTAAAAACTTCACCTATACATTATCATTATCATGTCATGCACACCCCTTGAATTTCAAGACATTATCCAATAATTTCAAGGAAATCCGCTCATAACTCTCATATGACCACCCGGCAACATGTGGCGAAAACATTACACGACTTTGTGTTTTTAACCAATCAAAATCCGATCTGTAAAAGGCATTCACTTTGGTAGGTGGTTCATCTGGCCATACATCTAAAATAAGTCCAGAAATCTGTCCCAATTTCAAGGAATTCACCATCGATATTACGTCTAATACCACACCCCTCGATGCATTAATAATCAGCGGTTTTAGTCTTGATTCCACCAAATAATTGGCGTTTATCATTCCTTGAGTTTCTTCCGTTAAAGGCACATGAAAACTGATGATATCACACGATTGCCAAACAGACTCCAAGCTAACTGCTTCTTGTATATTATCACGAGCAAAACCTGTTTTATATTTATCATACCCCAACACCTCTACTTGAAATCCTTTAAGCAAACCGGCCAAGGCCGATCCGGTATTCCCCATTCCCACAATTCCTACTTTTAAGGAAGACAATTCACGTCCACGAAACGCATTGCGATCCCACTTTCCTTCTCGAACATGGGCATCTGCAGCCGGCAATTTGTGCAAGAATCCTAAAATCATACCCAATACATGCTCTGCCACTGTTATGGCATTAGCACCATCGGCATTCAGCACCCGAATTCCTAATTCGTGAGCCGCCTTCATATCAATATTATCGGTACCCACCCCTGCGCGCGCAATCCACTTCAAGGTGTTACAGGCGTGTAAAAATTCCCCCGAGAAAAATAATTTCGAGCGGACCACGATGCCTTCTACTTGAAGCTCAATAGCGCGATTTAATACGGTGTCGGACTTGATATTTTCTTCATAAAAAACTTCAAATCCGTGCGCGTTTAAGCCCATAATCAGGCTTTCATGTACATCGTCAATTACTAATACCCGATCAGCCATTTCGGAGTTGTCGACGCTGTTGGTACCAAGTAGTAGTTTCCAAATTAGTAGGCGAATCGCCCTCTACCGATTGGGCGTTACTGCCTTTAAAAAAGGCAACAGCAGCCGCAGCCATTTCCTGAAAATCGGCGCTATTTGAAGCTTTGAGCATTTCTGGATCGAAATTTTCCTGTATAAAGTGGGTATTAAAATCGCCGCTGATGAAATTGGGATGATTCATCACGAACGTACCAAAAGGCAACGTGGTTTGAATGCCGGTAATGGTGTATTCATCAATAGCCCGCTTCATTCTGGCGATGGCCTCCTCCCGGTTGGCACCCCAAACGATCAATTTGGCGAGCATATTATCGTAATAAATAGGAATTTCCATGTTCGACTCCATGAAATCGTCGATTCTAATACCAGGTCCTGCCGGTGTTTCGTAGGATTTAACCGTACCAATATTAGGTAAAAACTGTTGGTAGGGATCTTCCGCACACACACGCAATTCTATAGAGTGACCATTTATGCGTAAATCTTCTTGGTGGAAAGGTAAAGGCAAGCCTGCGGCCACTTGAATTTGGCATTTCACTAAGTCTAAACCTGTAATCATTTCTGTTACAGGGTGCTCAACCTGCAATCGGGTATTCATTTCTAAGAAATAAAACTCTTGGTTATCGCCCAACAGAAATTCTACGGTGCCAGCACCGGTATAATTGCATGCTTTAGCCACGTTTACTGCGGCTTCGCCCATTTGATTCCGAAGTTCAGGCGTTAAAACAGCCGAGGGCGCTTCTTCTACTAATTTTTGATGACGGCGTTGAATGCTGCATTCCCTTTCAAAAAGGTGCACTACGTTGCCAAAATTGTCTGCTATTAACTGAAATTCGATATGACGCGGATTCCCCACGTATTTTTCAATAAATACACTGTCATCGCCAAATGCGCTGCGGGCCTCATTCTGTGCCGCGCGTAACGCATCTGAAAACTCGGTATCGCTATATACTACACGCATTCCCTTTCCGCCACCACCTGCACTGGCTTTGATCAAAACCGGGAAACCCACCTTTTTTGCCACTTCTAATGCGGCCTCGGTATTGGTAATAGCCTCGTTAATACCGGGCACCAAGGGAACCCCGTATTTTTCTACAGCTTGCTTACTGGCAATTTTACTTCCCATAATTTCCATGGCTTCGGCCGTGGGTCCGATTAAAACGATACCTTTTTCGGCTAATTTTCGGGCAAATACCGAATTCTCTGATAAAAATCCATAGCCCGGGTGTATGGCTTGCGCTCCTGTTTTTTCAGCAACCTCAATAATGCGATCCATTAAAAGGTAACTTTGATTGCTTGGGCCTTCTCCTATGCAATAGGCTTCGTCTGCATATCGCACATGTCTCGATAATTTGTCTGCCGTGCTGTATACCGCAACCGTTGCTATACCCATTTCTTTGCACGTGCGCATCACACGTAGGGCTATTTCGCCGCGATTTGCTATTAGAATTTTACTAAACATAGATGATTCGGTATTATAAGATTTACTATACCTTCGCGAAGGTAACTAAAGATGCGGCAAATTGCCAAGATCATAACTCTCATAAAAGTCGAATTCATGTTCGACTTAAAAAAACCGACTCTTTTAATCTCGGCGATTTTGCAATTGGGCATAACGGCATTGTTAAGTATGCTATCTCAACCCAATATGCTGGCATCGGTTTGGAACAGTATTTTTTGGATTACCCTGCTGCTGGGAAGCATTCAATCGGTATCTAAGAATTTCACCTTAGTAGCCCGCGGGCGTTGGATATTTTGGAATCAGATTGCCTCTCCTGCACAAATTTTATGGGGAAAAATCATTTATGGTTGGCTACAGATGCTGCTATTAACCGGTGTAAATTTATTATTTTTCGCATGGTTCTTAGGAATACCGGTAATTCACGTAATTCCATATTTCCTGCTTCTTCTCTTGGTTACTGGGGGAATTTCTTCCATATTCACCTTTGTAGGCGCCGTCGCTACTAAGGCTGGCAGTGCTTCCTATATGGCACCTGTACTGAGCCTTCCTGTAATTTTCCCTTTAATATTGGTAGGAATAAAGGCCTCGTTAAAGGCCTTCAATCCTGTATTAGTAAGTTCTATTTACACCGACATTTATTTACTCTGCGCTTTAGACTTACTCGTGTTGGTGCTCACGGGCGTGTTATTCCAAAGTCTTTGGAAGGACTAGTTTATTTACCCGACCAACATTGTAAAATTTCTAAGGCAGCGTCTAAAGTGGCGTCTTTCAAATAGGGTTTTGGCCAGTTAGCCCGCTGAATGCGCTTGATACTGTCGTTTTGAACCTCCTGCAAGTCGCGCTTTAGTGCAAATACCGTATCATAAGATCGTTTGTATTCGTACTTCCTGAATTTCTCATCGTTTTTCTCTAAGGATTCTTGTTGCACGGCATACGCCTCTAAGTTCAAATTGTAATTCATACCCTTACGGATTTTCTCAATTTGACCCGAACGCTCTGCTACCAAATCAAAGTACTTATTAGAATTAATCCATTTTTGTCCGGATTTGATCGCTTCACGATACGCTTTCGACTCATACGATTTATAACGAGCAGACGGAATTTGGTCGTACGCCAAGTGATAATTCATTTCCTTTTCTCCTCTCTCCACACCGTCGTAAATATCAGGAACGATAACATCCGGCTCTACCCCTTTTAATTGGGTAGTTCCCCCATTAATTCTATAGAACTTCTGAATGGTCACTTTCAATTCTCCAAATCCTCTTGGGAAAACATCCGTACGACCTCCATTTAGGGCTACCATAGTTTGAACCGTACCCTTACCAAATGTGCTTTTAGAACCCAAAATGATGGCGCGTTTGTAATCTTGCAGGGCTGCTGCTAAAATCTCAGAAGCAGAGGCACTGTAGGCATTAGTAAGCACCACCAGCGGACCGTCATATAAGGTAGTAGGATTAAAATCATTCGCCGCATTGATATTGCCTTCCGAATCTTTTACCTGCACAATTGGACCTGACGCAATAAACAAACCACTCATTTCAATGGCATCGGCCAAACTGCCGCCGCCATTGTTTCTTAAATCTAGAATAATCCCATTTACCTTTTCTTCCTGCAGCTTCTCAACTTCCAAGCGCACGTCTCCGGCGCTATTTCTTCCCCTTCCTCGAGATGAAAAATCCGCGTAAAAACTAGGTAACTGTATAATCCCAAAGCGCTTCCCTTTATAGGATATGAGAGCACTGCGCGCATACGTTTCTTCAATAACTACCACTTCCCTTATAATCGGTATCACTTTGATTACCCCATCGGGTTTTTTAACCGTTAAGCGAACCTCAGTACCTTTTTTACCTCGAATCAACTGAATGGCATCGTCGAGTTTCATATCAACTATATCCACAGGCTCTTCTTCTCCTTGCCCAACCTTTAAAATCAAGTCACCAGCCTTTAATTCTCCTTGCTTGTAGCTAGCGCTACCCGGAACAATCCGTTCTACCTTTACATACCCATCTCGCTCTGTGAGCGTAGCGCCGATACCTTCTAATTTTCCGGTCATCGATATATCGAAGTTTTCTTTATCTGCCGGAGGAAAATAATTCGTGTGTGGATCGTAAATCTCGGCAATAGTATTGGCATAGAAGGCTATCTTATCCTGACGATCCATCTTTCTCCATCGCTTGAACCAATTTTCAACGAAGGTTTTGGTTTCATTTCGCGCTTTGAGCTCTAAAGTATCGAACGGAACAATTTTTATTATTCCAGCAGTATCCTTCCCTTTTTTTAGGTCTTTTTGTTGCTTTTGCTTGCGATACACACGATCTACAACCTGGTAACGCGTCCAGCGCGTCCAATAATCTCTGAGTGCCGCGTCATCAGCTGGAAAATTTTTATTTTCTTGGGAAACCTCAAAGCTACCCTCTGCTTCATAATCTAACGGGGTTTTTAAAGGTTCAAGAATCCAAGGTTCAATTTGATCTAAGCGATACATTAAGGAGTTCCACGCTGAGTCAAAAAAATCAAACCTGCCCGCATTTATTTGGTCATCGATTTGCTTTTCAAATGATTGCAACTTTGCAATATCCTCTTGGGTATAGAACTGTTTACCCCCATCTAAATTTTCTAAAGCATTCTCAAACGCCAATAAAGAAAATTCATCATTAATAGTTTTTGGGGCATAGTGTTGACCGTTAAGGGTAATCATGAGCCTTTTTAACAAGGGCTCATCGCCTGAAAAAGGTTTATTGCTACAAAAAACCAGTGCCAGTATAGCCAAACTCAAGCCTGTAAGCGAAATCCATCTTTTCATCATTTGTATGTCTTACCCTTTTATTTCTTGTTAAAACGATCCAATCCCAATACACCCGTACCTTGTTCAAATACAATATCAACGGGAATTTTATTCTTTTGGATGCCGTCTAGTTCGCTTTGCAATGCGGCGTCAATGCCGCCATGCTCTGCCAACATTTTTGTTACTCCGTCTACATCACCATCTCCTTGTAAATGTAAAAGCTCAGCGGCCAATTCTCGGATTGCTTTTTTCATTTCTGGAACTTTCACTATCAAACCCTTATTCGTGCGTTCCAAGCAACCCTTATTCATTAAGGTGTTAAACGTAATCATGTTGGCCCTTCCATGTGCACTTGAAGCGCCGAATCGCACCGACCTGTATACAGAGGCTACAAACGTTACATAAAAATCTTCTATTTTTCCCTTTAATACTCCCGCCTCTTGTAGAGAAGTTACCATGTAAAGTCCTAATACATCGGCCTTACACTCTTCAATGGCAGAGTAGTCTGGACCTAAGGCTTCTCTCACCGTTTTATTAGGATCTTTTACCAAATTTTTCACGCCCAATCCGTGCGCTACCTCATGGAACATCACATTATTGAAAAACGCATCAAAATTGATGTTTTTTCGCTGCGATTTATGAATAATCTCCTTAGAAATGGGCATCACAATTTCATCAAACTTCGCCCGCATGGTATTCTTAAGTTGAGAACGGCGTGTACCCCAATATTGCTGAATCACTTCATCGTTGGGTAAATTAACGGCAATCGTTTTACTCCCAGCATTACAATCACCACCGTAATAAACAGCATCAAAAACTGCCAATTGACTTTGAGGTTCTTTCGGCTTAATTAATGGAGGGAAACCAGGTATATCTAATGGCATTTCCGGCTCTTCTATTATATCGCCATTCTCATCTTTTTGGGGCTCAGTAGGACCTAATGTAGGTTTGTATTCTTTTTCAACCGGTAACTCTGCTTGTAATTTTGGCAACCACACCAAATACTGCTTCAACTTCTGTCCCCATTCTCTATCTCGTACTAAAACATAAGCTTCATATGCCGTTTTCTGTCCAGTTAGTTTATCTTCATAGTTTTCAATTGGACCAATTATAATATCCAAATGAGCGTCTAATTGCAACCAAGCAATATCGCTTTCGATATATTGATCGCTCAATAAAGACATTCCCCGCATCCTAAGGTATTCTGCCAATTTAGGATCTTCGCCTTCAATAGCATTGGCCGCATCGTTCATATGCTCGTTCAAAACCAGGAGGTTGCTTTGATAATGCTGTCCGTAATTTTCAATTTCCGCAAACGTATTACCACCATTACTGGAATTCATCGGAAACATTTCTAACATTTTAGGCATTTGGCCGGAATTGGGATCAGGATTCTGAGGCATAGGCGGTGGATTTCCCTCGGAAACTTCAAATACTTTATTAACAATGGTATAAGGACTTAAAATACGCGTAGCTTCGGCTTCTCCTACAAGTTTCGGATCGAAATCTGCGGGATAAAAATTGACTCCTTTGGACTTAGCTCCAATTCCTTCTACGAATGGAGCATTGTTATTAAGACGATCCCAAGGACCGTAGTTAATTTGAATAAATGCTTTTAAAACCGAATCTTTGACCTTTTTAAGTGCCTGATCTTTTTCCATATAAGCCTGTTGCCAAAAAATCAAATCAGCTTGCTCTGCTGCCTTGATTAAATGAAACAAACAGCGTTTTTCCGCTTCCGACAATTGATTGGTATCGGTTGTGAGTTTAACCTTTTTGTAGCTATTCAAACGTTCCTGAATTGGATATCCCTTTAAGGCCTTGTTGTTTTGAGCACACAAGGGCTGAGAAAAAGCAGCAAAAAGCAATCCGACTACAATAAAATTACAATTAAATTTCGGCATTCTACAAAAATAGCGGCTTATTATCTGAATAAAAAGGTATTGCACCAAATAGCCAAAATAAACGATGAATTATGCCTGTAGAACGAATCACTTTCGTTAAAACAACAAAAAATCCAAACGTTTCTTTGACCTTTGCACCGTGGGTATCGAAAGCGAAAAACAAATAACTTCCAGTCAAGATTTACAATGTGGATTATCCAATCAACTTTTGGAAGAGCTTCCCAATAAATCGGAGTCCATAAAAATTGGCAATCACACATATCCCACCAGCATTTTAGAATTGCACCGACCTACGGGTAAATATATAAGTAGGGCACTAATTAAAGTCTTCAATGCATTTAGCAGAAAAGGCATCATACGCACTGTTGGCAATTCTTGCGCTCCGGGCTTACTGTTCCCAAAACTAGCACCCAATCAAGGAATCGCACAATTTGCCCATTTAGAACTTAGCTGTCCTATAATATCAGTAAATACCTTAGGTTTCGAAAAATATCCCGATTCGGTTACCGTAAAAGCAGAACCCTTTATGCTATTAGATCTTCCTAATCATTGGAGCACTTTTGACGATTATCTAAACGCATTTTCGTCGAAATACAGAGTCCGGGCCAAAAAAGTATACGAAGAAACTCAAGGAATAAGCAAATGCTATTTAGACGAACAAGCCCCGAATTCATGGGCCGCTCATTGTGGATCTTTATTAGCCACAACGCTTCAAGATAAAACCATTGCCATTGGTAAAAATTTACCCGAATTATTGATCTGTTATCATAAATCTTTAGGTGAAAATTACCGCATAATAGGATTCCACCAAAACAATGAAATCATTGGTTTTATTACTTACATAATCGATGATAACAAAATGTTCGCCATGCATTTAGGATTAAACAAAGACGCCGACACAACTGGAAAATTATACCAAAGGATGTTGTATACTTTGGTGGAAGAAGCATTCGAATTGGGAATAACTAAAATCAACTTCGGCCGGACAGGAGCCGAAATCAAAAGTACCTTAGGAGCTATACCGATTGAGAATTCATTTGTGGTTTTCACCCGATCGAAAGCCTTACTTTTCTTGTTTAAAGTATACGTAAAATATATCCAGAAGAAATTCATTTATACCTATCGCAGTCCTTTCAAAGCCGATGCCTTAAAGTCCCCATTGCCTGCTTAATTGGAACTAAAACATGAAAACTGTGCTATTTTATTTATATTTGGCCAGTGAAGAAAATTTTTGGTTTTATTTTGTGTGGGGCTCTTTTCTTCCCCGCAATTGCACAGGTTACTAACAAACCTGGAAGTCAATATCAATTCAAAGAAATTCATAGTGTAGACAAAACCGCCGTCCGCGATCAATGCCGAACCGGCACCTGTTGGAGCTACAGTACCTTATCTTTTTTTGAATCTGAGCTCATTAAAATGGGAAAAGGCAGCCACGATTTGAGCGAAATGTTCGTGGCTCGTAATGCTTATGTAGAAAAAGCCATAACCTTTGTGCGCATGGGCGGCAAAAACCAATTCGACGAAGGAGGTGAAGGTCATGATATTCCCTTTATAATTGAGAAATATGGCATCGTACCCGAATCTGTTTATTCCGGACTCGTAAATGGAAAAACCCGCCATAATCACAATCAATTGATGTCCGTGTTAAAACCAGTGGTTGAAGCCATCGCAAAAGAAAAACCAGGACAAATCGGTCCTGAATGGATTCAAGCCGTAGAAGGTATTTTGGATGCTTATTTAGGAAAAATACCTGAATCATTTGAATATCAAGGCAAAACCTACACGCCTCAAACTTTTGCGAAATCACTCGGTCTGAACATGAACGATTATGCAATGTTGACTTCATTTACCCACCACCCCTATTACCAAACGTTTGCCATTGAAGTTCCAGATAATTGGTCTATGCAAACCGCTTGGAATTTACCGCTAGATGAACTTATGGAAACCGTGAGCGAATCCCTTAAAAAAGGACACTCAGTAGCATGGGCAACGGATGTGAGCGAAAAAGGATTCTCTTTCCGAGATGCACTTGCAATTGTGCCACAACACGATTCACTCATAAAAAAAATAGGTAAAGACGACCGACTTTTCAATAATGCAGGTGCCGAGAAAAAGGGAGATGCTTTTAACAAGCCTATTGTAGAAAAAACCATCGACAGTAAGCATAGACAAGAAGCCTTCGATAATCAATCTACTACAGACGATCATGGCATGCATATTGTGGCGCAATACATGGAAGAAAACTCCCAAACCCCATATTACCTTGTTAAAAATTCATGGGGCACGGATAATCCCGCCAATGGATACTTATACGCCAGTGAAAATTATCTAAAATATAAAACGATTTCCATACTTGTTAATAAGAACGGAGTACCCAAAAACATCAAGAAAAAAATGGGATGGTAAATTAATTATCAATTTCATATGAATTTAAAATTACCGCTTAACACAGCGGTAATTTTTTTTTAGCACAACATTCACTTGGCAACAATCTTCCAATATCAAGAAAATCAGAATTTTGATTCCATATGCAACAATCGGAAAAACGGTTAATGGAGGTCTGCGTAATCAGCGATTTACACTTAGGAACCTTCGGCTGTCATGCCCTAGAAATTGTTCAATATTTAAAAGGAATTCAGCCGCGTATTTTGGTGTTAAATGGAGATATTATTGATATTTGGCAATTCAGAAAAAAATATTTTCCACCCGCACACATACAAGTCATCCGAGAGGTTTTCAAACTCATGGAACAAGGTACCCAAGTGTACTATATTACCGGAAACCACGATGAAGCCCTTCGCAAATACTCGGGTACCCGAGTTGGAAACTTGGTATTAGACGACAAACTGGTATTGGAATTAGACGGTAAAAAAACATGGATATTCCACGGTGATGTTTTTGATGCCACCACCAAGGGAAGCGCAAAAATAATCGCCAAATTAGGCGGACATGGTTACGATTTTCTTATTTGGTTAAATCATTGGACAAACAAGGTTTTAACCTTACTAGGGAAGGAAAAACGAAGCTTTTCTAAAAAAGTAAAGAACAGCGTAAAAAAAGCCGTTTCTTGGATCAGTGATTTTGAAAATACAGCCGGAGAGCTTGCCATTCAAGAAGGCTTTGATTATGTAATCTGTGGACATATACATCAACCCCAGAAACGCATATTCGAAAAAGACGGAAAATCAACCATTTATTTAAATAGTGGCGATTGGATTGAGAATTTAACGAGCTTAGAGTACAAAAAAGGTGAGTGGAATATTTACTATTTCGAACAACAAAAAAAGGCCGAAATCAATACCATTTTAGAACCCTTCCCCACTTCTAGAATTCCAGATGTATTGACCGAAAAGGTGGCATTTTGGATTCAAAGCGCTTTGTAACCCTTATCATGAAAATACTTTATGCCGTACAAGCCACTGGAAATGGACATATTGCACGGGCCATCGAATTGGTTCCTTTTCTGAAGAAATACGGCACCGTAGACGTATTCTTGAGTGGCAGCAATGCCAGCTTAAGACCCGATTTACCCGTGAAATTTCGCAGTAACGGCATTTCATTATTTTATAGCGCAAATGGAAAATTAGATACCCTTAAAATTCTAAAACAACTCAATCCTATTTATCTGAATCGTGAAATAAACCGACTTCCCGTAGAAAAATTTGATTTGGTCATTTCTGATTTTGAATTTATATCTGCTCGGGCCTGTAAACGCAAGGGAAAAGCCTTTTGGCATTGGGGGCACCAAGCCAGTTTCCACAGTCCGAACACCCCTAGACCCCTAAAACGAGATTATTTCGCGGAATGGATCATGCAAAATTATTGCTCAAGTCCCCATAAAGTGGGATTTCATTTCAAATCCTACGACGACTGGATCTTACCCCCGATCATTAAAAATTCACTTTGGGACGCCGTTCCCACTCAAAAAAAACACATTACCGTTTATCTACCGCACTACTCCGACGCCGAAATCAGACGCTATTTTTACGGCATTGACGGCGTGCAATTTGAAGTCTTCTCCAAAGAATGCAAGCGGGAAGAATCTGACTATAATATCAATTGGAAACCCGTGGGTAACGAGGCTTTTGCCCAAAGCATGATTCATAGCCGCGGTATTATTTGCGGTGCCGGATTTGAAACCCCTGCCGAAGCTCTTTTTCTTGGGAAGCGTTTAATGGTAATTCCTATACAAGGTCAATACGAACAATATTGTAACGCCGCGGCCTTGGAAGAGTTCCATGTTCCTGTAGTAGAACGACTCGACATAAACTTCAGTGGGATTTTCCATCAATGGCTAAAATCCGAACCCGTTAAACCCCATAATTTGAGTTTCATACGCACCGAGGAATCGGTTAAATGCTTTATGGATAAAGTATTAGAATCACAGCAATAGACTGCCACTTATTCGTTTTGATGGCGTATATTTGCGCCACATTTTTTTATGATAATCGGGGTACCTAAAGAAATCAAAAACAACGAAAACCGCGTTGCGGTTACGCCAGGAGGTGTACAAGAATTCGTTAAACACGGACATACAGTGTATGTGCAGCACACAGCAGGAAACGGAAGTGGTTTTTCAGACGAACAATACAAGCAGGCAGGTGCCCACATCCTCAATACAATTGAAGAGGTATATGGCATTGCTGATATGATTGTAAAAGTGAAAGAACCTATTGAGTCTGAATACGCACTTATTCGCGAGAATCAATTGCTATTTACCTACTTCCATTTTGCTTCTTATGAACCCCTAACCCATGCCATGATAAAATCCGGTGCCATTTGCCTTGCTTATGAAACCGTTGAGGTGAATCGCACCCTTCCCTTATTAATTCCTATGAGTGAAGTGGCAGGTCGCATGAGTATCCAAGAAGGAGCTAAATATTTAGAAAAACCCATGGGAGGTCTAGGCATTCTTTTAGGCGGCGTACCCGGAGTAAAACCCGCTAATGTGATCGTACTTGGTGGCGGTATCGTGGGAACCCAAGCAGCCAAAATGGCCGCAGGTATGGGTGCCGATGTTACCATTATGGATGTAAATCTAAACCGTCTGCGTCAATTAGACGACATCATGCCAGCCAACGTTAAAACCCAATACAGCAGCGAATACAATATTAGAGAAGCCATCAAAACCGCCGATTTAGTTATCGGTGGCGTGCTAATTCCAGGTGCTAAAGCACCTAAACTGATCACCAAAGACATGCTCTCTACGATGAAACCCGGCGCAGTAATTGTTGACGTAGCCATCGACCAAGGCGGTTGTTTCGAAACCTCTAAGCCCACAACTCATGCCGAACCTACCTACGTGGTAGATGGTGTAGTACACTATTGTGTAGCCAATATGCCTGGTGCCGTTCCTTACACATCTACCCTAGCATTAACTAATGCTACCCTACCTTATGCCATCCAATTGGCGAATAAAGGTTGGCAGCAAGCCTGCAAAGACAACGCAGATTTGCGCTTAGGATTGAATGTGGTTAACGGTAAAATCGTATATGAAGGAGTAAGCCAAGCGTTCAACTTGGAGTACACGCCAGTATCCGAAGTGCTTGCTTAATGAATTTAGTCAATTACAAAACCTATGGGGAGGCACATTTGCCTCCCCTTTATATTGCCCACGGCGTTTTTGGAATGCTCGACAATTGGCATAACATTGCCCAAAATCTATCTGAACATTTCTTTGTAATCACCTACGACGCCCGAAATCATGGCAAATCGTTCCACCACCCTGATGCCAGCTTTAATGCAATGGTGGAAGACCTGAAGAATCTAATCGATTATTTCCAACACCCACAAATCTGCCTTATCGGACATTCCATGGGAGGAAAAACCGCCATGAAGTTTGTCGATACCTACCCCAATAGGGTCAATCACCTCGTAGTCGTAGACATTGCCCCCAAAACCTACAAACCCAGCCACACGCAGTTCATACAAGCGTTCAAAGAAATCCCCTTCGATCGCATTGCCAACAGAAAAGATGCCGACTTGGCATTCTCTGAATACGCAAGCGATATAGGCATTCGTCAGTTCCTTCTCAAAAACATTGAAAGCAGGCCCGAAGGCGGCTACCAATTAAAAATCAATATCGAAGCCATCGAAAATTATTACCTCGAAATTATCGGGGCTTTAGAGTTTTCACAAATTCACCCACTTCCTGCCACCTTCATCGCAGGGGCGAATAGTGCGTATATTCAAGAGGCCGATTTCCAAGACATCCAAAAAATATTTCCTCAATCCGAACTTGTCACGATTCCCAACGCCGGACATTGGGTACATGCGGAGCAACCGCAAGCCTTCTTAGATGCAATAAAAAACTGCCTGATTACGGCAAATTAATTAACTTTGGTCCATGCAGTGTGTAAAACGCAATATTGGTCTCATCTTATTACTTTTAAGCATTCCCCTTAAAGCACAACTATCGGAAGGACCTATAAACCCAAAAGAAAAACGCTGGTTCTTCTTGCATGCGGGTATAGGCTATTATACCACTGGAGGCAATTGGGCCCAACGCTACCCCACCCACCTATCCGTACCCCTAGGCATTGAATATTCACACCGCAGCAATTGGTCTGTCGGCGCCGATTACTCCTTTTTCTTAGGATCTAATGTCAACACTAGCGGCATTTACGGTCCCCTTACTTCCGATTCCGGAACCTTAATTGACATGAACGGCTTTCCTGCCGTTATCAGAACTTACCAACGTGGATTTTCAACCCGCGTATTTGCCATGAAAAATTGGATCCTACATAAAAGCAGGAACCATCGTTTATTGCTCCAAACAGGCGGTGGAATTGGATACTACAATCACTACACAAAATTTACTTTTGATCTTGATCAATTGCCACAAATAGATGGCAATTTCCAAGGCGGCTATAACCGACATACCCAAGGTGCCCAAATATTTGAACAACTTAAACTACAATATATCAACAATGAAGCCATTTCTTTTACCCTTGGTTTAGAAGCCGGCCAAGGTCGCGGCACCCGCATACATCCCTATGATTTTGCCTCCCAAACCCTCAATACTGGAAACGTTATCGACACCTATATTGGCGGCGTTTTCAGCATTATGGTGCCTATCAATTTCCGCGATCGCGTAAGTGAAGTAGATTATTACATGGAATAATGTGGGTAAGGCTTGCATATCAATTGCTCATGTATTTGAGCCAAGCGGCCTTAGCCCTACTGGCATTATTTCTCTCGGGGGAATCAAAACTAGCAAAAATGCTTCGAGGGCGTAAACAATCTTTAGAACGCCTTAAACAAATTCCCCCAAAAAATAAAAAACGAGTTTGGGCACACGCCGCTTCATTGGGTGAGTTTCAAATGCTATTACCCTTATTGCAAAAAATAGAAACCGAACTGAATTCCGAAATTCACGTAAGCTTTTTCTCTCCATCCGGCTATGAACATGCCGAAATGCCCCCATCTTGGCAATCGCACTATTTACAACAGGACACACCCCTTTTAGCGAACCGTTTTGTTTCCTTGTTGCAACCTGATCTTGTGATTTTTGCAAAATACGAATTTTGGCTTTCCCATATCCGAGTTTTGAATCATAAGAACATCCCGTTTTTATATTGGAATGTACTTTTGCGCAACAATCATTTTTTGACAAAATCCTGGGCGCAACCTTGGCGCAATGCCCTAAAGAGAGCATTGGTTTTCGGTTGTCAGAATATTACCACACAACAAATTCTAACGTCTTTATTGCCCACAACACCCTGCCTATTAACCGGCGATATCCGTTTTTTACAAACTGCAGAACTTAAGAATTCTCCGTCCGTATTTTCCGATTCCGAAATCAAAAAATGGGAAGAGAAACCAAATATTGTATGGGGTAGCTCTTGGCAGGAGGAACTCGAAATGCTAATTGAAGTAGCACCTCTTAATACCTGTGATTATCGATTTGTATTGGCGCCTCATGACGTGAGTGAAAAAAACTTATTGCACATTGAATCTAAGCTGCATGGACAATCACAGCGCCTTTCCCAATGGATGCAGCACCCCCAAACCAATGCCATCGTATTGGTAGATGGAATCGGCAAATTGAAATACATTTACCGCCATGCCAAAATAGCCATTATTGGGGGCGGATTCAAAAATGCCCTTCATAATATCATTGAACCCCTTTCTTCAGGAGTACCTGTATTATTTGGCAGCAACCACGAGAAGTTTCCCGAAGCCCAAGAAGCGGTCAACGCCAAAGCGGCCTTGCACGCCTGTACCCCAAAAGAACTTTCCAGAATATTGACCTTCCTTTTATTTCACAGCGGAAATTCGCAACTCATTCGATTTCATCAGAGCCAAGCACAAGCCTTTTTTGAAAGTAATACGCCAAAAATGGAAGGCGTTTGGCCATTTTGTTTGGCTGCTCTGACAAAGTGACATTGTTAGAGGGAAATTTTGTCACGTAAATCTATCAAAAACTGAAAAAAATGCATTTAAGTGCGAGTGGCACGGAATTCGTAATAAACAAAGCACAAAACTTTATAAAAACTAAAAATCAATATGTCAGTTAACATCAAACCTTTGGCCGATCGCGTTCTGATAGAACCGGTTGCCGCAGAGCAAACAACTGCATCAGGCATCATTATTCCTGATACTGCAAAAGAAAAACCACAACGTGGAAAAGTAATCGCCGTGGGTGCAGGTAAAGCCGATGAGCCTATGACCGTTACCGTTGGCGACACTGTTCTTTATGGCAAGTATGCCGGTACAGAAATTAGCGTTGAAGGTAAGGATTACCTTATTATGAAAGAATCTGATATTTTAGCAATCGTTTAATTTTTAGTTCAAAGTAGTTATGGCAAAGAAAATAGATTTTAATTTAACCGCTCGCGACGGTTTGAAACGCGGTGTTGATGCATTAGCAAACGCCGTAAAAGTAACCTTAGGTCCAAAAGGACGTAACGTAGTTATCGATAAGAAATTTGGTGCTCCTCACGTTACCAAAGACGGAGTTACCGTAGCTAAAGAAATCGAATTACAAGATCCCGTTGAAAATATGGGAGCTCAAATGTTGAAGGAAGTTGCCAGCAAAACAGCTGATATCGCTGGTGATGGTACCACTACCGCTACCGTTTTAGCTCAAGCTATCGTAACTGCAGGCTTGAAAAACGTAGCCGCGGGTGCCAATCCTATGGATTTGAAGCGCGGTATCGAAAAAGCGGTTAAAGCCGTTGTAGCAAAATTGAACGATATGGCACATCCCGTTGGTGATGACAACAGCAAAATCGAACAAGTAGCTACCATTTCTGCTAACAGCGATGAAAATATCGGTAAACTAATTGCCGAAGCCATGCGCCGCGTGGGTAAAGACGGTGTAATTACCGTTGAAGAAGCAAAAGGTACAGAAACTACAGTTGATGTGGTAGAAGGTATGCAGTTCGATCGCGGTTATTTGAGTTCGTATTTTGTAACCAATACCGACAAAATGGAAGCGGAATTAGAAAACGCATTCATTTTGATCTACGATAAGAAAATCAGCACCATGAAGGATTTAATTCCTGTATTGGAAAAGGTAGTTCAAACCGGAAAACCTTTGTTGATTATTGCCGAAGATATCGAAGGCGAAGCCTTGGCTACCTTGGTTGTAAACCGCATCCGTGGCTCACTCAAAATTGCCGCTGTTAAAGCTCCTGGATTTGGCGATCGCAGAAAAGAAATGTTGCAAGACATCGCGATCCTTACAGGGGGTACCGTAATTTCTGAAGAGCAAGGTCGCAAACTAGACGATGCCACTTTAGACGATCTAGGTACTGCTGAAAAAATCACTATCGATAAAGACAATACCACTGTTATCAATGGTGCGGGTCAAAAAGAGCATATCGACGCCCGTGTAAATCAAATTAAAGTACAAATTGAGAATACCACTTCAGACTACGACCGTGAAAAATTGCAAGAGCGTTTGGCTAAGTTAGCCGGTGGTGTTGCCGTTCTTTATATCGGTGCGGC
>ERZ891134.1229-NODE-1229-length-18348-cov-11.064068_pt1 | contig 18348 bp, 16 predicted proteins | sample MGYA00520888_ERZ891134 | MGnify/ENA primary metagenome ERZ891134 (study PRJEB32303, sample SAMEA104408692) | aquatic metagenome | biome: Brackish water; feature: Coastal; material: water | place: Baltic Sea | collected 2014-10-23 | depth 10 m ... | reverse complement strand
AAATCCTATCAACTTGAAAAAAGAAGACTGCAGATTGAGCTGTTAAAACTCCAAGAAGATGTCATTAAAAACAAACGAAGGATTTGCATTGTTTTAGAAGGAAGGGATACTGCAGGAAAAAGCTCTGCATATAAATTTTTTACTCAATACTTGATTCCAAAAAACTTTAAGTATGTAAATCTTGGCATTCCTACAAAATGGGAATCATCACATTGGTTTCAGCGCTGGAAGAGTGTGATTCCCAAGAAGGGTGAGATAGCTTTTTTAGATAGATCTTGGTATACCAGAGCTTTAACAGAGCCAGTGATGGGCTATTGCACTGAAAAGCAATACAGAGATTTTATGAATCGAGTAATCCCATGGGAGCAAAATCTTTTAGATGATGGGGTTGAGATCATTAAATTTTATTTCTCGCTATCCAAAGCGCAACAAAAGAGACGAATGAACGCTCGCAAGCATTCCCAACTGAAGTATTGGAAGCTCTCGCCCAATGATGAACGCGTTTTAACTATGTGGGATGCTTTCACTCTTTACAAGGAACAAATGTTTGAGGGAACTTCTCCTGATTTCTCACCTTGGATTGTGATCAATGCAAATAATAAAATGATTGCTCGCTTATCTGCATTAAGATACCTGCTTAACCAAACAGATTATGATCAGAAAAAACTTCTTAAACCTCTTGCTTGGTCTAGAAATATTAATAACTATAAAGTTTTATTAGAGGGTGTTGAATTCAGTAATTTAGACTATGAACAATACAAAATTTTAAGCAAATACATGGATGATGATTAAATGAAAATTGCATCAATTGACATTGGAACCAATTCTATTAAATCTAAGATATTTAAAACAACTCCCGCATCAATAGAATTTATTCAGGGAATTAGGTCTCCTATAAGACTTGGAAGCGAAGTTTTTATCAATGGAAGCTTGAGCGAAGTCAAATTAAACCAAGTGATTGAAACAATTCGTGAGTATGAGGATATTTTTAAAGATAAATCTATCAGTCACTATGAGATAGTGGCCACCTCTGCTTTTAGAGACACCTCTAATTCTGAAGATGCAAGAAGGTATATAGAAACTGCCATTAATCACCCTTTAAGAATTATTTCAGGCCTAGAAGAAGCAAAATTAATTAGATTTCATCCAAAAAGTAATACTGGTAAAAATAAAATTTTTATTGATTTGGGTGGTGGCAGCACGGAGTTTTTTATCCGCAATGAAAAAGATACTACCATTCGATCTTTTCAACTTGGAGCGGTTCGTAACATGCTCGAAAAAGATGAAAAAAGAGAGTGGATTCGTTTAGAGAAATGGCTGAAATCAATTAAGCCGAAGAAGAAAATAATTGGCATAGGCGGTAACATTAGATCGTTTTTTGATGTGCATAAATCTAAAGAGATGTCGCAAGCTGAATTTGGAAGGAAGGCTCAAAGCATCGCAAAGCTAAGCACTGAGGAAAAAATGAAGAAATATAAATTTTCTCATGATAGAGCCGATGTTATCGATCATGCATTACACATTTTTAAATTTATTGCAGAAAGACTAGAGATTCAAACGATCACATCCACTAAATGGGGCATTTCGGATTCAATCGCTATTAAATTATTCCACGAACTATATTCAAGCAAAGTTACGATTTCATAAATGAAAGGTATAGATAAAATTACAAATCTCGCATCAATACAGATATTTGAGTTGTTGGTAATCATGGAGCAGGCCAATAAAGGGTATGCAATTGCAGATTATAAATATCGTTTAATAATGCTAGAAGTTTACAGAAGAGATAAGCTAAAACTTCAACCCATAACACCAGGCTGGATACAAGAAAATTTACATGTATCAGCGCCTAAGGCAAGCAAGCTTATAAATAAATTAATTAGGTTGGCTTACATCATCAAAAAGAAAGATCAAATAGATAGAAGAATCACTAGACTCATAGGTACTCCGACAGCCATGGTAAGGTTTGAAAGCTATCTAGCAACATTGTTGCTAGCCATGCATAATTCAAAAATCCTAAAGTTAAATGATGAGGAAAAAGAAAGTTTTTCAGCTTTAATATTCAAAGAAACCGATCACGTGCCAATCCTCAGAGGACTGAACTCTGAAAAACTCGAAGTCTTAAATAAAGTTTGGAAGAATGTGCCTTAATCCTCGGTAATTTTAACTCCCGCCCTTACCGAAGGCGTTGAAGGTTGAGTTGGCTCTGCTCCTATAAAATTTGCTACACCATTTGGACCAATGTTGATAGGCGCTGTTGATGGCAGACTTGATACATCCCCAAGAGTTAATGTGCCCTTGGCACTAGCATTGAGCCCCAAGAAAACCAAGCCTTCATTTGGTGCGACAAGATAGTAAGATCCACTTTGTTCAGTTCCAGTATAAAGGCGACCTGTTGATTCATTTTTAGGGATTCTAAACATATCAACCCATGGCCAGTAACCATCATTTCCATTGGAGCCATTAACATAACAGTTGTCAGTGAATGTGCCTGTAGTTTTGTTTAAACATCTTCCAGGTATGCCCCAAAGATCTGAACCACCGTTAAATTCAAGCATGATCTCTTTACCAGCAAATTCGCCATATTGCGATGAGTCATCCGGAGCTGTGAAATAGAGAATCTCAGGCGGAGTAAATGAGATCGCATTATTCAATGTATCCAATAATCTTCGAGACTGATGCCATGGTTTATGACCTGTTTCTATCTGATAATAAGTCGTTACCTCTCCCTCCCAGATAGGAATGCCGCAATAATCAACGCCATTTCCTTCAGGACAAGTTAATGAAGATTTATCAGTGACCAATGGCCCCGAATAAATACCATAAGCAAGACTTGAACTATCAAGTTTGTTATACAGGTCGCTTGAAACAGACCCCATAGATATGTCTCCATTAGTATCTGCATAGTTATAAGAAGAGATATTGAGAGTGTATGTTACAAAATCAGAAGAACTGCCACCAAAACCTATGCCACCATATACTGATTCAGGAGATTGATCAGCAGCTATTTGCCCTTTTGCAGCCTCAATATCTGTGTAACCAGGACAATCCTGAAGACAATATAATGTGGCTGGCATATCGGCAATTAGCACTCTTTCATCAATCTGTTTAGTTACCAAAGAGCTGGAAGGAGAGGCAAGCGCATCTCTAGAGATATATATATTTCCTACCCCAGGAACCCATCCACTGACCGACCAAATTTTGTTAACGCCTGATGCTGCAAGCATTTCAGAAACCGAGAAATTAAGAGCTGAGCCTAATACCGCACCATCTCTTTTAGTTGCAACAAATCGATCATTGGCTAAGTCATATGACATAGTATATTCACCAGATGTACCTAGATTTGTCACAGCAGGGTTAGAATCCAAAAAGGTATTGATCCTCACACCATCAAGGGAGTTTAAAGTCACCTTAGATTGAGTTATTTTTCTTAGACTGGAGGAAATAATATCAAGCGTGACCGTATCGCCATTTCTTGAGCTTGATGGATCCGCAACTGTAAATGCTTGGCCATCTGATAAACTTTTACTAGTTGATTCATCAAAATGAACACCATTAAAATCAGCAAAGCCATAATTTACATCCCCATCAGAAGTAAATTTAATACCAAAACCTCCAGATGCTAGATCATGAGCAGCCCCGGTAGAGGAGTTGTATAAACTATAGTTAAACACCTCTTTTTTACCTTTTATTTCGTCTGTAAAAAAGCATGCTTCCTCTTCAGAAACTGAGGAACCATCTCTTAGCTTTACTTGACGACAAAAATTATCAGCTGTGTAGGCATATGCAGCAACCTCTAAAGCGTCTCCAAAATATTGAACCGCTCCATTACCGGAGGTTCCAGCGCCCAAATTAATTGTCGCTTTTGCCTCGAACCAATCTTCTGCATCACCATCATAAAATTGTTCATACCATAATATCTGAGAACCTGAAGCGCTCATCTGACCTTTAAGAGTATCTATATTTGGACCAGGGATAAATTGAGTGTAATTAAATGTAAATTCTCCATAGGGAGCAGAATCACTTACTGGAGCCGTGACTGATCCATAAGTGTAAATCATTGTTGAGGTTCCTTCATCTTCTACTGGCACCCAGGCTTTCACTGACATAGGGTCATTTCCAGAATCCTGTGAAACAGTAACAGTCACTTTTTTATAAGCAATGGATGCTGCTCCAGCCTTGGCACTGGCTGCGGCTGCCTTAGATTCTGCCTGGGCACCTTCAGCCACTTGAGAATCTGCATTGCATGAAGCCTCATCAACCAAAGCTAAGTATGTTACTGCAGAGGGTCCTGCCATTTGGTCTGCAGCTAATTGCCGCATAAAACATAATAAGAAGGACGGCATACCTAAATTATCTTGCAAATCATCAGACATAAAAAACTGCCCTTCTTGAAGTGCATAAGCACTTGAAGCAGGAACTTGAGAGTATGTTGAAAGTGAAAATATCAGGGTACAAAAAACTAACTGAATTTTTTTAGATATAGTCATGATTAAGACTCCCCTTTAAGTTCAGCCAGTGCAACTTGTGCAGGCAATCTAATTCCATAATTGTCTGAAGTGTCATCAGTGAGGCTTATAACCAATGCTACGCTTGATGAATTGACTCCATCAAAAACAGCTACAGAAAGATTAAAAATATTATTTGAACCAGAATCTGAGGGTATCTCATAATCGGGTGCAGATGAAAAACTAAGAACACCGGAACTAGAAATTGTAAATTTTGAGGCATCTGTGCCACTTAAGGTATAGGTAAGCGATGATGATGCGTCTGGGTCATTGGCCACAACTGAGATAGTTGCGCCACTATTTTCCACATAACTTTGAGCTGAAGCTATTGAGAATGATGGCGCCTCATTTACATTGCCAACTGCTACAGCAATTGATTGAGTTGAACTTAAAGATCCATCAGAGACGGTCACGTTAAAATTATAAGTATTGTCTAGACCATTATCAGTGGGACTTTCAAAATCGGGCGGACTTAAAAAAACAACCGCTCCAGAAGATGTATTGATAGAAAACTTCGAGGAGTCTGTTCCGCTGATAGCGTAGCTCAGTGTTGAAGATACATCAGGATCAGAAGCAGCAATCGTCCCAATTGCAGTTGAGCCTTCTGCTATTGAGAATGACGAAGACGAGATCGTTGGCGCTTCATTTACATTGGTTATAGAAAATAAGTAATCTTGACTAACCTCCAATGAACCATCTGAGACCAAGACGGAAAATTCAATTTTATTATCAGCTCCTACATCGGTAGGCGTCTCAAAATTTGGAGCTGCGATAAATGCAACAACTCCAGTCGATGAGTTTATTGAAAGCAGACCTTCGTCCTTAGCCCCATTAGAATCGACTAAAGAGTATGACAATGATGCGCCAGCATCAGGATCAGAAGCAGAAATAGTAGCAATGCTAGATACTCCCTCAGCTATATCGCTAATTTTAGTTGTTGCAATAGATGGTGACTCATTCACATCAATAATTTCAAATGAGTAATCAGCCTGTGCAGTTAAAGATCCATCTGAAACCACTGCGGTAAATTCAACAGTGTTATCTAGATTAAAATCTGAGGGAGATTCATAGTTAGGCGCACTTATAAATGTGACAACACCTGATTCATTTATTGATAATAATTTTTCATCTTTAGCTCCACCAGAATCCAATAAAGAATAAGTGAGGACAGATCCCGCATCTTCATCGCTTGCAGAAATTGTTGCTACCGAAGTTATATTTTCCTTTACATTGTCAATTGATGCATTAGAAATGACTGGCGCCTCAGGCACATCAGCCACTTGAACATAAATTGCTTGGGTTTTGGATACCGACCTAGAAGAAACAGTGACACTAACCTCAAAAACTGAGTCTTTGTTAGTATCATTCGGCGATTCATAATTTGCAGTACCTGTAAATGACAATGTATTACCTGAGAGGCTAAAAAAAGAAGAATCAGGACCACTTGATAAAGAAAAGGAAATTGGATCAGTCTTATTCGAAGATGCATCAATTGACCAAGAACCAGTTTGATTTTCAATCAATTGAAATTGAGCAAAAGGTGCAACAGTCAATTCAAGCGGGGTGCTGCCCCCTCCTCCGCCACAAGCAGTTAAAAACAATAATACTGGAATTGATAAAAAACTTTTATTACTAAAAGACACAAAAAACCCTAATATTAATTAATGATACTAATGTACAAACTTAGTTATAAATAAAAAAGCAAACTATATATAAATAGTTTTTATATAATTTTGATGTATAGCTTGATTCGAAATGTCTCAGCTAAAGGCTCAATATTAATATAATGAATTAGTACTGATGGATGTGCGTTGAGCACTTGTATGTATTCGCTAATATTAACTATTAAGGGCTGAGAGAAAGCAAGGAGCACTTGCCCATTTTCTTCAGAAATACTCAAATCAGATATTTCATTCAACTGAGACTGAGAAATAAAAAATTCATTAATGGAGATTCCTTGATTAATTGCTTGTTTTGATTTGTTGTAAATAGCTGCATTTTTAGCCTTTTCAAGCACATAATAAAAATCATTTTTTGCACTTTCTAAAGCTCTATTTTGTATACCAATGGAACCATAGGCTTTACTAAAGTAGGTTGTTAATAATGCTAATCCAAAAAATAGCAGAATTAATAAAAGTAAAAATTTCTCTCTCCGCTGGCGAGCATTCCAAAAATCAATAAATATTTTAAGACTCATAGCGTACAAGTAAATTACCAAAGAAATCTTCATTGTTCTTCGCAAGACCAGATTCAACAAAAGTTAGATTTTCAGCCTGTAAAATTTGCTTGAGTGTATTCAACTTAAGAGCTGACATACCTTCTACAAAAATACTAATTTCTTGTTTTTGCAAATCAACTGATAATTTTTTAATTGAGTCGTCTTTGAATTGTTGAAGATATTCCAAAATGATTAGATCTTGTTTTGAGATAGTGTTTTGCTTTGGAATATCTCTTGTTAAATTATCAATTTGAGCTCGTGAATTTACCAGTCTATTAAAGCCTGGATTCAATTGCTGAAAAATTTTCACGGTGCTTTGTTTGTATGAATTAATGGATGAGTTTAAATTATAGGAAATAACTAAAGGGGCTAATAACAATAACATGGCTGAAAAACTTAATCCCAAAAACTCAAAAGAGCTAAATTTAAATTTTTGCTTTAAATAATTAACTGAAATTTTTCTTTGAAAGAAATTTATATTGCTAAATCTATCATTACTTAAAAAGCTGGCATGCAAATTAGAAAATGGCATATTTTTACAATTTAATTGTTTAAATTTATTTAATGAATCTTCATCCATTTCACTGAAAACTTCTAATACATTTAAATCTAAACCATCTGATTCCAAAACTTGTAGATAATTTTCTAGCGAGTCATTTGAGCCGCTGAATCCGCTTAAATCTTTAAATGCACAAAAAAAGGTATTCTCATGGATATATAATGAATTTGAGCCTATGGGTAATAAAAAGTGTTCGGGATAAAAATAAATATCTCCATCATGCATAGTAAAATTTTCAGTCAGAGAATTTAATACGCTTTGGTTGATCCATGATGCAAGTTTTAAGCTTGGGTGAAAAAAGAATTTTAAATCTGAGATATTGCTTATTACCTCATCCTCGAACTCACTGAGAATATTAGCTTTTAAAATTTCATCTTTTAACCCAAGCTCATTGTCAGTTGAATGGAAGCCAAATAATCCAGAAGGTATCATTACAAAAACTTTGCTGCCAGGCAGAAGCGCTTCACTAACATTAGTTAAATTGTTAGTTTGAACATCCCCGTTACCATTTTCGTCATAGGAAAAAAGCCTTAGTGTAGAGAGTTCTAGATTATCGAATTTAATAAAGTAATTAATCATGATAATTAGAAGCGAAAATCTCTATTTAAAACTTTTACTGAGTTGGAAATGTCTAATATAACAAGACTATCTAGCTCATTGGAAAAATTTTGATTATATATTTTACTAGAAATAAGCAAAGTATTAGTATTTGTGCTTAAGACTTGCTGTGGCCATGTGGTTGATTGAGTAAATTTTTTAATAAATTCATCAACTGAATCGTAGCCGTTTTGAGGAAAGTCTAATATTTGACTCTCAATGAACTCTAAATTTTCTTCACCAAAGAACGATGCAATCAAATATTTATGAGCTTCATTTAATGTATTTACATTGATTAATTGAAGCGGTATTCCTGGTAAGACACATAAATCATTAGATATATTTTCATAACTGATATTATTTAAAATTGGAAAATTCTTGATTTCTGAAATGTTCGATAGCAGTCTTTTAGGAGTGAATTGATTAATAGAGGACAAGGGTCCTATGTAAAAATAATTCTCAGCGCCATAATTTAAGGGTTGATTATCAGCATCGACCCAGTCAACTAATTGATCAATGAATGATTCTATATCTGCAGGGCTTACTCCATGCAAACTTAATAACCTTTCAAGCCAAAATTTGTTGGCTTGATTAATTTTTATTACCTCATTATTTTTACTAAAAATACTATTTAAATTAAAACAGTTAGAGGCATCAGAAACATCTACCTGAATTGTGGCTAACTCATTTGAAAAAAAATAGCTTTGATTTAAAACTAGATCTTTATTAGTTAACTTTGCATTTGAAAGAATATTCTCTTTCTGAAAAAATTTAATGGCTTCTTTTTCTGAGCTTATTAAGAGTTGCAAGCCATAATTCTTGAATTCTAAGTAAGAATCCCTTTGTATTGAAAGAAGAAACTTTTTACTGATCTCTATGCTAATTATTGACATAACCATCACAATAAATAGCGTTGATATTAATACGACACCTGGCTTATTCATAAACGGTATTAATATGAGGGTTAATTATCCAAGCAAAGGACTCATTTTGATTATTCTTAATTGAAATTTTTACCAGGGTAGGAATCTGCCTTTGTGTAATTGGCCCTTGGGGCCAGACATAATACCAACGGGTTTTATCAGCAAATTCTAACTCTAAATTATCAATATCTTTAAAAAGAACAGTCTCTAAGTACTCCGAAGGATTTGCTGGAGCTGCAGCATAGTATTGTCTTCTTAGTAATGACTGATTTTCTAAAATATATTGAACCTTTCGTAAAGATTTAGTGGAAAAATCCCCTGTATTGACTTTGGTTATAAAAGAAAAACTGTCAGTGTTGGCACTTCCAATAAAAGTTGCCATTTCAATATCGCCTCTAAAATTTGTTAAAGGGATATTAACGGCGTTGATCAAATCTTCATTTAAGGTATTTGTCAGTAAATTAAATTCATAGATTTCTTGAGATTTTGCTGAAACAAAATCACGTGATTGTATGGAAGATTGTAAAAAATTAGAAGTGATGATTGCAATGAGACTCAGGATAACAATAGAGATCAGAACTTCAATCAAAGTAAAACCCCTGTCAAAATTTTTATTTTTTTTCAATGAAAACTCTCAATTCATATAAGGTTGCTTTTTTATTTTTTCCTACCAAAATTCTTATTTCATTCATTTGATCAGAACTTTGATTGATTGTTTCGGACCAGAAAAATATTTTTCCACCAAAATTTACTTGACCCTGTCTTTCATTGTTTCCAATCATTGGTTCAAGCGTCTGAGCTAGAGCCAATCTATTGTTTGCAATTTGCCTTGCATAGGCCCTATCCTCTAAATTGTAGGTAGATAATGTGGTGGAAGAGATAAACTGAAAAATAGAGGTTACAGCCAAGCCAAGAATTAAGAGGGCCACACCAACCTCTAAAAGACTAAAACCTCTTTGAAGATACATTTAAATTCTCAGACTCTGATACTTTGCCAAAGGTATCTACTGTAATAACTCTGCTTGAATTAGATTCATCAAAATAAATTTCACCTCCAGAGGATTGGCCGGATGGATAAAAAATTAAAAATGGTTCTTCAATCTCCTGGGAAAATAAGAGCTGCTGACCCTGGGCATCTTTAAATAGAATTTGGCTATTCACAGATGGATAGAAAGCAGAATCAAACTCATATGGGTACCATTCATTCATCTTTAAAACATAAATAGATTGAGCATCCTTTCCAATAAACCATCCAAGAGTTTTTTTAGTTAGTGCGCTCTCTTCAGAAAGAAAATTTATAAACTTTTTATATGGCTCAACTCGATCCGATTTGTACTCATCAATAAAAGAGGTATTGGTAACAATCACTGTTGAAACTAAGCCCATTAAAATTAAAACAATTAAAAGCTCTAAAAGAGTAAACCCATTAGAAAAATTTACTTTTCTGTAATCCAATTACCTATATCGGCATCGTCACCAAAGCCGCCCTCTAGACCATCTGCACCAAGGCTATAAATATCATATTTTTTGGATTTTAAACCTGGTTGAATATATAAATATTCTCGACCCCACGGATCTATAGGTGCTGAATTTATATACCCACTTTCAGGGTATAAATAAGGTCGCTTAAGTTCGTTGTGAGGTTTTAACAATGCTTGCAGTCCCTGATCTGTTGTCGGATATGAAAGCTCATTAAACTTGTACAGCTCCAATGCTTTTTCAATTTGTGAAAGATCTGCTCTTATTTTTTCAAGGTTAGCTCTTTGCAGAAAGGGTGACACATTGACTGCAACAATTGTAGCTAAAATTCCCAATATGACGATAACAGCCATAAGCTCAATTAATGTAAAACCAGGTTTATTTTTTTTCATATTTATCCTAAAGCCATGTTATTCATTTGCATGATGGGCAGTAAAATTGCTAGAACAATTAATAAAATAATGCCCCCACCGAAAATTATAACCAAAGGCTCAAGCAAAGATAAAAATGTTGACCTTTTACTTTCTATTTCACCTTTCATATATTGAGCAACTTTTTCAAACATGAAGGTTAAATTTCCTGACTTATACCCACTTGATAGAAGTTGAAGAAATAAAGAAGGGAAAATATTAGACGCTTTGAATGATTGAATAAAATCTTTTCCTTCCACAAGTTCAATCCTAGCATCCTCGATAGATTGAGCGATGTATTTATTTCCTATCACAACTCTTGCTTGCTGCATGGCAACATCCAAATTCAGGCCTGATTTCATCATCAAATGCATGACCCTTGAAAAACGTTCAACCTCAGCATTTAACATGAATTTTCCAACCAATGGAATTTTCAGTATTCCTTTGTGAATATATATTGCAGTTTGATTATTTTGAATGAGATGTCTGTAGTAAAAAAAACTTAATAGCATCGATACACCTAATGACAAAAGAATTAAACCCGAATAATTTGATATGGCCATTAAGACAGAAGTCAAAGTTGGCAGTTCAGCGCCAGCTCGAATAAATTGATCCACAACTTGAGGCATTACAAATGTCAATAAGGCAAAAACCACTCCAATAGAAAATACCATCAATATCATAGGATAAGCTAAAGCAGAAATTACTTGTTGTCTTACAAGTGCAGACTCTTCAAGATAGTCAGCAAGATTGCTAAATGCTACCTGAAGGTTGCCAGCAGCATCTCCAGCAGCAACAAGCGATCTATAAGTATCATTAAAAATAGATGGGTGCGATGACATTGCTTCAGCAATTTTAGAACCTTGAAGAATTTCATCCCTTACAGCATGCAAAGCTGCCGATAGTGATTTGTCTTCAACCTCAAATGCTATGGATTGTAAAGTTTCATCGATGGATATACTTGAGTCTAACAAAGTTGCAATCTGTCTAGTCGCAAATAAGAGTTGTTTGTTTGATACCTTGATGTTGAGAAAATATTTTTTATTGGTTGTGTCTAATGACAAAGGAGTAAGGTTTAACGCTTTTATTTGCTGTCTCGCTGCACGCTCAGAATCAGAGCTTAAAATCCCATTAATTTTTTTTCCTGCCTCATTTATTGCAGTGTATTTATAAGTCGGCATCTTGATGATTTTGAACTCTTGCAAGCTCTTCATATGAACTCAATCCATCACGCAGAAGTTGTATTGAGGATGATTCTAGCGATAAGTTATCTCTAAACGCAGATTCTCTCAAACTGGACTCTGAAGCTTCATCATGAATCAATGCTTTTAATTCATCCGATATGTTGACGCACTCAGCAAGGGCAATTCTGCCTTTAAAGCCAGTATGATTGCAGCTAGTACAACCAACAGCCTTGAAGATAGAATCATTTTTATTGAGCTGAAATTCTTTTTGCATCGATATTGAAGGCTTGATAGCTAATTTGCATTCTTCGCACAGTCTTCTTACTAGCCTTTGTGCAATAACCACTCTTAAACTCGAGGCTAATAGATATGATTCAATGCCCATATCTCTTAATCTTGCAATCGCTCCAATAGCACTGTTGGTGTGAATGGTCGAAAGGACCAAATGGCCTGTTAAACTTGCCTGAATAGCGATTTTGGCAGTTTCAATATCTCTAATTTCTCCAACCATGACTATATCAGGATCCTGACGAAGAATAGATCGAAGTCCTGAAGCAAAATCATAACCAGCTTTATTATTGACTTGGGTTTGCCCTATTCCAGGAAGCGTATATTCAATAGGGTCTTCTACGGTGAGGATATTTTGAGATGAATCACTGATATGTCTTAGCCCTGCATACAAGGTGGTTGTCTTCCCAGATCCTGTAGGACCGGTAACCAAAATAATGCCCTCAGAAAATTGTAGAGCATTTGTATAAGTTCTCAGTATTGAATCTGGCAAACCTAAATCAGTCACATTAATTTGAGCAGCCTGCTTGTCTAGTAATCTTAAGACAACCCTTTCACCATATGATGATGGCAAAGTAGAAACTCGAACATCTATTTTCTTGGACCCTAGCGATAGGGATACTCTTCCATCTTGAGGTTTTCTTCTTTCAGCAATATCTAATCGAGCAATTATTTTTAAACGTGAAATAATTGGCGCCGAAAGCCTAGAGTCGTGAGCTAAAACTTGCTGCAAAATTCCATCAACTCTATATCTAATAATAAAGTTTTCTTCATAGGGTTCAAAATGAATGTCTGATGCTCTTTCTTTGATTGCTTGACTTATAACCCCATTAATCAATTTAATAATAGGAGCGTCATTTGCTCCGCTTAATAAATCCTCAGTTGGAGCTAATGTATTTGCAAAAGATTGCAAATCAAAGTCCTCTGACAGACTTGAGCTACCAAATCTATCATCGTCACCAACAGAATAAAATTCTGTTAACAATTTGTCGAATTCAGTTGGGGTGCATGTCTCAGATTCAAAATGATTAGCAAGAAAACGATAAAGTTCTTGAAATAAGTTTTTTGATAGAGGTTGTTCAGAAATTACCCGAGCTTGCTGATCTGTTTTAAAGGCAATAATTCTTTGAGTTTTTGCAAAATCATAGGGCAATAAGGGAATCTTATGCGGAACAACACTATCCTTTGTCATGGGTTACTCAGTGAGGTCTAAGATATTTTTATTAGATGCCCCTATGATTCTTTCAGCATTAATATAATTGTATTTTTCTCCTGAAAGAGATGAGACGTCTGCTGAGTCCATTAATATTGTAGGTCTTAAAAATACCATAAGATTCCTTTGAACCCGAGATTCTGCTGATGAACTAAAGAGTCTTCCAAAAACTGGAATAGAGCCAAGCAAAGGAACCCTGGAAACGCTTTCTTGCAAGTCATCTTCGTTTAATCCTCCCAACACTATCATTTGATTATTATCAACCAAAACTGTTGTTTCGATACTTCTTTTATTAGTAATAAGGTCTGCCGTTCCAGTTAGCGGGCCAACAACTCCAGAAACCTCTTGTTTTATCTTTAAAATTACCGAATTACCCTCATTAATTTGAGGTGTGATTGAAAGCTTAATGCCAACTTCTTGACGAGAAGTTGTTCGAAAAGGGTTAGCATTGTTTGAGCCGAGGCTCTCGCCGGTGGTAATAGGTATTTCTTGACCGATGACTAAATTTGCAGGCTCGTTATCCATTGCAATGATTGTATGAGTTGATAAAACATCTGAGTTCTGATCATCAGCAACTGCATTTATAATTCCTGCAAAACTATCTCCACCACTAAGATCTCCAAATCCTGAAACCAGGCCAGACGACTGCAATAATGATGCAGATGCTACGTTACTCAAGGTAGCATTTTCTCCATCTTCAATGAGAGAGCCAGCTAATGCAACTAAATCTGGATTAGAGCCATTTTGAAATCTTGTAATACCCACGGGAACATTACCATCTTGAGCTCCTGCAAAAATAGTCTCAACACCTAAATTCTTTGCAGCCGTTTCTGATAGTTCAACAATAATAGCTTCTACAAGAACCTGTGCTCTTCTTATATCTAACTTAGATACCAAGTTTCGAATGGTCTCAAGGTTGGTCTCTTCGGATGAAACAATCAAGGAGTTGGTTTCACGATGATGTGTAACAATTGGTTTTTCATTATCATCTCCAGCAAACCTAGATGAAACAGTATTGATAATAGCAGCAACCTCTTCTGCCTTGGCGTACTTAAGATACAAAACAGCTATTGAGCCACCTGTTAATGCATCTTTATCTAATGCATTTAATGTTTGAGTAATATTGCTCGTAACTACTTGGTCTGCAGATAGAATTACAGAGTTAGATGGCGTGAAGGGGACGGCAATAAAATTATTAATGGTTGGGTTGTTTTGAGCTTTTAATCGATCAAGTATTCTTACTGCTTCTACAGAGGAAAGGTTATTTAATTTAATTATTTTAATTGCAGCAGTATCATTTTTGTCAATTTCACTTAACAATTTACCAATCCTTTCAATATTGGATTTCTTGTCGACCAAGAGAATTGAATTGATGGATGGGATGCTTGAAAGATGAGATTGTCTTCCTGTAATAGGCTTGATTTGACTAAGAATTTCTCCAGCTGATCTATTTTTTAAAGTAAATATTTTTGTTTCTATTGATGACTGACTAATTGACTCATTCAAATCTCTAGTCGCTTCATTCTCGGGAACAATTCTAACCACTCCACCTTCTGCTAAGGCTGCAAAACCATGAACTTGAATGGTGCTTAGATAAACGTTCCAAACCTGTTCAGCAGATAATATTGAATCAGAGAAAATAGAAATTCTACCCTTCACTCTTGGATCAAGTATTAGAGTCTTTTTAGAAAACTTAGAGATATCTTGGGTGACCTTTGTAATGTCTACGTCTTGATAGTTAAGCAAGAATGTGTCTTGCGCATAAGAGTGAATAGAAAACAAAAGGAATGATAAAAGAAATATAGATTTATTTTTTGATTTCACTTTATTTTTCTAATTTTAAATTTGTGCTTAGTTGCAATGATTTACCATTGTATTCAAATATTGCATATTCGTTATCAACACTGATAAGTTTATACCTATTTTCTAAAAGCTCGCCCTGTTGAACAACAAAAGATTGATTATTTTTTTCAACAATTATTGAAGCTCTCGAAGGGCCAGCTCTGTAGCCAATAACTTTATAATCAAAAGTTGAGGGCGTATTGGAAGAGATTTGATTAACTTCAATGTTGTTACTGAGGTTGGCGGATGCTTGAATGGGGGCAAAGTCTAATTTTAATTCATCAGGTTTTGAAATGAATGATGCAATTAATAAAAATGTGACATATCCAGTTACTAAAAATAACAGCCCAATAAGGATTTTTTTTATTTGGATATAATTTATGTTCATAAAAATAAAATGAGCTACATAGTGTAGCTCATTTAGTTTTCTAATTTTAGACCTTAAAAGCTCAGTTTAAATCCAAGTGAAACTGAAGTTCCTAGCTCATATTGATCATAAAAAATATTTGAGTTTGCCATTGTGGCTTCGTACTCTTCATTTAGAAGGTTTCTTACTTCTAATGAAATCTTCAGCATTGATGAGTCAAGCTCCATCTCTCTGCTGTAGACAAAATCAATAGTTGTTGGAATTTGCTCAATAACATCAGGAAGCACATCCAAGCCTCTAGCCCTAACTCTATCATCAACATAATTAACAATTACAGTGGCTTGAGAATTAACAGAGTAATCATCATAACCAAATTGTAGGTTAAATATATTTTCTGCTTGTCCTTGAAGCCTTGGATCTCTTCCGTTGGCTAATAGTGAAGCTGCATCTGTGACCACACCATTAGAATTAAAGTAAGTATCTCCACTTCCGACGATAATCTCTGAATCAGTAAAAGTGTAATTAACTTTTACCATAAATTCTTTGGTTGAAGCCCAAGTTGATTCAAAGCCATCAAAGATTCTTTCGTATTCAAATTCGAAACCTGATAACTCTGCTTTTGGAACATTCTGATAGGTTGTAACTATCAAATCGCCTATCTCGTTAACAGTTTCTTCAATAGGCTTATCTATCTCTTTGTAAAAAACACCCAGAGTCAAAAATTGATTAAGGTCAAAGTAATATTCAGCTCTAAGATCTAAATTATCAATCTCTGAATTTTCTAAAAATAATGACCCAGCTACGACCCTATCTGTATCAGGATCGATGAACAATGTTGGTGATAATTCTCTAAATGTAGGCCTTGCAATAGTTTTAGAAACACCAAGTCGAATTTGAAGGTTTTCTGAGCCATCAGGCAGATAAGTCAATGTGAATGCTGGTAGTACATAATCTTCATCAAGCGTTTTTTCTATAAAACTATCTTTGCCAAGAAATAAGTCATAGGTATTAATTTCTTGTTTACCATTTTCTTGTCTCACGCCAGCTGATAATCTTACTTGTTCAGAGAGCAGTGCATCCATGGATACGTATGCGGCGGATGTCTCCAAGATACCTTCGTAGCCTGCAGGCGAAGAAGAAGCAGTATTTTCAATTACAAGCAATCTGTTTGGGTCAAAGTTTTGATCTGCAAAAATATAATCAACTCTTTGACTCAAAGCTTCTGCTGGAAGAGGGCCCCCAGCAGGGCTAAACCTGAAACTTCTAACCTCAGCATCACGATTATTATCTCTATAATCAATACCAGCTTTAAGTTGAACATCCATTGTTTCCAATTCCAAGGGAATTGAAACATCTAATCCAAAATTAAAGTCGTTGTCATCAACGCTACTAAACTGTGTTTGATTCTTACCCGTATTTACATCGTAGAGCCAAGCGTCTGGAGTTGAGGTTCCCACAACACCTGATGAATCTTGGTAAAAAATTTCTCTTTCATAAGGAGCATCTCTGGTTGCTTTACCATTGGCAAGTCTTACATCAAGAGTAGAGCCGTTATCAAACAGTTGAGAATAATTGATTTGATGGTTAAATAGTGATCTCTCAAAGAATGCTAAATAATCTTCTCTGATATCCTGAGCATCACTTGGATCAAATCCATAAATGATTCTGGCTTTTTTAGTTCCTTTATGAATATATAAACCAGTGTATTTGAGCTCAGTGGCATCAGTCTCTATACCAAACACACCCATTGCATAGTTGCTAACATCGTTAGATGTTGACTTTGTTCGTTTATTCTCAGCCAAGATAACTTTAGCTCCACCGCCTGATTGGGCCTGTAAGTCACCGGTTTGTCTTAAACCTTCTTGGGTTTCCCAATCACTTTTCATGCCAGCAGTAAAGAATACACCTGCCTTTGCTGAATTAAGGCCAAGAGCAGAATTTATATCCCAGTCTAACTCATTGCCATAAGTAAAGTTAAATGAATTGTTAACTGGAACGTCGCCTTCTTGAATTACCCACAGTTTTGAGTTTTCAAATTCACGTCCAAAATTTGCAAGTTCATAGGTGGCATAATTAGATCTATCAACCTTAATACCGGCAGCGATACTTTGACCAAGTAGAGCAGGATAATTTCTGGTTCCGTCATCGTAACCGAAATCATCATCTCCACCACCATCATACAAAAGACCATCGGACAAAGAAGTAGCATCATTGTAACCAGAAGAAAATGACAATGATAAAACCCTTTCTAAAGGTACCGCTTTAGTTTTGATAGCTATCATACCTCCACCAAACTCACCTGCCATTTCTGCAGAGTAAGTTTTTTGCACTAAGGCAGATTCAATAGCTGCCGTTGGAAAGATGTCTAAGGGTACTACCCTTTTCAAGGGTTCTGGACTGGGCAAAGATGAACCATTAAGAGTAGCGGAAGAGTATCTTTCACCCAAGCCTCTTACATATACATATTTACCTCTAACCAAACTTAAGCCTGTAAGTCTAGTTAGTGCTACAGCAATGTTATCATCACCTGTTCGTTCAATATCAGAACTATCAAGGACAACATTGATTTCTGCCGTATCTCTTTTTTCATCAGGAATAAAGGATCCACTGACCACCACTTCCTCTAGCTCTTGAGCTTGTATGCTCAAGGTTAAAGCAACTATTGGTAATGCAAGAGCTCTAAAACCTTTGTTAAGTTTAGTTTTATTTTTCATTTGTAACTCCGTTGATTACTAACAGTTATTAATCCAAGCTCCCTGG
>ERZ891134.1228-NODE-1228-length-18351-cov-10.306788_pt1 | contig 18351 bp, 28 predicted proteins | sample MGYA00520888_ERZ891134 | MGnify/ENA primary metagenome ERZ891134 (study PRJEB32303, sample SAMEA104408692) | aquatic metagenome | biome: Brackish water; feature: Coastal; material: water | place: Baltic Sea | collected 2014-10-23 | depth 10 m ... | reverse complement strand
CAACATATTACTACAGATGAAACTACTGGAACTTTAGTTCATAAAATTGGATGTGATTATATCCTTGATGTTGGTGGTAAGATGAAGGTTAAAGTTGCTAATAACCCCTTAGCAAAAGGACCGTTGTTAAAAGAAATGCCTCTTCATGCTGTGAAGCAAGAGATTTTTGGATCTAGAACTACAACTCTTCAAACATTAGGAACTCCTCCTTACGCTCAGGATTATCTTGAAATTCCTGTGGGTAATGTACTTACTGAAATTGGCACTGCTCTTCCCGGAACAACCGGATTTGCTGTTGAGACGAAAACTAAAGGTGATATTGTTGCTCAGGCATCTGTTATTGGAAGTATTGGATTACAAACAGGACCAACACCTTCTAATGCTATTCTTCTTCAAAATACCGGTGGATCGATTAGACTTGAAGCAAATGGTGCTCTTGGAATGATTCAACTGCAAGCAACAAAATTGATACAAGGGTCCGCATTGAAAATTAATTTAAACTGATGACACTTGGTAAACATTGTTTTACGGAAGCCTATGGTTGTCCGTTTGAACTTCTAAATGACGAGCAATATTTAAAAGAGCAAATTATTCAGTCTCTAAATAAAACTAGTTTAACCTTATTGGATATTTCTTCCTATAAGTTTGAACCACAGGGTGTCACCATTGTAGCACTATTGTCTGAAAGTCATATTAGTATTCATACTTGGCCTGAAAGAGGAAGTGCAGCATTAGATGTATTTACTTGTGGAGAAAGTAATCCAGAATTAGCAATGGAACATATGTTGATGGCACTCGAAGCAAAAGATTATAATACCAATTGCATTAGGCGTTAATGTATAAAGTAACTGTTAAAAATGTAATCACTGATGAAGAGGGTATTGTTAAAGCATATTTCCTCAATGGAATTCCATTTACATTCGATTCATTAGATGATGATGAAAAAGAACAGGAGGAAGTAGTGGCAGAAGCGATTGACCATCCATGTATTTCAATAGAACTCATTCATCAAAAATCAGCATATCTATTACAAGAAGGTTTACATCCACTACTTAGTGGTATAACATTAGATCCAGAAAGTATTTTACCTGATATTCTCAATGAAAATTAATTTGTGGTATTCTCAGACACAACGTCAATGGCGATGGTCGTTATGTGACGATACTGATAAAATGAGACAAGAATCCGGTCAAAGACCATTTCTTCGTGATGCTATGGAAGATGTAGCAAATACTGTCGAATATATGCTTGACACTGAAGAAGATTGCTGATATAATATAAGTTCCTTCCGTGTGAATGAAGTCACTGTGCTTCTTTAGAGATCAGGTTCCCCTGATCTTTTTTTTGTAGTTATAAATAACCCAGAAGAACCCTCTTGTCTATAACTACAGATGGCATTAAATAGATTAACAAATTTGATTGCTACCAGAAATGGTAGGATGCTCTATGTCAACTCTGATGATTTTAATGCATCGGACTTGATTTCCAATAATGGTAACTCACCTACGAGACCATTCAAAACAATTCAAAGAGCATTATTAGAAGTTGCTCGCTTCTCATATGTAACGGGACAGAATAACGATAAATACGATCAATTCACAATTAGTCTATCACCTGGTGATTATGTAATTGATAACCGCCCTGGTAAGGCAAACAGTGCTGAAGTCTCTGAATTATCAGATCAATCTAACTTTGACATCTTAGATCCTGCTAACGATCTTTATAAGTTTAATGCTGTTACTGGTGGACTTGTAATTCCTAGAGGTACTTCACTTGTAGGTATGGACTTGAGGAAAACGAGAATTCGTCCTCGTTATGTTCCAGATCCTGCTAATAGTTCTATTGGTAAGACATCAATCTTTAATGTAACTGGTGCATGTTATTTCTGGCAGTTCTCATTATTTGATGCTCTTCCTACATCTGATTCTTCGGGGCAAGGTGGTGTTTATAATACACCAACAAGCACAGCAATTGTAAACTCAAACTATTCTCACCATAAAGTTACTTGCTTTACATATTCAGATCAAAGTGATCTGGATCTGTTCTATGCTAAGGCAGCAAGAGCATTTGCTTCAATTCCAACATCTCCAGGTGAGTTAGAATCGAGAATTCAAGAGACTAGAATTGTTGGTCCTTTGCAGCAGTCAGGACAGCAAGGTATCTCTACAGTTACTGTTAGTGGTTCACTAGTAACTATTGTAACTGCTGGTCCACATGAAGTATTTGAAGGACAGCAGATTACAATTGAAGATATTACAGGATCTTATAGTTCATTAAATGGAAGTTATTATGTAACTACAGTTATTAATGATAGTCAATTAGTCATTACAGTTCCTGGTCTTGCTGGAGGTACAGTTCCTGCTAATGATCTTACAAATGCTATTGTAAAGGCTGAAGTTGATACTGTTGATTCATCTTCACCTTATATCTTTAACTGTTCCTTACGTTCTACCTATGGTCTTTGTGGACTATGGGCTGATGGTAATAAGGTTAGTGGATTCAAATCTATGGTTGTTGCCCAATTTACGGGCGTTTCACTTCAGAAAGATGATCGTGCATTTGTTAAGTTCACTGAAACTACATCACCTAACCCTAGTTTCGTATTAGAAGGTGGATCATCTGATGCAGTATCACTTCACCAAGATTCTGCTGGTTATGTTTACTATCGTGGTGATGCCACTGATGGTTGGAGACACTATCATATTCGTGTATCTAATAATGCATTCATTCAATCAGTTTCTGTTTTCGCCGTTGGTTATGCCGAGCAGCATTTGATTGAAGCAGGTGGTGATTATTCTATCACCAACTCTAACTCCAACTTCGGTACAATGGCACTTTGTGCTGATGGTTTCCGTCCCGATGCATTTACACTTGATAAGAAAGGATATTTCTCACATATTGTTCCTCCACAATCATTAGGAACACAAGAAACTGATGTTCCTTACTATCCCTTAGACGTTCAGAAGAGTAGGGATGGAATTACTGCTAATGGTGTTGGATCAAGGTTATACTTATTTGAACAAACCGATCCAAATAACACTCCAGTATTTGATATCAACCAATATAAAGTTGGTGGTAGAGTAGGTGATAAAGTTTTTGCTAATCTTACTGATCCTATTACCAGTCGAATTCTTGAGTATCAAGCAGTAATTAGTCCAAGTGGTATTGAAGAGCATACAATTAGTTCTGTAAATACTGCTTCTGATACATTCTCAACATCTAGCACTAATAATTTTGAGACTGCTACACCAATTAGAATTTATAGTAGCACGGGTTATCTTCCTTTAGGAATGGAATCTAATAGACTTTATTATGTTATTAAGGTTGATAATACATCATTCAAAATTGCTCCTTCTGAAGAAGATGCTAGAGCAGGTGCAGGTGGTGCTGCAAATAGTATTGTTAATATCCGCTCTCAAATTCCTGCTGGTTCCAATCTATCAGTTAAGGCATATGTTTCTGACACTAATCCAGAACTACCAAGATTTGGTGTAGTTGTTAATGCTAACCAAGAAACGATGTCTACGGGAACATTCCCACATGGTTTCACGACCGGTGATAAGGTATTCTTCAACCGTAGCATTGTCGCAGGTGTTGTGCAAACTGGTCCTCTGCCGTTAATTCAGGCAAGCGGAGCAGTTACATCACTGAGTTTGTCTACTGAATATTATGTTTATGTTGTAGATTCATTCACATTTAAAATTGCTGATAGTGAATCTAACGCTAATAATAACGTACCAATTCCAATTGATACGAATGGTGATGCTAATGTGCTGACTGTTTATAGAAACATTCAGAAGTCACCACTACGTTTTGACCCAGTTCATAGAGCTGGATCAACTCAGGGTAACTGGTATATTGCTGTTACCGCAGATATTACTAATACCATCCATCCAATTCTTACCAGTAGTAATACTAATAACATCTATGGTAATCCATCACTGTCTAATACTGAGAACGTATTCTTTAGAAGACTGAGTGATAACAGAGCATTAGCGGATAGAACATACCGTCTGCGCTATGTTATTCCTAAGACTGAACTTAATGCTAGACCACCACTTATTGGATATGTCATTAAGAGAAAGACTGATGCTACTAACGCAATCATTCCTTATAATACTGCTAGTGCAAGTGACCAGACAACAGACTTTGATAGAGTATATTTTGTCTACAGAGTTGACACGATCTTAACACATATCCCTGGCGAGCAAGATGGTATTTACTACCTGACAATTTTAATGGGAGACGTTGCTCCAACAGGCGATCAGTTCAATTCACCTACAGATACTTTTGCTTTCCTTAAGTATAGTCAAGATGTTGGTAAGATCTATCCTGACCTTGATAAAGATAACCCATTAGCAGACCCTGATGCTGCTGTCACGGTCGCTGATAACCTTATTCATGGTCTTGTTTATCAGGATAATGATAGATCTTCTGTTACTAAAGAAGCAGTACAAACTTTAATTACTGAATCTGGTTTCACACCAACACTTGCTTCTCTTACTGGTAAAGCTACATCTGGTCAGGAGAATAGACTTATTCCTTTTAGTGGCAGTCTTCCTCAAATTGGAATTGAACTTAGAAGAACATCACAGGTTCGTGCTGGTAACCAAACGTTTGAATATACTGGTTTTGGATCAGGTAACTATTCAACTGGTTTCCCTTCCAAGCAAGAAAGAGTTCTGAATGATAAGGAAGTTCTTTATTCTCAAGCACAACGCCGTCGTGCTGGTGTTGTATTCTATTCTGGTTTGAATGCATATGGTGATCTGTATGTTGGTAACCAGAAGATTAATGCTGTTACAGGTGAAGTTGAAATCCTTGATAAACCAATTCTTAAGGTTGCTGGATCTACTGCTACTGTCAATGATGAATTCGTTCCTTATGTTTCTGGCACAAAGAACGTTAACATTGAAGGAACATTAGTAACAGGCGGTGGTGCTAACCAAACTGCTAACGGATTTAATAATGAATCACTCTTTAATGAGGGTATTCAGGTATCAACCAAAGATCCTACTGCTGTCAATAGAGCATTGACAACACATGATGTTAACTATCGTCCCAAAGGTCTTGCTCTCGCATCATCATTCTCTAATGGTACAGTTAAGCAGACTGCCTTACTTAATAGTAATTTAAGACCTAATCCTGGTGTTGAAGGTGTATTCCTTGGCGATGCTTACTTCAAGAATACCATTAATACTAATACTAGACACGAAGGTTACATTTATGTTGGTTCTGATCTTAATGGCAATTTCCTAAATGGTGGTTGGAGACAACTTGGTTTAGTTGGTGTAGGTCATCTTACATCAATCGAAGAAGCTTATAACACTACTGGCGGTCTTGCTTCTCCTGAACCTTATGAAGTTACTGGTAAGTTTGGTATCAACCAAGATACTCCAACTGCTTCACTTCATGTAGGCACTGGTGATGTTCTGTTTGATAATAACTTAACTGTGACCGGAGATGTAGCAATCAATGGCGGTGATCTTACCACTACTGCTCCTACATTTAACTATACTAATAGTTCTACTGAGGTTAATTTCTCTACTGGTGCAACAACACTAAACATTGCTGCTTCTAATGCTGCTAATGGTGCTGGAACATCGGGAGGAACTTCTGTTTCAACACTCATGAGTGATAACCTTGTTATCAAGAGTGATATTGAATTCTCTGGTAAATTTGACACTGGATCTACTGGTTCTAAGACATTTAATGCCACTACAACGGCAGAAGTTTCTAACTTCATGATTACACCTAACACGGTTAATTATGCTACTCAGACAGTTAATGCTTTCACTGGTGCTACTAACTTAAACTTTGGTGCTCCAACTGGAACCACACAGGTCAATAATGATCTTAAAGTTATTGGTAATTTCTCAGTTCAAGGAACTACAAGTACTGTTAATTCAACAGTGACAACAATTCAAGATCCTGTAATTACACTTGGTGGTGGTGTTGATAATGCTAACTTAACATCTGATGATAACAAAGATAGAGGTCTTGAACTTAAGTATTATAGTGGAGGTTCTAAACTTGCCTTCATGGGTTGGGATAATTCTGCTAATGAATTTGCTTTCCTTTATAATGCAACAAATTCAAGTGAAGAATTCAGTGGAACTGATGGTAGACTGAGAACAGGTGCTATTACAATTAGCACTGCTGCTGGTAGTAACTACATTAACTATCAACCAAATCCATATTCCCCATTCAATACTTCTGATGTAAGTTCTAACTTCCAGAGATTGATCGGAAAGTACGGTGCTCCTACGGGAACTATCGCAATGTATTCAGGAACAAGTGCTCCTGAAGGTTGGGTATTATGTAATGGTGGAACTGCTACCAGCAGATCAGGTGGATCAGTTAGTATTCCTGATCTAAGAAATAAATTTATTATTGGTGCTGGATCTTCTTATGGTCTTAATAGCACTGGCGGTTCAGCAAGCACTAGCATTAATAAAAATAGTGGAAATAATAATGCAACTCCTACTGTTAGTGATAATATTTCAGTTAGTGTAAACTCTCACACACTTACCAAAACACAAATACCGCCACATGTCCATGGCATAGGACACATTCATACAGGTGCAACTGCTTACCTGCCAGCGCACTCACATAGTTATCAAGATCAATATCTATCTGATAGTGGGGAAGGAGATTACGATAACGAAGAGGCGGATAACCAAGATGGTCGATATGTTTATTCAACGAAGACCACATCCCAAGATCCAGCAAAGAACTTACTTGTTGGATTTGGTTTAGCAACTTACATTGATCCTAATCTTAGCGGTGGTGGTGAGCAACAGGGTCTAGGTGGTGGAGGTCATAGTCATGGATCAACAAAGTCTGGTGGTGTTTCAATTAGCAACACTACTCACCAACATAATATTAACTTTACTATTCCTACGATCCCACCATATTATGCATTAACATTCATCTATAAACTTTGATCTCATAATCGATGTATTCATTTTTTGTGCCTTCGCTGGACCACTTTCCAGCGAACTGAAAATCCCATCGTTTAGTATTACGATCTCTGACACATACTAATTTAAATCTGCGGGTAACAAATGAATACATTTTCAACCCATATTTCCCTTCTGCTTCTTTCTCATCGTGATTGAAAGCACCAACATATAAACTTTTAGTTCTTGAGTCAATCTGGAACCAATTTTTTCCTCTAGAAAGTTTCATAATAATAATAACTCTTAATGTATGTAGACCAGTTCTCAAACTGGCACAGGGTGGTCTCCTCCATGGGGTCCACCCTTTATACTAGTGTCAGTTGAGAGGAACGCATGATTAATCAAGAGATCAAAGGCAATCTTGCCAAACTGCTCGCCACGGAGAACCTTGTGGTGGAGCATCGTAATGTCTCCACAGCATCCTTTGACACCTTTCGCCGTGTTCTGACGCTTCCTGTCTGGAATAAGGCATCCTCTACAGTATATGACATGCTGGTAGGACATGAAGTAGGACATGCATTATACACCCCAGATATCGATTGGCGCGAGACTGTCCGTAACAATGTTCCTAAAGATTTTGTTAACGTTGTTGAAGATGCTCGTATCGAGAAACTTATGAAGCGTAAGTTTCCTGGTCTCTCACGTAGTTTCTATCAAGGTTATCAGGAACTGAATGAAGATGATTTCTTCCAGATCCTTGATGTAGACATGAATCGTCTGTCATTTATCGATCGTATTAACCTTCATTTTAAGGTTGGTGCTTTCGCTATGATCCCGTTTGCAAATAATACTGAAGATCAATTCATCGTTCGTATCGGTGATGCTGAGACCTTTGAAGATGTGCTCGCTATTTGTGAGGATATTGTAGATTATCTGAAGGAGCAGGAGCAACAGCAAACTCCTGTTGCCCCACAGCAGGGTCAAATTGATGAAGATGATAGTAACCCTACATCAGAAGATAAGAAGGATACAGACGCTTCTGAGGGCGAATCTGATGATCAATCTAATGATCCTGCTGAACTTGACACCCCCTCATATGAAGGCAACACTCCTGATACTGATGAGGAAGTATCACAAACTCAGCGTTCTTTCGATGAAAGTGCTGAAGAACTCTCTTCAAATCAATCATACTTTGGTGATGTTGAGTATGTAGAAATCCCTAAGATCAATCTTGAAAATACTATTGTTGATTGTAAGGCACTTAACGATTATATTGGTAAGTTTTGGTCTATACAAAGTTCTGAACGTATGAAGCATTGGGGAGATATCTTTGAAGAAGTAGACAATCAGTATCGGAACTATAAATTATCTTCTCAGAAGGAAGTAAACTACCTTGTGAAGGAGTTTGAATGTAAGAAGTCTGCTGATGCCTATGCTCGCACTTCTACATCACGTTCTGGTGTGCTTGATACCAGCAAACTTCATACTTATAAGTATAGTGATGACATCTTCAAGAAGATCAATGTCATCCCTGATGGTAAGAATCATGGTCTGATCTTTATTCTGGATTGGTCTGGTTCTATGGTAGATGCTCTCATGGATACTGTTAAGCAACTGCTTAATCTCTGCTGGTTCTGTAAGAAAGTACAGATCCCATTTGAAGTGTATGCATTTACACTGGAGTGGAGTCCTCATTTTCTTAATGAAGAAATTGAAGTAGGAGAGTTCCCATCTAAGTGTGAAAATAAAGTTGGTGAGTTTAATATTCACCGTCGTTTCTTCCTGCTGAACTTCTTGAGTTCACGTAGTAATGCCATGGAGTTTGATGCACATGCAAAGCATCTCTTCCGTATGGCATATAGTTATCGTAATCATGTTTCTTATCACTGTCCTCATGGTTGTGGTCTTAGTGGCACTCCTTTGAATGAGAGTATTATTACTCTTCATCAAATTATTCCACAGTTCAAGAACAATAATAAACTCCAGAAGGTTAACGTTGTTATTCTGACTGATGGTGAGGGTTGTGATCTGACATTTAACACTCAGAATAGTTATGCATCAACAGGTATTGGCACCCGTCGTGTTGCTGGTGCTGCTGCTCTTCGTGATCGTAAGACTGGTAATGTTTATCGGACATTCGGTGAGTGGAATGGATCATATGATAATTCTTTGACTGCTATTCTGCTGGAAAATCTTAAGCATCGTTTCCCTGAGGTTAATCTCATTGGGTTTCGTATCGTAACAGGATCTGAATTCAATCGTTTCTATCGTTACGTTAACGCTTGTCGGTGGAGTGATGAAATTCCTGATAAGGTTACCAAGCAGTGGCGCAAGTCTAGGTCCGTTGAAATGAACCCTACAGGATATGATGCTCTGTATGCTATTTCTTCTAGTTCATTATCTGCTGATACTACCTTTGATGTTGCAGAAGATGCTAGCATCGCTGAGGTTCGTAAGGCATTCAGGACTACACTGAAGAAAAAATCTTCTAACAAAAAACTGCTTTCATCGTTCGCTTCATTGGTGTCTTGACACACCAGTTTTTTTACCCTATACTGCCTCTAGGCAATACAACCAATATGACAAATCTAAAACATCTGATCGAGACTTCGGATTTCTGTGAAATCTACAACCGCTATGCGGTGTGGATTGCGGATCCAAAAAATAAAGCGATGTACTTTCGTAACGGCAAGACTGATGTTAAAATGGGTTTTAGTAATGTGAAATCACCATATGGTCTTGAAGCATTTTTGAAAAGCGAACTTAGGGGTAAGATCCCCGCTATAGTTGGTCAACGTGCAAGTAAATATTTACTTGAAGAGGTAGAAACTATTGAAAGGGACGCTAATATTTTTTCTGAAATGTTTCCTAACATCATTGCAACTAAGAAGAATAAACTGGCAGAAGTACAAAGGAAAGTGAATAACACACTTAATGAGCATTTTGAGCAGGCAAGCATTGAGTTTCCTGCTCCCACGACTAAAACACCATCATCAGAAATTATGAATGTGATTAAGATGGCATCAGAATGTGGCGTCAAGTCCCTTAAGACACCCGATGGATACGAAATCCAATTCTGAAACTGGCACAGGGTCTCACCCATGACCCCTTAAATACTGTATATTTACATTGTTCGCAACCGAGACACACCACATGCCACGCAAGATCAACATCGACATGAATGCTCTCACATCATTCATCGCTACTAATTACGGTAATGAATTTGGTGGTGATGCTGTTCGCGCTGCTGCTGGTTCGTTTAATGTTTCCTATCCTACCATCATGAAACGTCTCGACCAGTATAAAGTGAGTCACGGTAAGTGGAACCTGAGTATTCAGGAGAAACTTGAGCAAACATATGAAGCACCTTCTGCTCCTGCTGTAGTTGAACCGATCACACAAAACTTAGTGCCATCCAAAGATGATACCTTCGTCCCTTTTGGTAACTATGGTGATCTCAAGAAGATTATTTCTTCTAACATCTTTTACCCTGTGTTCGTCACTGGTTTATCAGGTAATGGTAAAACTTTCAGTGTAGAGCAAGCGTGTGCTGCTCTTGGGCGTGAATTAATTCGTATCAATATTACCATTGAAACTGATGAAGATGATCTTGTGGGCGGTTTCCGTCTGGTTGACGGTAATACTGTCTGGCACAATGGTCCTGTCATTGAGGCTCTTGAGCGTGGTGCTATTCTCCTTCTGGATGAAATCGATCTTGCATCCAATAAAATTATGTGTCTCCAGTCAATTCTTGAGGGCAAAGGTGTCTTCTTGAAGAAGACTGGACGTTATGTGAAACCTGCTGCTGGTTTCAATGTGATTGCTACTGCCAATACTAAAGGTAAAGGTTCTGATGATGGACGTTTCATCGGCACTAATGTGTTGAATGAGGCATTTCTTGAGCGTTTCGCATTGACCTTCGAGCAGGATTATCCTACACCTAAGATCGAACAGCGTATTCTTGAAGGTGTTTCTCTTGATCTGGGGTTGACAGATCGCGAGTTTTGTGAGAAACTTGCTTCATGGGCTGATATTATTCGTAAGACCTTTAAAGATGGTGGTATTGATGAAGTGATCTCAACACGTCGTCTGGTCCACATCATCCGTGCCTACGCTATCTTCAACAAGCGTATGAAGTCTATTGAGGTTTGTGTCAATCGTTTTGATGATGAAACCAAGACTTCATTCATTGAACTCTATGACAAACTTGACGCCAGTGTGCATCAGGAAAGTGTCGTAGATACCGAACTCTTGACAAATTCTTGAAATTCGGTTACACTAAATAAGTATCGTAGCACACTCAGTGTTACGATATATAACAAACGAGAGAAAGTCGATCTCTCTTTCATCCGTAGGTTAAACTCTACGAGACATACTTAAAGGTAATTAAACAAAATGATCAAATCTGTATTCGCAGCCGCTGCTGCACTTTCAATGTCCGCTACTGCCGCACTTGCTGGACCCTACGTCAACGTAGAAGCTAACTCAGGATTCACGGGATCCGATTACAACGGCACAAATACTGACCTTCACGTAGGTTACGAAGATGCTCTCGGTGAGAATGCATCATACTACGTCCAGGTTGGCGCTACTGTAGTCTCCCCTGACAGCGGCGAAGGCGATACTGTTCCCTCTGGTAAGGCAGGACTTGGCATCGGTCTTACAGACGCTCTGGGAGCATACGGCGAAATCAGTTTCGTTGGTTCAGGTGATAGCGATATCGACCGTGGTTATGGAACCAAACTCGGTTTGAAGTATAACTTCTGATTGTGCTATAATTCGGGGGTCTTCGGACCCTTTTTTACTGGAAGGTCAATCCAATTGGCGATGGAGCCGCTCTTGAAAAGCGTTGAGATGTTAAAGTCCTTGGGAGTTCGACTCTCCCACCTTCCGTTGGAGTTAATCTCCACCCACCCAATCAATTACATTTTTCTCTCATGAGCGATCTCAACCAAGTAGAAAACATTCTTTGCGACATTGATGGTCTTATTGGTGCTGCCATGGAGGCAGGAGACACTGATAATGCTAGGGCACTGGCAGAAGAATTCGGTGAGTGGTTTACAGATTACAATAACGATAAAGATATTGAAGTTATGTGCCTGGAGGTATTGAGCGAGCAATGATATACCAATACACCATTTTTGTGGTGGTTGCTATCTTTGTTTATCTAATTTTTACTGAACCCAACGCATCACTTTACATTGACTTACAAGTACAGGGAGCATGGATAAACATCCGTAGGTTCTTCTTGATTATGAGAATGAAACCACGTCTGATGTATGACATGTGGAGGATGAGACGTATGGTTAATAAGATTAAGAAAAATGCTAAATGATCCGTGTATTTTATATGATTACATCTGGTCGAAAGATGTATTAGATTATTATCGTGAAATGTTTAATGACTGGAAGGGTAAACAATCAAATCCAGTCCATAAGAGTGGTGATCGTGAACTGTTAGACATTACACACGATTGCCCTGATCCATCTCCACTGGTTAGTAAGTATATAAACTCCTTATCAGATAGAGTTGCTGCTGAATTATCTAATTCTTTTTCTTCTGGATATTCTACTGATGGTAGGTTAAGTTTGTATAACACACACCAACGTTATGATTGGCATCATGATGCTAGTCGTAAATATAAGCACCCACAAAATCCTAATTGGAGAAGGATTATTTCATCGATAACATATTTGAATGATGACTTCAAAGGTGGTGAGACAGAGTTTGAAGATCAGTTAATCATACCACAATCAGGAAAGACACTTATATTTCCATCCACATTCACCTATCCTCACCGTGGATGCCCTATTATAGAAGGCACCAAGAAAATCTTAGTCATGCATATGTGGGTGTAAAAATGTGTTATAATTAGTAGTAGTTCTTTATCATTAATGATGACTACCAATCATCTAATTAATTCGATTGCATATGAGATTCAGTGCATCAATCCAGAAGAAATGCTGGATCATGCTAAAGTAAAGAAAGCATCACAAAAGATTGTAACTCTTGTAGAAGACTATCAATCTAGACAAAATGAAAAACCCACTCGCTGGAGAGCGTCTGACTAATGACTAGTAACATTTACAAGGAATACTGGGGGGAACCAGATAAACAAAAACAATCATGGATTCTTCCCGTAGATGGATGCTGTAATCATACTGATGGTGATGCCAGTATAACATTCCCTGATGATCTTATTGATGCAGTAGGATGGAAGATTGGTGATACCCTTGAGTGGGTTGACAACAATGATGGATCATTTACACTAAAGAAAATTAACTGATGGCAATTCGTAATCGTAAGGGTGAGACTGTTGGTGCTGAAGATGTAGCACCTAAGCGTAAACCAGGACGCCCTAAAAAAACTGAAGCAACAACGACTAAGAAAGTACGCACACCTAAAGGACCAGTAATTGATCCTCCTCGTGTTAGCGACGGTCCATTTCATATGGTATTTCCTTACCATCTCTATTATAAGGACACTGATGGTAGCAATAAAAATTGCTATTTTCAATGCGAAGGTCACATGAACACACACATCGAGAGGTACAAAGTTGACAGAAGAAAAGCAACTATCGGAGCAACAGAACCAAGAAATTAAAGTTCCTGAGGGTGCAGAACTCATTGATGAATGTTTCTATGTCTGGGAAACTAAGTATGGATTGTATTCTACGATGACAAAGGAAGGTCGTCAGATGATGACTGGTGCTACTAAAGATGGTGTTACTGTTATGACACGTTGGCATCTTAAATGCGAGCAGGATGGTACATTACATCTACATACTAGAGTTGTAAATGTTACTATGGGTGTCAAATTATAGATAGATGAGTATATGATTACATGCCATGTCTATGTTAGATTTCTTTAAGAAGGAAGAGTATAACAATGCCTTTGCATTTGCTGATAAACTTCTAGAACTTCAAGATCGTATAGAAGATCTTGAAAAAGCGAACTCGGAAAAAGATACTGCCTTGTTTGAATTAGAAAACAGACTACTATATGAGATTGACAGAATTCATCCAGTGCAATATAATATAGTTGCCAAGGACGAATAATTATAGTATAAGTGTTAAATACTTAAAATATTTAATGCAAATAATAAAATGGATCTGTCCGATAAAAAGGCAATTAAAAAAATAATCAAACGATCTAAAAAACATCCTGACTGGTATACCCAAGAGGAAGTTATCTATGCTAAACTAGTCAAGAAACAATTAAAGAAACAAGAGAAAACAGATGAGTAAACTAGAGAATCTTCGCCAATATACGAGACAAAAGAGGGCAGTTCATCGTTGTAGACACGGTGGAGAAAATGGTGATTGGAGAATAGATAACAGAAATGCTAAATTATACTTATCTAAAGTCATTGATTTGTTATCTGAAACTCAAATTATAGATCATGAAGATATTGCATGGGGAATGAAAGTCCTTAAACATTCGAGAGGTTTTAGATATGACAATTGTGATATCTCATATCCAGGAATAGTATGTAAAGATGCTCCAAATCCTTATGGAAAAAAGTACCGAATGATAGATGGCAATCATCGAATGGCAAAGATGACTAATATGAATATAACGAAGAGCCCCTATTATGTTGTTGAATATGCTACACTAAAACCATACTTTATATACACACCTTAAAGGAAAATCTAATGACTAAACCCGAAGATGATTCACTACTCGTCGAATATGACGAGGACACAGGCACAATGAAGATTGAATGGGATGATAAAGATCCTAAATGGAACTGGTTGAATGGTCTCGACCAGAAAGAAGTTAAGGAAGTTATTAGCACCAATCTCTCACGAATGCTATCAGAGCATGAAGGTGACAATTAGTAACAGCAATCTAAATAAAGTGTTGAAAGTCACACACTTTCAGTAATTTCCTGCTATTATTGATAAATCACTAAGGTAACACATGACACTCTCGATTAAGGACCAAAAACTCAGTAAAGAAGAGGTTGAAAGCATTGAAAATGCTATTGAAGAATCAGGTGTCACTGCCATCCATCCGAGTAAAATGGAAGCATTTGCTCAGTATATGGTAGAAAAAATGAAAACCCAAAATAAATAGTAACAAAATTTCACACTACAATGGAAAGTATCGAAACTCATATTGCCAAGGACAAAGAAATTCTTGACAATCCTATGATCTCCCCCAATCAACGTCGCCACATCGAGGGTGAACTGCATGAATTGGAAGACTATGCTGAACATCATAAGGCAGAGATTGAAGCAGGTGATCATCACGATCCATCACCACTAGAACTATATTGTGACGCAAATCCATCAGAACCTGAGTGTTTAGTCTATGAAGATTAGTGATTTCGTAAAGGGAGACGGATATGTCTACACTACCAATGGTATTGAACACGTTGGAGTAATAAACTTCATTGATGATGTTGGTGGTAACTATGTTACATTGACAGTTGGTCCAACTAATCTAGTGATCTATCCGCAATGGTGGGACAAATTGACCCCAATTGACAAGCCCCCCTGTGACAGTTAATGAACCGGTACGGCACCCTTGACGGGGTGCTTTTTTTATGCCATACTTACAAAGTAATCGAGACCACAGCATGAACGAGTATCTGACCCGCACACTGCTTCCGTTGATTGTCACCATTCAACCTAAAAAGTCTGAGAGTGATCTTGTCGATGCACTTGGATTAGAATTAAATTCTAGTCAAAGCATTTTGATTACTACCGGTAATCGTATTGAACAATTCTGGAACATTGTTATCAGTGATAGTAAGAGTGATAATCTGATTGAAAAGGTTAACTTAGTTGCTATCAACGGAAAAGATCGTCAGATTGATCATCACTTTAAGTGCTATCTGGATGGTCTCTTTTACTATTTGGAGAGTAAGTGTAACACAAACTTAGATAGTGAGAAAGTAAAAGCATCTAATAAGAAGGTTGGTGAGGTTAAATGTGCTCTCAATGCTAATGTTGGTGCATACTTCAAACCTGTTGTGAGTGTGCCATCAGCAGCAGATCTTACCAAGTTTAATAATAAGGGAGTTGAAATCTATGGTGTTAAGTGGATGCTCTCCAAGATTGATGCACAGTTTACTGAAGAAGAATATTTCACATTCTTGCGTGAGGTTGTTGCTCCAATCTTAGTAGAGAAGGGTCTGTGATATAATTAACTAGTAAATTGACTGAGTACATATGAAACCTGTCATTAAGTATCAAGGTGGTAAAACCCGCGAGATTAAAACTATCACGCGGATGATGCCTAAACAATTCAATCGCATTGTAGAACCATTTTGTGGTGGTGCAGCGGTGTCATTTAACTTCGAGAAACCATCAGTATTATCTGATAGTAACTCGATGGTAATCAATCTCTACAAAGTATTGCAGAGTGATGATTATGTGCATGTCTTAAATCGTATTGACACCATCAAAAGTTATGATCATGATGCATTACAAGAGGCATTCTATGATGCAAGGAATGTTATCAATAATCCTCAAGATTTCACGCCATTAATACAGGCAATATCATATATTATTGTGCGGCAGTTATGTTTCTCTGGCATGGAGAGGTATAATGCTAAGGGTGAGTTTAATGTGCCATTCGGACACTATAAGAAGATGGGATGTAACTTAACATCAGATCATCATACATTTCTGAGTAATACTATCATTGATCATGGTGATTTTGAGGTAGCACTCAATCATGCTAACTCCGATGACTTTGTGTTCATTGATCCTCCTTATCTTGATCGTTTAGGATATCATTCTGGTGATGGTGGTGAGGTTCACTCACGTCTCGCAGAAATTCTTAAGAATGCATCATACAAATGGATGATAGTACACTCTGATCATGAGTTCTATCGTGAGCAATACAAATCTTTTCATATTATGACTAAAGATTTTCAGTATGCTCAACGGTTTGGTAAAGACAAAGACCATGCTGGTGCTAGCGTACAGCATCTTTACATCACCAACTACGAACCAGTTCACGAACTGGCACAGGGTCGTCTCCCACTGCCCTGAAACCGTGTATATTAGATGAGTGGAGGGGAGACCCGACACAATCACCACTAACTTCATCATGCAACTCACAAACAACGTCTGCACTGTTGACTTCTTCCCTGAGGCATTCATCGCTGACGAGGGCGTCAAGCGTTTCCAGAAGCGTGTCACCTTCAACAATGGCATCAAATCTTACAGCACTGTGACCATGCTCACAGCACGTAATGAGTGGGAGACACGCATTGCTAACGGTGCTGAGGTTACTGGTTACAATCTTGACAAGATGCCACGCTCTGAGTACATGCCAATGGCAGTAGGTTGATCAAATGAGTAAGATCACACAATACGGATTATCAGGCATTTGTGTCATGTTTGCTCTCGTAGGTTATCTTAATTTCCTTGCGGAGCGTGACACAAAAATGATGAACCACTACAACTCAACCATTCAACAAGAATTAGTGGAGGTAAAATGAGTAACATTCCTTTCTTTACCGTTCAAGAATGGGAGGAGCAATGGGATAGTCTCTTTGCTCGCGTTGAGAACGGTGAATCAATCGGGGTGACAAATGGCACACAGTGTGCTATTATGTTACCGTACACAATCTATCAATCAATCAAACCAACTTCTAAAGAAATGATCGTATCTGCTCCTATCGCTCGCATCTTGACCGCCGAACAGTCTAGTGCTGTCGCATTCATCAAAATCGAAGATAACACGGTAACTATTGCTTATCAGTCCAATCCTGATAACATGTATGAATTCACCAGTGAATCACAATCATTTGTATCACAACTGACGCAAATCGTTGAGGCAGAAGATCTTATGAGCATGTCTCTCGGTGGTGTTATTGCTGATGCTCGCCGTGTTGGTGATTTAGTCCAGAATGGTTAGTATTCCATTAGTATACGAAGAACATGTTCTTCTCCAAGAAATCCTGATCGCTATCGATAACGCTGAACCAGTTGAACCAGTTGTAATCGAGGATCAGGTATTATTCCACTCACTCTATCTCAAGGTAATGCAGTCATGACCTATATTGTTAAAATGTATGCCGCTGGCAAAGTTTTCAATGAAAAAGTAATCGCTGCTAACCCTCAAGATGCTCGCACAACTGCTCTCGCAAGGAACCCAAGTGCAACAGTCATGGGAGTTACTGTTCAATTCGATTGAATATGTAGATGAAACCGTGGATGGTGCAATTGAAGATCACCACATCAATGAATTGCATAAGTTTGCTGAACTGTCAATCAACCCTGTGACAGTTCACAAACTGGTTGCTAGTACGTGGCAAACGCTCTAGCATGGTCTATAATTAATTCATCAGCAAGGCACCCATGACAGTCACCGCAGTCAAGCACTCCTTCTACAGGATCGAGATTGACACTCATGAGGCACCACAGCAACCCGTCATCTATTTCCGCAAGGAAGGCAAGTGTAAGACTGCTAAGGGCATGGATCGTCA
>ERZ891134.1227-NODE-1227-length-18372-cov-8.095703_pt1 | contig 18372 bp, 8 predicted proteins | sample MGYA00520888_ERZ891134 | MGnify/ENA primary metagenome ERZ891134 (study PRJEB32303, sample SAMEA104408692) | aquatic metagenome | biome: Brackish water; feature: Coastal; material: water | place: Baltic Sea | collected 2014-10-23 | depth 10 m ... | reverse complement strand
CTGGTCGGCAGCATTCAGGAAACGCGAGCGAGGCTGCTGCCACCGTCGGCTGCCACAAAGCCGGGCGATGAGCCAACGCCCCCGCTCTCCGAAACCGAACAGGCGGCTGTCCGAGAGGAGCTCCTGGCGCTGGAAAGCCAGCTGAAAGAGCTGCAGGGCGAGCATCCGCTGGTCAGTCCGTGCGTGGATGGGCAGGCCGTGGCGGAAGTCGTGGCGGCGTGGACCGGGATTCCCGTGGGCCGCATGGTTTCCGATGAGATTCGAGGTGTGCTGGAACTCAGACCACGGCTGGAGGCTCGGGTGGTTGGGCAGTCTCACGCGCTCGAGACCATAGCTGAAAGAATACGCACATCGCGGGCAGGGCTGACCGACCCCAACCGGCCGACAGGTGTGTTTCTTCTCGCCGGTACCAGTGGTGTCGGCAAGACGGAAACCGCCTTGGCGCTTGCCGAACTGCTTTTTGGTGATGAGTCAAACATGACCGTCATCAACATGAGCGAGTTTAAGGAAGAGCATAAAGTCTCGCTGCTGATGGGATCTCCGCCCGGGTATGTCGGCTACGGCGAAGGGGGCGTGCTGACTGAGGCTGTTCGCCGCCGCCCGTATGGCGTGGTGCTGCTGGACGAAATGGAAAAAGCCCACCCCGGCGTACAAGACATCTTCTATCAGGTGTTTGACAAGGGCAGCATGAAAGACGGCGAGGGCCGCGACATCGACTTCAAAAACTGCGTGATCATCATGACGACCAATGCTGGCACGGAAACGGTGATGAAGCTGTGCGCTGACCCTGAGCTGCGGCCCGATCCGGAAACACTTGCCGACTCCCTGCGAGATGATCTGCTGAAGGTTTTCAAGCCGGCATTCCTCGGCCGCTTGACCGTGATTCCCTACTATCCGCTCGCCGACGATGTGATGCGGGGAATCTGTGAGCTCAAGCTGAAGTCGATTCGGCGGCGTCTGGAGAGTGCCTACCGGGCTGAGTTTGCCTGGAGCGACGACGTCGTGACCGCTGTGGTGGAGCGGTGCAACGAGGCCGACAGCGGGGCTCGTGTGATTGACCGCATTTTGTCGGGCACCCTCCTCCCAGACCTCTCCACAAAACTGCTCAGCCGGATGGCGGAAGGGGCTCCCGTGGAGCGAGTTCGGGTTGACTGGGATGGGGCAGGCGGCGCGTTCCGCTACGAGATTTCCTGAAGCGATCCGCCGCCGTGGAGCGTTTTGGGCTGCCGTTTTTGCCGGTTTCTCCCGCAAAAAATGGCTTCCGCAAAAAAATCTCAGCTCGCACGCAACAAGTTCACAAAAAAAACGACAACTGTAAGGCGGGCGGCAACCGTGCGAGTGGTGCCGCTCGCGGCCGAAGACCGCAACGAATACGGTGGTCAACGGCAACACCGCAACTCGCGTTGAAAGGAACGACGATGGGACTCTTTATTCAGGTGGATGGGATTGAGGGCGAGTCGACAGACTCAAACCACCAGAAGTGGATTCTTGCCGACTCGGCATCCCTGCCGGTGTTTCGCTCGATTCCGAGCGGAGCGGTCGATCAGCAGCGGACCAAGGGCGAGACGCAGCTCGGCGACATCTCGGTCGTGCGGCAGCTCGACAAGTCGTCGCCAAAGCTGTTTGAGGCTGTTGCCTCGGGCAAGTTCAACAAGAAGGTGACCCTCGAGTTCACCACGCAGACGGGCGGCAAGAATGAGACCTACCTCAAGCTCGTCTGTGAAAACGTGATCTTTAGCGGCTATTCGGTGAGCGGAAACTCTTCCGGTGAGCCGATGCCGAGCGAGCAGGTGTCGATGAACTGCACAAAGATCACCTACACCTACACTGAGTACGACAACAAGACGGGCTCCAAGAAGGGCAACGTCGAGGCGACCTACGAGCTCGGTGCCAACAAGTCCTAAGGCGGCCCGGGCGATTGGCAATCGTCCTGCTGCGTTTCATGCGGTGTTCTGGCCCGCGTTTCATCCAGCACAGATGGAACGCGGGTCACGCCGCAGGAGGCGACGGCGGAGTCGGGCTGCGACCGAGGGCACGTTGCACGAAAGACAACAGGGAGGCGTGACGCATGGCACTCGCCCGCAACGGTTTTGTGAAGTTTGGGAGCTATGAAGGTGAGGCGACTGACGCCAAGCACACCGGGTGGAGCTCCCTCTTCAGTGTTTCAGCGCCGATCACTCGCGCGACAGGCGGGTATGAGCAGAGCGAGCGTGGGGCTGGGGCGACGGCTGTTGGCACGGTGACGGTGGTCAAAGATCTTGATGCGGCGAGCGTCAAGCTTCAGAAGGCGTGTGCGACGGGGCTGGTCGTGCCGAGTGTCAAAATTGAGCTCTGCACGACGGTGCCGGGCGGCACACTCCCTTTTCTGACCTACGAGTTTGAGAAGGTGATCATCACGCACTACGACCTTGCGGATCCGCGATCGCTCGATCACCTCCAGCCGATGGAGCAGGTCGCCTTCACCTACACCAAAGTGACATGGACCTACGTCAAATACGGTGACGACGGGACGAGTAAGGGGAAGGTGAGTGAGTCGTACACGATTGGCTCAAGTGGCAGCTGAGCTGCGAAAGGTTTCGTGATGGCTTCCTACACGCAAGACGATCAGCCGCTGGCCATCGAAACACCCCTTGGGAACGACGTGCTGTTGCTGGAATCGTTTGAGGGCGAGGAGCAGCTCAGCGGGCTGTTCTCGTTTCGGCTGGTCTGTCTGAGCGTGGATGAGCAGATCGACGACTCGCAGCTCGTGGGCAAGCAGGTGAGTTTTCGCGTGAATCGCGGGGATGGATCGGCTCGCTGGTTCACTGGATATGTGGCACGGTTTTCCTGGTTGGGGCGGGATGACGTGTTGACTCGCTGGAGCCTGGAGGTGGTGCCAGGGCTGTGGTTTTCCTCCCTGACGAGCGACTGCAAGATCTTTCAGAACGCAGCCGTCCCTGATGTGGTTTCCGAGGTGATCGGCGACTGCTCTCAGGTCACGCTGTCGAAGAAGATCAGCGGCTCACATTCGCCGTGGGACTACTGCGTGCAGTTTCGTGAGACCGACTTTGCCTTCGTCAGCCGGTTGCTTGAGTTTGAGGGCATGTTCTATTTCTTTGAGCATGCTCAGGGGGGCCTCACGACGGTGCTCGCTGACGCCAGCTCTGCGTTTGCCGACTGCGGTGATGCGAAGGTCAGTTCCGTGCAGTCGTTCTCGTCGCCGGATGAACCGGGCCAGCTGATCGACTGGAGGCACGACTACAGCTACTGCCCGGGGAAATTCGCCCAGACCGACTACAACTTTGAGCAGCCGACGACCAGCCTGCTGGTGAGCACCTCTGGCAAAACCAGCTACGCCGGTGCAAGCAGCGTCGACCTCTTTGACTACCCCGGTGAGTATCAGAAAAAGGCAGACGGCGAGTCGATCGCTGCGTATCGCATCGAAGCGGCCGAGGCGACCGCCAGCGTTGCCTCCGGCACCAGCAGCTGCCGGACGTTTTCCCCGGGCTACACCTTCGCGATCAAGACACATCCCAACCCCGCGGAGCAGGGGAAGAAGTATCTGCTCACGCGTGTGCGGCATCGAGCGAGCAATCGGGGGGCATACGAGCCGTCTCCCACCGAAGGGCTCGCTTTCGACTACGAGAACACCTTTTCCTGTGTGCCTGCCGAGACCGCCTGGCGGCCCGCCCGGAGCACGCCTTGGCCGACGGGAACAGTGCAGACGGCCGTTGTGGTGGGCCCCTCAGGCGAGGAGATCTACACCGACGAATACGGCCGCGTGAAGGTGCAGTTTCACTGGGATCGGTATGGGAAGAACAACGAGCAGAGCTCGTGTTGGATTCGGGTTGCCCAGTCGCTTGCCGGACCGCAGTTTGGCAGCCAGTTTCTCCCCAGGGTGGGGATGGAGGTTGTGGTTTCGCACCTCGACGACGACCCCAACCGACCGTTGATCACTGGCGTGGTCTACAACGGGCAAAACAAGCCTCCCTTTGCCCTGCCCGCGAGTGCCGCGCAGAGCGGCTGGCAGACACGGAGCACGAAAGACGGCGAAACGTCGAATGCCAACCAGTTGGTGTTTGACGATACGAAAGACAAGGAGTCGGTCACGTTCCATGCCGAGCGCGACTTCGTGCGCACGGTGGAGAACGACGACTCGCTGGAGGTCGGCTTTGAGACCAAAGACAAAGGCGACCGGTCGGTGAAGGTCTACAACAACCTGACCGAAGCGGTGGGCGCTGATGGATGTGCCGACGGAAGCCGTTCACTGACGGTGTATCAAAACAACACCACGGTCGTGTCGAAGGGCAACGAGTCGTACACGGTGAGCGAGGGCGACGCGACGTATGAGGTCACCAAGGGCAAGGAGACGGTGAACGTGGGCGGCAGCCAGTCGGTCACGGTTGGGGATGGCCACACGCTCACGGTGAAGTCGGGCAATCATGCCGTGGAGGTCAACGCGGGCTCGGGCACGCTCAAAGCCAACGCCTGGACGATTCAGGGCACCGAATCGATCACTCTCAAGGTGGGAAGCAACTCAATCGTGATCAGCACCTCCGCCGTGACCATCAACGGAATGACCGTGTCGCTCAAAGGCACGACGTCGACCACCGTCGAAGGTTTGCAGACATCGATCAAGGCGAGCGCGACGCTTGAGGCCAAAGGGGCGTTGACGATGATCGGCTAGCTGTCCGTGGGAAAAGCCCTCCATGACCTTTTTCCTCTCAAGCGACGCCCCAGCCGAGGTTTTTGAGGGTCGCCGTTCGCCGCATCCTGCGTCGGAAGACTTCGTCCACAGTCGGCCCGTGCTGTGTGCGGGTGTCGTTGGTGGAGACACGTGAGGCGGGCGGTTTGCTGGAGAAAAAGCTGATGGAGACACGAGTGCTGGCGACCTTTGCGGATGAGGAGGCTGTGAAGCAGAGGCTGCAGGCCTCCGAGCTCAGCGAGCCGCTGTCGGCCGTGGAGGGCGTCGCCAGCGGCACAGCGCTCGGCGAGGGCCTTGTGACCGTGGCAGCGAGGCTGCGAGCGATAGGCTCTGCCCCCAGGCTTATTGCCGGGGTGTTGGCGCAGGCCTTGAGTCGGCCGGCCGCTGTCTGGTGGGCCTGCCGGGCCTCACGTGCTGAGCATGGAGGAGGCGCTCTCGAGGCTGACCTGCCTGCCCTTGAGGCTGCCGAAGCCTGGCTCCGCAACCCGGAGCAGTGGCGTGCCTATGCCGCCAACGAGGCAGCGAAGTCGATCGGGCTTGCCTCGCCTGCCGGGTGTGCGGCCTTGGCAGCCTTCTTCGCAGGCGAATCGATCGCCCCCTCGCATCTGCCGCCACTTCTGCCGGAGCCGCACCTGGCGGGCATGGCGGCAGCGGCGGCGGTGGAACTGGCCGCAACCCGGCGAGTTGCACCTGAAGGACCTGACCCCTGGGCACCCCTGCTGGACATCGGGTTTGGCATCGCTGCGGGAGCCGATCACTGGCCGCAGGTTAGCGCGACACTCGCCACCAGATAATGCCCAGCCACGCGGAGAGCATCACCACGTTGAGCAGCATCAGTCCTTGAGCGATGCGACCGTAACGACGGTTGCGATTGAGTGAGTCTGAGGTCCACTCGAGGTCTCCCTGAACCTCGAGCACCCTGGAAAACAGACCATCGCTCATGCTGACTTGCGTGGAGCCACGCGTTGCAGGCAGGAGATAGCAGCCGGCCAGGAACGGGGTGTCACCGCTGTGGGCAGCGTAGTCGAGGCCCCGCTGCATGATGCCCTGCAGCAGCGGAGCCACATCAAGACGCAGTCGACACGCCAGGCCGACCAGCCGCCGGTTCTCCGCGGACAGGGCGAGCGACTTGGGGTCGAGCAGAATCCCTCCAATCACATCGGCAAGCCGTCCACAGGCTTCGACCGCCAGCGTGCCGATCTCTTCTGGAGACGCAGTCCGTCCGACCGGATACGACTCGCCCAGAGGCAGGCTTGCAAGATCGGAGGGAAGCCGCTGGAGCAGAGTTTCAAAGCCAGGGATCTGATCGATACCGGTGCCGACAACCGTTAGCGGCATCCTCAGGCCGCAGCTGCTGCTGATTGTGAGCAGATCTTCACTGAGGGCCGAGCCCGCAGCGGGAGCGAGCCGCTGCTGGTCTGGATTGACCGCAGGCACCAGGGCGATCACTCCGTTGGCCGGGGCAACGGGCCGCCGGGCGTGCCGGATGCGGTCGCAGATCGTTCGCAGTCGGTCGGAGGCGTCGGAGCGTTCTGCAGAGCGGAGGGAGACGGTTGGCTGCTCGGTGCTGGCAGCAGTCTGGGCCATCAGCTTGCAGGTCTGGCCGATTGTTGCGAGGCAGACAAAGATCCCTTCTGGGCCGGCGTAGACGTGCAGGGGCGCGCTGCCCTGCGGCGCGGCGCGGACATCAAAAGAAACGGGCGATGCGGTGAAGAGCTCGGCTTCTCGTGGGCCTCCATCGCAGCCAAGCACGAGAAATAGCGGCGTGGATGCAAGCTCAATTCCCTGGCGATCAAGCTCGACGAGGGCTTCCCGCCAGGCCTTGTCGATATCAGGCCAACGGGCCGTGTCATGCTGAAACCAGAGCCGTGCAGACCAGTAGACGAGCAGCGGCACCACGGCGAGCAACAGCAGCAAGGCCAGGGCTTTGCTCGGGGTCCACCAGGCTTCAAAGACTGCGGCACCACCGGTCGTGAAGATCACCACCAAGGTCATCAGCACCACAAACACCTGCAGCAGGGCGACCGCCCAAGCGATGCGGGCTGCGAGTGTCAGCGAGAGAAATCCTTGGGCGGCCTGGCTCGTCGCCCGCCACGGCGCTGCCAGTATTTTCAACAGTGTGTTCAACCTGCACGCCCTTTCTCGAGGCTTAGCTCACCACAAAGGCCCACCAGGTCGTCACCACCAACACCGCAACCGCCATCGCTGTGAACACGCCATGCCACACCAGCGAGGTGGCATTCCGCAGTGGAGGGGCGCCGGCGAGTTCACGGCCTTGAGGCGGCACGGTCGGTCGCCCAAAGGTCAGCTTGATCACCTGCCCGTTGGATCGCATCCACGCCTCCAGCGCCTCGGGCTTGTCGCGGAGGATGCCGCGAAAGCCCATCACCACCGCAGCCACAAAAACCATCACGGTGCTGGGGTCTGGGTAGCTTGCCGCTGTCGAGACGCGGTCGAAAAACTCCGTCGCCCGTCGACGGGTGCCGAAGAGCTCGACCTCGACCGCATGATTTTCCCACCAGTCGCGGCCTTGCCAGGGAACCTCAACGATCAACAGCTCGTCGATCAGGCTTGCCAGGGCATAGCTTGCCAGCGTCCATTCCTCACCACGAGGTCCCCGCATCTTGGCAGTGGCTGTCTCCAAGGCCGCGAGAAACCGTCCACGCAGCTCAGCCGCGGTGCCGTGTCTGGCATCGTTTTGGATGGCGCGATCACACAGCGTCACCACTTCGGCAAGCATCGGGAGCGCTGCTGGTACGAATTCGGGCGTCATGCGTGCACGTCTGTCACGAGAGGAGCTGAGCCGGCCTCGAGCCCGAGGCTGACCAGAATCGGTCAGTTCGGCACGGCGAAGATCGCAAACTCCATGGCCGCCACGCGACCTTCGTAGGAGACCTCAATCCGCCGCCTGCCCACGATATCGTCAGCATCGATGATTGAGGAATCCCGAACCCGAATCGCCAAGCTTTGCGTGAGCTGGGCCGACTTGTAGGCCGGGTTGTCGGTGCCGATACGGTAGTAGAGCCAGCCGCTTCTGGCTGGGAGCGCTCGCGGAGGCCGGTCGAGCGGAAACAGCTCCAGCCCGGGAAGCCCGAGCCGAAACAGCTGGTCGACTTCTTCCGTGCTGCCAAGCTTCCAGTCGAGGTGGGCGTTGCCCGAGAGGAGCCGCTGGCATTCGGCCGCCGGGAGTTCGCCATGCTGAACGCCCACGTAGCAGTTCCAGTCGCTCCGGAGCCACTTTGGCTCCATGGAGACCGAGAGCATCGCCTTGCCGGTTCCCGTGAAGTATCGCTGCTCGAACTCGAGCGCCACGACCCGGCCGATCATCACCTCGATCCGGTCTTTGACCGTGCGAAAGATCTCCGCGAGATTCTCGTGGTCGTAGAGCGGCAGTTCTTCGAGCGAGCGGCTGGGCTCAAACACGGAGAGCTGCCCGGCGACCCGGCAGAGTTCGCGGTAGGCGTCTCGCGGATGGATTCCTGGGGCGAAAGCCACGACCCGCAAGGCCGCCTGGGCCTCGAGCAGCTTCGAGAGCATGATCAGGCGGTCGAGATCACCGGGCTCCGAGCTGGAAAAGCCCACCTGGCGGCTGACCGCCTGCTCCGAGAGCAGCTCGGCCTTGCGGCTGACCAGGTCGTAGGTGCCGCGGATGATGTTGAGCCCCAGCGGCGGCCAGGCATCAACAGCGAGCATCGGGGGAAAATAGGTGCTGTCGAGTTCGGGGGCAGCCTCCCGATTGCCGGCACGTCGAATCTGGGCGATGGGCAGCAGCTCGAAGCCGGAAAGATCCTCTGTGGAGAGTTTCAGCTGCACATTCAGGCGGCGAAACTCGACCTCCTGGTCGTTGCCACCTGACGTGTCGTCCTGCACGGCCTGGCGGACGACGAGCTCGCGGCTGTGGTCAGGCTCGCCTGGTGGAGCGACGTTGGCCGACGTGGGAGCAAAGCGGGGCACGGCCAGATAGACCCGCACCGTATCGATTACCTCGAGCGCATCGCCGACTGCGGTCGTCAGCGACTCAAGCTGTCCGCACGCTTCGCGGAGATCACGACGGTCTGGTTCTTCTCCTTGTTCGAGCCACACCATCGTGCCGTCGCGGAGGCGGGCCTGACAGCGACGCAGGGCGACCGTGCGGTTGGCAAGCGCGGCTGCATCAAGCTCCAGCCGCACGACGCCATAACTGCAGGGGTCGACCGCTGCGAAGGTGATGGCCAGCCGCTCCGCACTGGCTCGCTCCATGGCCTGGAAGTGGTGCGGCCGGAGAAACAGCCCTTCAGACCAATGGACCGGCAGATTGCGCATAAAGAAACGACCGTGGAGACGCAGGCATGCCCGAACACGCGTTTACACGCCGCTCGCGGAGAGCGTAGCATAGCAGGTTTTTGGCGTAAACTGCGGCTCTGCAAGGGGTTCTCGTCTAGAGCGGGCGTCCTCAGCGGGATCATGCAACAACCTGTGCAAGGGATGGCAACGTGGCGTTTGAGGCGGCCGATGTTGACTTCCGTAGTCGTTGGAAGGCGTCTGCCGGGCCACGCACAAGGACGCGACGTCAGCGGCTTTTGTCCGCGGGGATCTTGCTGATCATCGCCTTGGTGGCGGTGGCTGTTGCCGCTGGGATCGTGCTGGGACCTCTCTTCACCTGGCAGACCGCCTGCATCACGCTCGTGATTGATGAGTATCCGCTGGGGGTGCTTGAGCCGGTGCCATTTGGCCAAGAGGATCGCGAGGCCCTCCGCACGTCACTCGCTGGTTCGCTGCACACATCACTGGGCACCGAACCGGTGGACCTGACGGGCTTTGATTCTGCCCAGGGCGTGCGGGATCTCTTGTTGCCGCGAATGCGGGGGCTCAGCCTCCGCGGTAAGGATGTGCTGCTGGCGTATGTACGGGGGCAGGCGTTTGTCGCGCCGCCGGTGTTTCAGAGCACCGGCTTGGAGCGAGCAACCCCGTTGTCGGGAGTGCCGTGCCTGTTGGCGAGTGACTGCCGCATCGCCGGCGACCGACCCCAAGAGATTGTTCCGCTCCGCTCCGTGATTGACGCGGTGGCCGCATCGCCGGCGCGGACAACACTGGTCGCTCTCGATCTTGGCGACCTGCAGTGGGATCCGCGGCTGGGTGTGCTCGGCCATGTCGTGCCTGCTGCCCTCGATCAGGACTTCGCCAAGCCCCAAGCCGACGCGATCAGCCAGAACTGGGTGATCGGGTCGCACGACCTCTTCCAGATGTCAGCGGCGAGCGTGCAGGCCCGGCGAACATGCTTTGGGCGGGCCTTTGAGCTTGCCCTCGCTGGCGAGGCGGATAAGGGTCCCAGCGGCAATGGCAATGGCCTGATTGAGCTTGATGAAGTTGCGCGATTCGTGTCGGTCTGGACCAATGAATGGACGCGCAGGCTCAGCGGAGGGCGGAGTCGACAGACGCCCGTTGTCTGGAAGCTGGGTGTGGGGCGGGTGGCGATCGAGCAGATTCCCCCGGGCATCCATCTGCTGCGGGTTGCGTCACGCCGCTCCGCTTCCACAACGACAGAGCCCACTGAGGAGCCCAGCACAGAGCCGGTCGAGGAGCCCGCCGCCGGGGCTCCGGAGGCCGGCCCGCCGCCGGGGGCTCCTGCGGTGATGGATGCCGCCATTCGGCAGGTGGCCGCCGTGGATGAGGCCGGAAGAGCGACCCTCGCGTTTCCCGGCGCCGACGCCGTGAAGCTGCTGCCAGCCCCAGGCCCACTGCCCCCGGCTGCGGGCAATGGAGATGCTCCAGCAGTTGGCGGCGGAAACGAGAGTGCCCAAGCAGAAGCGGCAGAGCCTGCCAAGGCAGCAGCGGGTGACGCGGCTGCAGCGAAAGATTCTGCGAAACCCGAGGGGCCAGAAGCCCTGGCCAACGATCCGCCGCCCCCTGATGGTGCGGAGGCAGCTGCCGACGGCAAGGCACCAAAAACGGGCGCCGCCGGACCCGGCACGCCGCCAGCCACGCCGGAGGCACTGCCACCGCCGCCACCTCCTCGAGATGCCTGGGAGGCCCTCGCGACGCTCGGGCAACGCCGGCTTGAGCCTGTGGGTATCGGCAGCCCCTCCGCTATCCTGCCGATTCCCGGCGACTATGCATCGCCCTGGTGGCGGCAGTGCTACGCCATTGCGGCCAGCGCGAAGAGCCGTTCGACCTCGACAGGTCCAATGGCCGAGCGGGCTGCTACCACGTTTTCCCTGATGGGAAATGTGCTGGGCCGCATGGCGAGCTCGCCGGTCGGTGCCGCTCCGCCGTCTGGTGAGTCGGCCGTGGCTGAACAGCTCTGGTCCGCTCGCGTGGCTGCAGACGCATCTGGTTACTTTCAGCTTTGGTCTGCTGCTCCGGATGCCTTCTGCCGCGTCGTCGCAATCCGCAACGAGTCGTTGGCAACGGTGGTGTCGGCGATCGATATCGTTGGCCATGCCAGCGGCGGCTCGGGCACCCCGCCGCTCGATCCGGCGGCCTTGGTGAGCCTTGCTGCAAAGCTGCGGGAACTCGACGGGATGCTCTCGGCTGGGGCGGATGCGGCGGGCATCGATCGGCTGACGAGTGCTGCCCGCGGTGTCAACTCGCAGCGGGCAGCGATTGCCGATCAGCTTGAGCGACTTGTTGAGGGGCTTCACAGTGGCGGTGGGGCGGGCTTGTCGCCAGTCGTGAGCCGCAGCCTTGCCGCAGTGCGAAGCCCGCTGATCTCCGAGGCGAGCCGGGAGCGGATTCTCCAACAGGCCTTTCCGTCCCCCTCCGCTGTGGTCAGGAAAACTTCCCTTGAGGCAACAGGCCGTCCTACCGGCGTTTTGGCTGAGCCTCCGCAGATTCAGCCGGCGGCGCTCGAGAGCATCGCCGCTTTGGCCGAGTGTCTGCCGGCGATCGTGGAGGCGGCAGATGCGGCATCCAAGAGCGACCTGCTCGCGAAGGAAATCGCGGCGGTGCGGCGGGAGATTGCCTCTCTCTCCAACGCCTCCGACGACAGTGACACGGCGTTAGATCGCGTTGTTCGCCTCGGCGGTCGCGTGGCGAGTTTGCTGGCTGATGTTGGGGCGGTGGCAGCGACTGCCAGTCAGGCTCAAGGCCGCGAGGGCCTGCTGAGCGACCGTGACACGGGGCTTTTTCGGGTGATGGATCTGCGAGACATCCCGCAGCTCGAACCCGCTGCGATCACCGGGCTTCCGGACTGGTCTTCCGAGAATAGCTATGGGCTCTCACTGGAACTCGTCAATGCGCAGAGCATCGCGGTCGGAAAGTCGACTAATCTGCGGCTGGCAGCGGATTCGGGAGGAATGCTGCCTGCCGGAACGGAGGTTCGCTTCCTCTTTGATCCCGCCTCGCTGGAACTGTGGCTTGCGGATGGATCTCGGGTGGCCGCCGACGTGCCGCTGCCCGTGGAATCGCTGGCAATGGAGCGGGGCGCGGTGCTGCTCACCGCGGTTGCCAGCCGCTACGCAATCACACCTGGGGAACGGGTGCTGCTGGAGGTTATCTGGGAATCCCCGCAGCAAGCGGCTGTGGCGCGGCAGCTGCTGCCGCTCCCTGCCAACCGGGCGATCGCGGTGGCTGCCAGGCAGACGACAGCAGGCAGCTGGCAGTGGGGCCGCGAACAACCGGCAACGGCTTCCGAACTGCAGCAGGGCGAGGTCGGCTTCCGGATGGTCCCAGGTGGCCTGGCGGCCTGGCAGCTGGCCCTGTTGAACAAGGCGGAAATCTCCCGTGACGTTGCTGTGTCGCTCTACGCGATCGGTGGCGAGAGCCGACAAGCGTTGGGGCCCACGCCTGGGCGTGATGTGCTCTGGCAGCGGCTCGTGGAGCAGTTCTCTCGCGGCCAGAGCCTTGGCACACCGCTTGGGGTGATTGAAAAGGCCGTTCTGCCTGCTGGCGAGACGCTCGTGCCGCTGGTGTTTCCCGCCGACGCGGCTCCCCCGAGTGAGAAAGCTCCACCAGCGACCGCTCCGCCGCCGGCAGAGCCCTCAGCCACGCCGCCGTCGATCGGCCCCGACCTGGCTTTGGTGATTCGCGAGCAGACCAAAGGCGAGCCTGCCCGTCAGTGGCTCTATCGACTCCGATGTGAGCCGCTCCATCCGCAAACGCTGCTCGAGGTCTCGGCCATCTGGAAGGAAGCTGGCCGCACGATCGAGTGGACCTTCGCGCTCAACGATGTGTGGGGAGAGCAGCTCCGCGTGCCTGCAGAGGGCGTGTCGATTGCCATCGAGCCGCTTCTTCCCGAGACAGGTCGATCGCTCCAGGTTCGACGTGGGCAGACGGTGCTCACCGGTGATCGGCGAAGCGATACCCTGGTGGCAAGCTGGAATGGGCCGCTCGCCGGCCCGCCGGCGATGGTGGCCGTCAACGTGAATGGCTATCCCAGAGCCTTCGTCTTCGCCGTAGCCTGTGAGCCGGGCATGGATGGCCAGGCCCAGCGGCCACAGCGCGACTGGCGGATGCTGCGGTTTGTTGAGCCTGCCCAGCCGCTGACGGTTCTCAAGGCGCCGGCATCGGCGGTGCCGATCACGCTTCAGGTCGATGCTCCTCCCGACGCAGGGGCTGGCAGCATTGGCCCACGACCGACGATCGCCTCGCTCGGCCTGAGGGAGATGCAGGCCGGCTCATTTCTCAAGCAGCCGCAGCGGCTCCTCTGGGTGAGCGAGAGCGACCGAGCGATCGCCTACACGCTGGAGAAAGCGGAGCCTCCCGTCTCCCTTGCCATTCGCACCACAGCGACCGACTGGCAGCTCGAACTTCCCGGTGATGGGTTTGTGAACGTCGATGTGGAGGCCGAAGCCATGCTGGTGCTTCCCGGGAATCAGCCACCGCTGACGACGGCGCGTCAGTTTGTCTTTGATGGCCGCCCCCCCACAGTCAACGTGCCTCCCTCGGTGAATGCCGTGGTGGGCCGGCCGCTCGTGATTCCCGCAGAGGTCGTTGACGATCCGCGAGAGGCGTTTGCGGGGGTGATCGGCCGGCATCTGCCGGGCGTTTCCGGTGTCGACACGGTGGAGTGGGCCCTTGATCTCAAGGGGGATGGCATGCCCGAAGCCTGGCAGCCTGCGGTCTCGACCGGAGCGGCGGCCTACGAGATCCGCCTCGACACCAAGCCACTTCCCGTTGGAACCAGGCTGCCGCTGCTTGTGCGGGCGACCGACCGCTGCGGTCTCGCCGCCCCTCCCCAACGCGTGTGGGTGCTGACTGCGGCAGAGGTTGCCAAAGGACGCATCGAAGGCCGTGTCGTGCTCGACGGACGGGGCGAAGCCAATGTGCCGATCACAGTCAGTGGCCCCGGCACCGTTCCGGCGGTGAAGAGTGGCAAGGACGGTGTGTTTGTCATCCCCGATCTCGAGGCTGGCGACTATGAGCTCAAAGCCAATGGCGTGGTGCGGAACGTGACCTACACATCCGCTGCCCAGAAAGTGAAGGTGGAGCTTCCCCCGGCACCGGTCAGCAGCGTGACCATCGAACTTGAGTGACTTGCCCCATGGATCTTCCAGTCGACAACCCATCGATGGCGGCGCCCGCTCGAGAGTCGTGGCAGCACACACCCGGTCAGCTGTCGCCTGTCCGCTCTGGCTGGCTGCTTCTTCGTCGCGTCGGTTCGCTTGCCTTGGTGGTGCTCCTGCTGGGGGTCATGCTTTCGCTGCTGCTCTCGCTGAAGCGGTATGTGCCAGTGGTGGCGGTGTTTGGCAGCGGCTATGAGTCGCCGTGGGGCCCGATCCCCATGACACACGAAGACCGGCTTCTGCTGGAGGGGCTCTCTCACTCGTCAGCGAGCATCTTTGAGCCACGGGTTGTGAGCTGGCAGGATGCAAGCGGAAACCTGGCAACGGATTCACCGCAAGAGTTTGTCACTGCACTGGTGTCCGAAGTTGCGTCCCAGCGTCCTGGCGGTCCTGCCAAGAATGTGATCATCGCCTACCTCTCGATGGTGGGCACGATCGATACGGAGGGGGTGGCCTGCCTAGTGCCGCCGCGGATTTCCGAGACGGAGACAATCAGGGGCAGTGAGCGGCTCGTGTCGGTGGCACGACTGCTCACCGAACTGCGGTCGGCAGTCGATTCGCAGGTGCATCTGGTAGTCGTCTTGGATGCCTGCCATGGCAACCTCTCCTGGCCGCTGGGCCTGGTGGAGGGCGGCTTCCCTGTTGCGGTGCAGGCCACACTTAACAAGCTGCGGCTAAGCCGCACCTGGGTTGTTGTGCCCGCAGCGGCAGGCGAGACGTCGCAAGGGGATCCAGCAGATGGTCACTCTGCCTTCGCCCGTTTCTTTGCAGGCGGGCTGGAGGGGGCCGCTGATCGCCATGTCGGTGGCGATGGCAATGGTGTTGTCGACTTGAGGGAGCTGCTGACCTACCTGAGGACCGAGGTGCGGCGGTACACGGTGAGTCGGTATGGGGTTCGCCAGACGCCCCAGGTGATGCCCGCTGTTCCGCAAACGGATCCGCCACAGCTCACCTGGGCCCGCAAGGCGGTGGTGCCTGCACGCCTGGAAGCTGCCTTGCCAGAACCGCCGGATGAGGCGGCGGAGAGCCCCACGGCAGCCGCCGCGGAGACCGACTGGTGGCTGCGAGACCGCTGGCAGGTCGCGGAATCGATTCGGGGTACGGCCTCCCATCAGCGACCGCGGCTTTGGCAGCAGTATCAGCGGCTGTTGCTAAGGGCTGAGATGCTTCGCAACGCCGGCGTGGCCTCGCAGCAGCAGCAAGGCCAGGTGGAGGTGCTCGCTGAGCGACTCGAGATCGAGCTGACGTCGATGGATGTCGCCGACACACAGTACCTGGCCTCGCTCCGCCTGCAGCCGCTGGCATCAGCCATGAGGCCGCAGAGCCGGTCGAACGATCTGACGGACTGGACCGATGCGCTGAAGCGGGCAGTGCTCGACACGCAACAGAAGCAGCCTCCGCCACAGGCTGACGACACGTATGTCACCGTTGACCTCTGGAACCGTCGAGCAGACGCTGCCTGGGGATGGCTGACTGGGCGGATCGAGGCGGGCGGTCGAGTAGATGCCGGCATGCTGCAGCGATGGCTCGAGAAGCTCGGCAGCACTGGGGGCGCTCTTCAGGCCGAGCCGACGCAGATCCATGCCGTCCGGATGCTGCTTCGCGAGCTCGACCCCCAGGTCTGGCAACAGGCACCAGAACTGCCGGGGAAGCTGCTGCGGCTGATCGGACGGTCGCGGGAGGCCTGCTTCCCGGCGGATGTGCGGGCGGACAGGTTGATCGCGTTGCTGGCTCCGCGAGCCGCTGCGGATCGAGCCCTCAGAGCGGCGATCGATCATGCTCTTGTGGGCGATCCCAGCTCTCTGCGGGAAGCGGAGCGGCTGCTTGCGGAGATCGAATCGTCCCAGGGACGCACGCTGGAGATAGGTCGCCAAGCATCGGCTGCGTATCGGTCCTCCGACGATCTGTTCGATGAGTTTCCCTGGCTCGTCGCCTGGCTGGTTCGGGAGCAACGGGTGGCGGCTATTTCTGGTGGCGAGGCCGCAAGTGAGCGGGTGCAGCAGGCTGCTCGTGAGATCGATTGGCAGGCCACGATCGACACGGTCGCACGGTTTCAAAGGCTTGTGGCCGAAATACCCCGAGTCGCGCTGCAACGGCTTGCTGAAGAAGATGTCGAGCAGCAGCGAATCGCAGAGGAGGTCTTGCAGCGGCTTTCGCAGAGTCAGCAAGACGCCGAAGCTGCGGTCGCACCGTTGCGTGATGCCCTGTCAGCAGCGGTCAGTGAGCTGACGACGTCGTCGCCAGACACCGCCGAGACACTCGGCAGGCTCTCCCGCATTCTCGACACACCGCTTGTGCGTGGTGACCCGCGGCTGCGGCTCCTGCAGCGGGCCGATCGGCTGCGTCAGATGCTGCGGCAGGTGGTGTTCACGGAATCGGACACGCTCCTCGAGCCTGAGCCGGTCTCGAGCGAGGCCATCATGGCGTCCTGGACAACCTGGCACGACATCGCCGTGAATCCGCTCCTTCCGGTGCTCACCACCACGATCAGTGGCATCTCCACGCGGCCACTGCAGGTTGGTGAGATTGCCGCCTCGCTTGGTCGGCAGCTTGCTGCTGTGCGGGCGGAGATCGGAAGGATCCCGCAAACCATGGTTGAGGTCGAGCAGGCTGCCACGCGGGTGGAGAACGAGATTCCGACCATCCCGCTAGGGCCGCAGCGCGATGCGAAGCGGATTGAGTCGCTGATTGCGACGGCTTCCGGAGGCCCCAGCTGGAGGCGGCTTGCCGGCATCCTCAACCAGGCGGGGATGACCGCCCCATCGCCGGTTCGGAAAAGCCTGCTCGCCGCCTGGCACGACCGTCTGATCACCGCGGCCACGGACGCTCTCGACGATTTCTGGGCAGGAGCACAGCCTCAGTCGCCCGTGTGGTGCCTGGCTGCGGCCCGGGGCTTTCTGGAGAAGGCTGAGGAGGTGATTCGCGAGGCTCGCATTGAGCACGGCACGTTGTACCGCCGAGCGTTGCGGGTGCGGCTCACGCAGCTGGAGGAATCGTCGGGGCTGGCGTTTGGTGAGGGGGACTATGGGGTGTTGCAGCTCGACCCGCGGGTGATTCGTCTCTACGACTCACGCGTTCTCCAAGACAGTCCGCCCAACGTGGCAGTGCTCACGCCTGAGCTTGGTGTGCCGGCAGGCTTGGCAACGCTGCAGTTTACGGAAACCGACTCGGGAAAGCCGCTGCCCCTCGCGATCGGCAGTGAGGGATCTCCAGTGCTGCGGCTGCCACTTCCAACGGGCTCGCAACGGATTCCCGGCGAGATCCGCTGGCAGGTCTCGCCCTCTGCAGTGGAGCTCTTCGGGGGAGCCTACGGTTCGCACCGCGACGCCGAACAGGTCATCGATGCGATCGCATCGTTTCGTGGCCACCGCCTCGTGACAGCAGCTCCGCTGGCGATGGGCTCAGCGATTCGTGTGATCGAGTGGCAGCGAGCTGCTCCCCAATCGCCCCGGGTCATCGTGCGTGGTGAGATCCCCCGCAACCGTGCCGTCGCGATTGTGTTTGACTGCTCCGGCAGCATGGGTGAGCGGCTGCCCGACGGGAGGACCCGGCTGGAGGCTGGTCGCGAGGCCCTGTATGAGGTTCTCGAAACGATCGCCCGAGACGGGGGCTGGAGCGTTTCCCTCTGGCTCTATGGCCACCGCACGCGGTGGACACGCAACGACCGTGGCGAGTTTGAGGCGACCCTGACGGACGCGGGCAAAGTCGCTGAAAAACAGGTGCTCGCCGCAGGCGGCACATTCCGCCTGGTTCCCGGTGACGATGTGGAGCAGGTGATGCAGCTGCAGCCGCTGGTGCCGATTCAAGTGGCCCACATCCGCTCGATTGTGGATGCCGTCGAGCCAGGGGGTGAGACGCCGCTCTACCTGGCGATCCGTGAGGCGATTCAGGCGGACTTCGGCGGTGGAAATCCGGGGCCCTCGCATGTGCTCGTGGTGACCGATGGAGCCAACGACCAGTCAGGCGGGCAGATCACCACGTCGTCCGACGTGCAGCGGACGCTCTCGCTGCTCAACTTTCGTCGCAAGCAGCAGGACGAGGTGCGGATCGATGTGATCGGCTTCGACCTCCAGCCCGGCGTGTATGACCGACAGATTCGCCTGCAGGATCTGCAGAGCGTGGCGGCTGATTCTCGTGGTCGTTTCTTTGATGCCACCGATGCCCAAGGTCTGACCGCCGCTCTGCGAACCTCGTTGGAGGTGCAGC
>ERZ891134.1226-NODE-1226-length-18387-cov-10.031802_pt1 | contig 18387 bp, 9 predicted proteins | sample MGYA00520888_ERZ891134 | MGnify/ENA primary metagenome ERZ891134 (study PRJEB32303, sample SAMEA104408692) | aquatic metagenome | biome: Brackish water; feature: Coastal; material: water | place: Baltic Sea | collected 2014-10-23 | depth 10 m ... | reverse complement strand
AGTGCTGATGTGGTAGCGATGACAGCAATACCACCAGTCATGACTACAGATCCAGGAGAAGGAAGACCAGCAATTACCTGCTCTGGAATGGAGACTTTCTCTGTAATCTGAATACACTGGTTACCAATCAACTGGTAGTCAGTAACTTTCTTTCCAAATCCTTCGATGTATGTACCCACAGGTTCTTTTGCCTGCTGTGCTGCTGTAGGGCAATCAATCTTATCAGTAGCAGCGGGAGTTTTAGGTATCGGTAGATCAGGAGCAGCAGGAGCTTTAGGTTGCCTTGTATCTACATTTGGACGCTGTGTTGGCAGCATCTGGTTAGGTTCAAATGTGGGTGGATTGAATGACGGAACTTGACCGTCACAAAACACCATGTTACCTCGTGGATCTACTTCCCTAAGGTCATCAGTCTCTCGTGTTTCAACACACCCAGGCATATCTACCACAGGAAATCCCAGATTGACAGTAACTGGAATTGGGTATCCTGTGAAGACTTGTGGGATGTTAGAGTCAAAAATATTTACATCAGGAATAGGATTCCCTGTGATACGAATTTCTTTTATTTCCATCAACAATCATTGAATACTTTGCCAACTTCAGATCCAACACTTGAACCAACACGCTGCCCTAAGAGAAGTGCCCAACCACCTGCTAACCAACCCACGTAGGGGATGCCAGCAAGGGCAGGAACAGCAACGCCAGCAGCAAGGGCACTACCTGCCATCGCACCTTGACTCCGTGCTCCAGCGTCCGCCACGATGCACTCTACGTCTTTCGCAGTTAACTTTCCCTCTTCATCTGTTGCACCTCCCAGATTTCTGGTGCCTTCACGGGTGTATTGATCACGGCGATACTCATTTCTAACTTCAGATCCACCACCAAACAATCCACGCTTCTCTTTATCAACATCCAGAGACCTTTCGGACTCTAAAATCTTAGGATCGTCAGCACGGAATTCAATTTCATAACCATCCTTGCCTGCCTTAATCCTGTAAGAAGAATAAGGACCACGAGGAATGTTAATTGTAGGTGGTTGATGAACCCCCTCTTGTGGTCTCAATACATACCCCAGCAGTCCAATGTGAGAAACACCAACAAGACCAAGTAATGCCAACCCAATAGTCTTTATTGGCAATGTTTTCTTTGTTGGTGTTTTGTTTGTCATTTTCCGAATGGGAGAGCAGGACCTGTGGTTGTAGGCATGGCAGGACCAGTAACTTCTGACATCTTAGGCATAGCACCATCGATCATACCAGGAAGTGCTTCGGTAACTGCCTCAGTAACTGCCTTGGTTACTTTAGTTCTAGCATCTTCGATAAGTGTATCTTTATTCAGATACAGATAAGCACCCCCACCAAGGACTGATAGGGAAACCAGACCTGATAGGAGTGCGATTAGGTTAATCAGTTTTTGCATCTTTCTTAGGTTCAATAGCGGAAACAACCTCTGGTTCTTTCTTTGCTGCTGGTTTGGCAGGAGCAGCACCGCCACTCTTAGCGGGCGACAATCCAAAGGCAGCTAATGATCCAGAGAAGACTGAAGCAATGAAGGTAGGGTCAAAGTCAAGAATCTTTTGACCGTTAGGTAAGCGAACGTAACTAAAGGTTAGGAGAGAAGCAGACCAAATAAGTACTACTACTTTCACCAAATTACCAAGAACTTCACTTTTATCTTCATGATGGTCCTCTTTCTCTTCTACCTTTGCTTTGGATTTATTTCCAAGCATAGGTATAGGAGTAAGGCTCTTCTATTTATCAATAAATACATAAGGACGAATATTCCCAGCACAATGCCAGCAAAAAGATTTACAAAGTTTGGTGTAAAGAGAGATAACAACTTATCCGATTTACCAAACGCGAGGATTGCACTCAACAATATTCTTGATGGCCTTAAGGGCAGCAAAGATTCTTTCGTTTCAGAAGACCTTGATTGTATCAGAGGAATATTCCCATACAACATTACAACAGCAGACTTTCAACAGATTGCGGGCACTGCTGTTAAAACAACACTATCAAGTGGTGTCTACGATGTCTTCCGACCACTGATCACAATTGAAAATAGATTCGATAGAGCATACTTCACTGTATCAGATCCATTTTTCTATGGTGGCGATGGTCCAACTACAAGATACTATGATAACGATCAAATAAGCAGAGATTCATTTGGAAACTTTGTTGAATTTACTGGAAATCCAAAAGACCAAAATAACTTTTGGGAGAGAGGAAACTTTGTTTTTGCTGATAAGATAAACACAAACAATCTTTCTCTCTTTGGAGGCATTGAATGGTCTGGATTTTACAAACCAACTGAAAGTGGAGTGTATCGTTTTGCAATAAACACAGATGGATTCTATGAATTTGAATTCAATACCACTCCATTAGAAACAGGTGGTGGATCTTTTGTAAAGTATGGTCAGTGGACAGAATCAACTAAAGTAATAAACATTTCTACTACCTCTGGAAGTTCAACGATTAATTTCACAAATGCTTCAGACATGAAATATATTATGACTGGCATGACTGTATCAAATGGATTTCCAAATGATGAAGATGGAAATCCTGCTATAGTAGAAAGTGTTAATGAAGCAGCACAAACATGTGTGATGAATGTTGCTTCCAACAACACATTAAATGGTGCAAATGTAACCTTCACAAAAGAACCAGGAACAGAAGGATCTAAGACAGTTACTATTGATCTACCACTAACAAAATTTGAAGCATATCCAATAAAAATAAAATATTTTGTTGACGAAGATCAAATACCAGCAAATACTTTTGTCTCAAAAACATTTGGATTTTATGATATTGAACCAGGAGAAGGTGGATCTAATGGAGAATTAAGATACAACAAACTCTACGATGAACAATACTTTGATCAGTATTTCTCTGGTGACTTTAAAGTTTTCTTAGAAAATTCTGTGTCTGTTGGCGGAACTGAATTAGATGAGGCAGGTACAATTGGAACCACAAAAACAACAAATGATGGAGACAACTATGTAGATGTTGCTTCAACAAGACAAGTTTACTCTACATATGAACCACCAAAAATTCCAAGTGAAGTTTACTATGACAAAACAGGAGTTAGTTATGTAGACCAAGGGAAAACATTAACTTTTAGCAACACAGAAAATCTTGAGATTGGAAACTATGCTGTTGGAAATGGCATACCAGTTGGAGCAAGAATAGCAAGTATTGTAGACACGGAAGTTGTTATTCTTGATCAACTATGTACATCAACTTTATCTGGACAAACAGTTAGATTCATAAATCATAAAGGATTGGTAACAACAGGAGTATTTACATCATGCTCAGGAAATACAATCAGTGGTTTAACTTTTGCAGATGACTCCAGAATTAGAGAAGGTCAGGTAGTTGTTTGTCCTGGATATACTGGTTCTAATTGGGCAAGAATTATCTCTTATGATTCAGTTGCTAACACGATAACAACAACCCAACCACTGAATACAATATCAAGTACAGATGCTATCTACATCTATTATGATTCATCCTTAGTTAATCAATCACTGGAATCATTCTGTGCTGGTGTATATGCAAAAAGAATTGTTCCACCATCTGGTCAAACTTACGACTACACATATCCAGCTGGAACTACACAAATAACTTTTGACGATACCACAAATCTGAGCAACGGAATGTATGCTCATATGTATCCTAAAGTTCCATACACTGAGGTTTCTGTAACTGGGGGAACAGAACTAAGGAGTAGCGTAACTATATCAGTCACTGGCAACATAGTTACATTGTCCCAAGGACTTGCTCAGGATGTAACTGTCACAAGTTCGGTTGTGACTAATATGACATTCACACCAACAAATATCAACAAAGAAATTTGTTTTGTTCCAACAGACACCGCACCACCATTCAATGCTACAAGTGTTGGTCTTTCAACCAGCGAAAATATTCGTATGGTTCAGTCCGATAACTCAACTGCTAATCCAAGCGCACAATTAACTTACAATAACTTAGCAATCACAATTCCAGTAGGAGATATTCTTGAGGTAGAAACATCATCTGATAGTGTCTCTCATACTCTACCACTATTAGATGATAATGATAACACTTACTATATGCTGTTAGGATCTTAATAGAACAAAGTAAATTTCATTATTGACTGTAACTGGTAGCTTATATTGAAACACAGTTTCATCAACGTTAGTTGCTGTATTGACGTTCTGAAGTCCATTCAGAGTTGCAGTTGATGCACCAGTGTAATTAAAATTAAGATCGCCAATGTTCATCTCAGATGATTGTGTTAACAGATCACCTGTAGCAGTTTCCACTATCCAAGGGTTGGCATTACTTGAGAATGCTCTAAGTTTTTGTATATCATCCAAAGAAGACGATGGATTTGTAATGTATACACCACTCTTCTGATCAAATAAATCTGATGTCTGCTGATTATATGGATCAGGATCAAATACTCTTAGATGACCTTCTAATTTTATTTCATCTTTGAATGCATTGTTGCTATCTGTTCTTAGTTTTTTAGTTCTCAAGAAAGTTGACGAGTCAATGTTACCTTCAAGTGTATTGAATCTATCTTCAACTGATCCACTTCCAGCAAAAGAATAACTAAATTCTTCATCATTTACTTCTGGATTAATTATATACAAAAGATTTTGTTGTTCAACCTTGTTAGTTCTTATGAAAGCAATATCAACTTCAATAGGAGATGTTATAGAAATAAAATTATTAACTCCAATTTCAACATAAGCATCATCAACTTTAAACTGATCTAATGAATTAGAATAGACAACATAATACTTTTCATTTTTAGCAAGAGGACTTGGCAGTTCCAAGTCTTCATAAGTTATCCAGGATTTGTATTGAGAACTTGCAAATAAAGCTCCTGGATCAGTGTCATAAGTTATAGTTATTGTTGTTGTAGAAGGAACACTTTGAACTTGGTGCTCTCCATTAATATTACCACCAGCAATGTCAAATCTGGTTTCTTCCAGAGTTATTAGTGGCAATGCTGCGTTGGGATCTATTCCATGTGGCATGTTAGTGGTGATTGTAATGAATCCACTAATACCACTCTGCGTCCATACAGCATCTTCTATTAAATGAACTGGTTTAATCTGCTTCAGAGGATCACCATTACCATATGCAATCAAAGAATTAAACTTAAAAGAACTCTCAATTGGGTCAAAAGAATATGCAGTATCAGTAGAAGATCCAGAAGGATTAACCCAGATAAATTCAGATTGGTTTGATGAATTACCAGCAAATACTGACATGTCTTCTGATATAGAACCAGTTGCCAAGTTGTTTATTGCTTTTGCTTCGTCTATTGTTTCGTCAAGATTTAATTCTCTAACGAAACCTTGGTTTAGAATTGCCATATTAGTCTGTCTGTACTACCCAACCACTTGCTTGAAGAATTGCTTTAGCTGCTGCACCAGTATATAGTTCTGGATCAGTGCTACTTGATGGTGCCGTATTTCCAAGAAGGTTAATAGAAACACCTCCTCGTTTTGCTGCACCATAATTACTAACCAAATCAAATAAGATATTATCAATATCAGTTTGACTTAAATTATTATTAGACAAGTCTAAGATTCTGAGTTGTGGAAGATTAATGAATGATCCAATTAGATAAGAAGAGAATCCTGGGTTATTGTTATTAGAAATAAACCTTTGGATTCTTGGGCAGATAGAACTTAGATTTGGAATTTGACCATCAAATTTATTAGATGATGCATAGCAGTATATTAAGTTTGGCAGTCCACTGAATGAAGATGAGAAAGAATCTAACTGATTATTACTGATAAAAATATAGCGAAGATTATTTCTATTATTAAATGATACCGATCCAGTAAAGTTGTTCGTGCTTAGATCAATATAATATATGCTTGGTGAAGAAGCAAATGTTGGTAGAGTTCCAGTGAATCCATTATACTGACATCTAATGTATCTTAAGTTACCAAGACCAGCTGTGTTGGGGAAGTTTCCTCCTGCTCTTCCATATGATATAAAATAAAAATAGTAGAGAGTAGAAGTAATTGATTGTAAGCAGTCTTCCTCTAACTCACCCGCAAACTTAGTATTGTTAGCAATGATGTAAATGTATTGGAGTGCTGTTCCGGTGAATGTATCATTGTATAGAAGTTTATAATTAGGATCTCCAGGGTTTCCATAATTTCCTGGTGTTCCATCTCCAGACTTATCAAATCTACCACCAGTAAGTCCATTGCAAAATCTAAGATCAATATATCTCAGTCTCTTATTACCTTGGAACTTTGGTATAGGTCCAGATATAGATGCATTATATCCATACAATGTATCAAGGTTAGAACAATTAATTAATTTGTATGATGTATTATCTATGGCACCTGGATTAAATAATTGATTATTGCTACCCTGTCTATTGTACTGGAAATAAAACCCACCAAGACTTGACTGATTTTGAAGAGATGGAATACTTACTCTTGTTCCTCCAATGTTTAAGTAAGAAATTTGATTTGTTGCAAGTGTGAAAGCAGTGTCAGATAGATTCCAGTTGCCGTATAGATGAAGGTTTCTTAAACTCGTAAGAGTTTTTGGACTTCTTCCATTACCATTGTCAGCAGGGAATGCTCTGAAGTCGTGGTTGTAAATATAATATGTCTGAACTGTATTAGAAACAAGTGGAGTCTCATGATTGCCAGCTTGACCAGTACTATCACTATCTGGATAGAATCTTAGACTATTAATCCTGCCAACATCAAAATAATTTAGATTTGGAAAGCGATTAGCAAGGTCATCATTATTATCAAATGCAATAGATCCCTTGAAACATCCCCTCATTCTAAATGTAGAAAGAGTGGTTGGCAATTTATTCAATACATTAGTGTTAAACTTTCTCTCTGTTGCAATTGCAGATTGATAGAGATTGTTTCCGTCAAGGTAGAGCGATGTCAAACTTGGAGAGAAAAATGTTAGATCAGGTAATTCTCTAAAATTATTATACTGAATATCAAGATATGTGAGTGAAGTAATCTTGATCGATGGCAATGAATTCATTCCAATACGAGACATGCCAAGGAAGTATATTTTTCTTGGGTCATAATACACTTCGATATCTCTTTCTTTTGCGAAAGGACTTCTGTACTGAAGATAGGATCTTAATCCACCAATATTTTCATAAGTTTCCGTAGCAGATCCATCAACTGGTCTTATTCTATATGAAACTCTTGAATTATTAGCAACATAACCAGTGAGTCTAATATCAATGTCAGCGTTTCTAAAGAATCCACTGAAGATCAGAGGGATTCCTTTCATCGCATAAACATATCTTGGAGTTCCATTAATGTTTAGTTTAATTTTATGCGTGGGAACTTCAGAATCAAATAGTCTTGGCAGTGCTACTGTTCTTGACTTGAGTTTACCTGTAGCAATACTACCACCAACCGATACAGATCCCCCAAAAAGAATAGGATCTGTTGGTGCTTCACTTGCTCCTACTTGAATGCTACTCCAAGAACTAACACGAGATGTAGATATGTCTGCCCACTTAGCAGTTGCTGATGTATTGGGTTGCAGTTTACCTTCTAAGAATCTAAAACGAATAGCAGACCCAGCAAGGTTACCAGCAATATCTAAGTTGCCTGGCATCTGTGTATCAACACCACCTCTTTGTGCAAGAATATTAAGATACAATGAAGTGTCTGCATTATATCTATCAAATGTTCTTACAACTGGTCTTGATAAGTTTGATACTGCCTGAAAATCTTCAGAAGTAGCAGACACACCAGAAGTACCAAGACCACGAATCAAATCTAAATCTCTCCTGTCAAGATTTAAATTGTTTAGAGATTCAGTTCTATTTAAAACATCAGCAAGAGATACATTAACATCTAATCCAAATACCAGTGAGTTCTTTAGTGCCATTATTGCTGTTCTACGTAAGTGACTGTTGCTTGAACATTAGTATCAGATCCACTCTTAGATCTACCAATGAAGAACACCGCTTCTGTATTTAGAAGGTCTGGGGTAATTAACTCTTTATCAAAATCAAAAATATTAGTCAAGTCAATCGTTTTAGTTTGATTGGAAACATAGAAAGTATCAATGACAGTGTATGGTCTCAACTGATTTGTATTTTGAATATCAATAGAAGCAGATGATAATCTTTCTTTCTCATCGTAGTTTGCTGGAGATAATGTAAGATCTCCAGTAGAAGTAGTTGTATTTCCTACTGGTCCAACCTGAATAGATCCAGCATCAACTGCCATACCAGGAGAAGTATACCATCTTGGGTTGTATGTATTTTTAAACTCTGTCTGTTCTGTAATTACGATAGAGTTCAAGCGAGAATTATCTCTTGTATCAACAAAGAAGTATAGGGGGAATGGTTTAAAGTTAAATGCTTTCTTTCTTAGAACTCTGTAAGATCTGAGTTCTACAGCAGTAAACCAAATAGCAGTGTTCTCTACAGGATTTGTTTGAGTAACAATCGGACCACTGATTTTTACATATTCATAATTGATTGGTGATCCACCAGAATTATCAGTATAAGATCTTGTATCAGTTAAAAAATATTCTCCAGTTCCAGTGTTTGGTACTTCATCTTGCTGAACAGGATTATGTCCAATCTCACCACCCTTTGGATTAAATCCAAAGTTAAATGAACCACCACCTGCTGTTCTTAGATAGGTAGCAGCAGCATCATAATCTGGATCTGCATCCTGATCTGTCTGACTCAAATTTAAATCAGAACCAAGAAGTTGTTGAACCGAAACAGATTGTGGGTCTTGAACTGTTACCTCTGCAAAAGAACATCTTCCACTATTAGATCCTGGTGGATTTTTAATCCTGTAATCAACCGTGAATGGCATGATTCTACCGAAAGTAGTTTCACCAACTTCATATCCATTTGCATCTTTTCCAATACCTTCAGAATGCCACTCAGCTTCAAGTCTTGCGTCCAATGGAAGAGTATCATAATCAACTCCAGATAGATCCTTCCATCCAGTCAAGTCTGCAAGAACATCATTTGGACCAGCATTGGTTTGTGGTCTATAGTTAGTAACACCAAATTTAAAATCAGCATACTGACTACCATTTGAAGAGGATTCTCTTGGATAAGCATTCATCCAAAGGAACTCATTAAATCTACCACTGATTGGAATAGAAGATGCTGCAACTAATCCATAGTTTGATAATCTTGCTTCCCATCCAGTTTGAGGAGTATTTGTTACCACTCCTCCTATCTTAACCTGAGTTGGCATGATTCTAAAAAGATCTGATGTCTCAGAAATTTTTTGGAATGGTTGATCATCTTCTTCATTTCCCCCTTCAGCACTCCATCCATCAAGAGTACAAGATGTATAACCAAGTGTTGCTACTTGTCCAGTAAATTCTCCAAGATAAACATTCCAGAATCCTGGTCTAATAATTTTAGAGAAAGCATCTGTTTCTAAGAACAGAGGTTGAATTTCAATAGAAGTTGAGGCAGGAATCTCAGCAATTGTTGCTTTGCTAATCGTTATTGTATTACCATCAATTTGAGTAATCGTTGTTTCAGAATCAAAATAAGTTTGCTCACCAATAAAATCTCCTACTCTCAAATTATCCACATTGTTCAAGATGATTTCAGTTGATCCTAATGATGCAGTAGATGTAACATTTTTATTCAATATATCTAATTGAATAACTGATTGAGAGTATGAGTTACCTCCCGTATTTTGAAAACTAAAGATTCTATTAACACCAATTTGTCCCGAGTCAAGATTTGGATTATAGTTCTGACCATGACCAGGACATCCAGTACACTTAACTACCTTGATTTCAGTTAAATCATCAGCAGATATTGATAGCTGCTTCGGAATAATAGTCTTTTTATTTACAACTTCTTTGCCAGTAGAATTAAGAATTGTATTCTTTGGATAGATACCAATCAATGATACATCTTTATCAGTCTTTACTTCCTTCACATCAGAAGAACTTGAATAAACTTCAACTGTTCCTTCATCTCCACCATCAATATAACAAGAAGTACCATACTTATAAATGTACTGGGGTGATCTAAGACTGATGTTATCCTTAATTTGTAGAGAGAAAATAAATCTGTAGAAAGGATCTCCCATGCATGGTCTATCAAGTTGGTTCTCAATAACCAATCTATGAAGCTTCACCCATCGTGCTTCATTATTTTCGACAGGAATAAATGCATAGAATTGAATACCAATAGCACCATACCATCCAAATTCAATCTTATACATTGTAACACGATTAAGAATAGCAGCATATCTACTATTTCCAGTGCCATCAATTGGATCTCCATTCCAAAAATCACTACCGATTACAGTTTCATATTGAGTTATTGTTTGTTGTGCTGGGTCATCTGTTTTAAATGGATTATCAATTTGATTTTCTGTTTGGTCTTCTGGAGTAAGACCAATCTGTGCAAGAATGCTATCTGATAGTGGAACAACACTACGTCTAACAATATTAAACTGAGATCCAACTACCTGAAATACTAATTGATCTGTTGGATTGCCAATGCCCCACTCAGTAATAGTATTAGAATCAGTAGCATCATTAGAAGTTCTAACACCAAAAGTATATCCACTAATTCTTCCAGGTTGATATCTAAATGCTCTCCTTGATTGCATGAAGATAAAACTTCCAAAGTTTGTTCCGTATCCAGGAGCAGTCAGTGTTGGAAAAACATTTTCTGGTAAATTTTGCTGAACTAAAGCAAGATTATTAATCCATTCAGCATCTAATAGTCCACCGTTAGGTCTCGTGATTACATCAAGCTGTATGTCTCTCCATGTTTCAGTCCAAATATCAACTTGACCAAAAAAGTTTTTTAGATTTAAATATTTGCTATTTACTGGGTTTGTAAATGATTCATAAAAATCTGTACTGGTATAATCTAAAGTACCATCAAAAGGAATAAATTTATTTTTAAATGCTTCATTGCCGTTGTTATTGGCAGGATCACTAAAATAGGTGTAAAGAAGTGTGCCAAGTTTTAAAAAGTTATTCCAATTTGTATATTTTGTTTCATCATATAATCCATCCACAGCAAATCTCGGTCCAAAAGGAAATGAATATGGCGTTGGGAATGCTTCCAAAACAATTGCAGATTCTTCTTTCTCTTCCCTAAGTCTGGACCTAAAGTGATCTCCATATAATTCAGATCTTCTTGTTACCCATTCAGTTGGTTGATATGTTCCACCATCTGCCGTATAAAAAACAAATCTACTATCATCCTGACCATAGCTAGATACATCAGCAAACAATGATAGTTGTTCTTCTGCCTTAGGAACACCAAGAATTGTTGTGCTAACATCACTAAATTCTGGAAACTGCTCTTCAATACTTAAAATAGATGATGCCCTAAGAACTAATTTCTTTTCAAGTACAGTAAAACCACTAACATTTGTAGATGGTCCTGTTCTCAAAGTGAATGTTATGTTGTCAACAACACTATCAACTATTCTTTCTTCATAAAATTTAATTCCTTCACTAATTCCAGTAGGGAGAAAAACAATATCTCCACCAGCAACGTCACTCAAGAAAAAGGAATTAACTCCAGTAACTGTCGTTCCACTTACAGAGAAAGAGTCTCCACGAATTTTTCTCTTTTTAATTACAGTACTATTCTTATCAGTATTAAAAGTTACTGGTGTTGATTTTGCCGATGAAGCTTCAGAAAGAAGATAACTATCTTCCTGCGAAACAAGAGGTGTTCCGCCTTCATCAGTTAATGGTTTACCACTTCTGACATTATAAAGTGGTTGGTCTGTAGTAATTAGTGGTGCTGGTCTTTTATCATGACCAATCTTTACTTCCTTTCCAGGTCTTGACATTATTTACTGCTCCTCCCATGTTAAACTCGCAAGTATGTCTCCTCTTGATACATCAGTAACAAGATCACTTAGGTCTCTATAGAATGCTTTAGATGCTGCACAAACATACAAACTCTCCACCTGATTTGTTAGAGGGAAAGATAGGTAGTCTTTATTATAATCAAAGTATGGAGCAAGATCAAACTCGCTACCAGCATTTGAAGAGAATAATGTAGTAACAACTTGTCCAGTTCCTGGGATTGGAGTTCTTTGCTCTGGTACTGTGAGAACAGCAGAGAGATCATTCAAAGTTGATTCAGCATATGGTGATGTTGGTGGGGTAAATGTTGATGGATTTGGTCCAGAATAATTACCAGCTGGCATAAATGATCCTCTGATAAGAACATCATTTGCGGTCTTTTGATTTGCAGTGAAGTACAACACGCCATCAATTTTTTCCAAAAGTCCAAGCATTGTATAAGCATTACCAGATGAATCTCCAGCAAGAGTATATCTGAAGTAACCATAAATTGATGCTCCATCAGACATAAAGTTTCCTGTTCCAGCACTCTCAGTTGTTTCTCCTGTTAGTGCTACTCGCTTTCCTCTTCTACCAACATCAACATAACTATTGGTTCCACCTGCAATTGATAGTGTGCCAAGGTAAGTATCAAACGTTTGGAACTTTGGAGACTTGAGTAGTTGAACTGTCAATACACCAGAAGATCCTGTAGCAAGACGAGTTGGATAAATCTGAACTCTGTTTCTTACTCCATTAATTTCTTCCCTACACTTGATTCCAATAAGAGGAGTAGGTCTATCAACTACAATGTCAATAGCAACACTGCTACCATTTTGAACTAACTGCTTGTTCAGATATAATCTTTGATTAGAAGAGTCAACCCAAATGACTCTAACGTTCTGATCGTTGCTGTTTCCACTGATGATCTTAGCATTCATATAATAGTCGCCTACATCAGGAGCTCCATTCATTCCAGAACCTGCCTGAGCAGTAGTAAGATCAATGTAAGGAGCATTAACATAAGTTGCTCCTGGTGTTTGGTTAACAGCAGTCTGTGCTGTAGAGCAGTTAGCACCAGTGATCCTATACTTAGAACCATAGATTGCTTCTTGATTTTCAGAAGCATAACTGAATAGTCTTACAGTTCCTCTGTCACCACCATCGATATAGTAAGAAGCACCATACTTGGTAATGTATTCAGAATAAGAACCAGCACCAGATAGATCCTTTTGAGTTCTTGCATCATCTTGATATCCAGCAGATACTTCAGAACCACCACCATAAACCATGTAGGTAATAGGTAGTGTAGCGTTACCAAGAGAAGCAACCTTCAACTGGTTAGATGCTCTGAGGTGATGAACTCTCACCCATCTTGCTTCACCATTACTTACAGGTACATAAGCAAGGAAGGTAGCACCAACAGCACCGTACCAAGAGAACTCAACCTTGTACATAGTAACTCTTGCTGGATCCAGGTTCCAAATACTACTTGCCTGGAGAACATCACCAGTAGTTGGATCAGTTACTGGTTGTCCAGCATAGAAGTTGAGTACATTATCACTATAAAGAATATCAGTTGTTGTTCCATTGATCTTCTCACCACTAAACCTTGATCTCGGAACCCTGTACTCATAAACTTTGTAGAACTTAGGATCAACATTAAATTGTATCCACTTCTTATAGAGTCTTTTGTTTACATAATTAATTCTTGCTTTTAAAGTAGCATAAGAACCAGTACTGCCATCAATTGCAGTATCAATATACCCTACAGTTCCAACAGTAGTTTCAGATCCTGCTGGATATAGATATGGAAAACATCCATCAGCATAACCTTCATCTAAGTCTGGATTAAAACTCTTATCAAAATAATTGGAACCAGTATACTTTCTTGTATCATTTGGAAGTAAGAAAGGTGTTGGTGTGGTAAGTGATTGACCATTTGCAGTAACAACTGCTGGACTCGATGTAGTCAAATCAATTACTTGAGCATCAAATACCGTAGTTCCTGAAGTCCATGGATCGGTTGGATTGCCTCCACCAACAGATGTATAAGATTCTTCATTGCAAGGAACATCAGTTAATTGAATTAGGTTTTGTGTTACAAATGCTCCACCAATTGATTCTCTTCTTACTCTAACCCTAAGAGCATAAAATATTGCTCCGTCTGTCAAAGCATCAGTTGTTGTATTAATGTCATCCCCGTTGCCATTTTTATAATAATAGAATGATTGACCAATTTCAATGTTTGGTTCTCCTTCAGGAACAGTGACGATAATTTCATTTTCTGCAGTATCAACTGAATCAATAATATAATTTACTTTTGGTTTGAGTAGAGATACATCAAATGCAGCTGCATGTGTCATGCTAAGTCCATCCCTTAAGATGCACATCTCACCATAAGTAGCACCAGTTGGACTGTTTGGTATTGAAGACTTGCTTGTTAAACCATTAATAATAATTCCAGCAAGTTGATTGATTCTTCCAGTAGTTCCAGATTCCACAGAAGCAGCACTGAACAACCCATCAGTTCCTGCTTCAGATGCATTAATTGTTGCTCCATCAATATATGATGTAGTAGATCCAGGATCTGTGCCAGCAATAATACTAAGAATAGAATCCCTTACCGTAGTATGTCTGGAAATTTCAGTGCCAGCATCAACAAACAAAGCACCAGTTGCTTGGTTATAATATCGTTGTGCATTATATACTGTGTTGGCATTGCCACCATAACGAAGATCATCTAAGTAACCTTCGATAACATATCCAACGTCTCTTGCACATTTTTCCTTGTCAACAGAATCTGTAGTTTCTGCTGCTTTATTCATCAAGTACCATTTGTTTGCCTTGATGATTTCATATGCTCTTAAATAAAGGTTACCTTGATCTTCAATTAAACCAATACCAGTATCAGAATAATCTTCTACTTGTTGTCCAGTAGATGTTCCATAGGGTTTTGGATTAACTCTTACAATAGATTGCGTTCTTCTTACACAAGCAAAGTTATCTCCTTTGCCATCATTTCTTGATTCAAAATAGTATCCATCAAACTTATCAAAGATGCCATACTTTTTAATAGAAGGATTTCTAACTGCATCACCAGTAGCACCACCATCTTTAATGGTGTATGGAGAAGGAGTTAGTTTAACACCAAAAGTAGCAGCAGAAACACGACCAGGCTGGTATCTAAAGAATCTCTTTGATGTTAAGATAGAATACTTATCAGCAGGTGCTTCAATAAGAGCACCTGCTTCTTCTGCAATGTGAGTAAGTCCCCAGTCCATGTCACCAGGAACATCTGCATAAAGACCAGCATTATCTACAGTAGTAAATTGCTCTGGAAAGGTTGACCACTCAGATGGATTAACATCATAAGTGTTAACATCAGCAAAGATACCCAGTGCAACTTCACTTCTTGGAATACCAAGTAGAGATAGAGCAACTTCAGATTGCTGTTTGTTCTGTTCTTCGACAGGGATTGGTGTCTGGTCAGTTGCAATAACAACTGGTACAGAGTTTGCTGCATCCTGTTGACCAGGAGGGACTGGAGCAGTTCTACCGACAACTACGACGGCAGCATTATTGTTTACATTAGTGTTGTCAGGCATGTTAGATTACTCCTACGACTCCTCTGGCGATTATGAATACGTTTTCTACTTGTATATATCCTGTGTTTGTACCTGGAGTTGAGATTCCAACTCCAGTTGGTAAAACTAATTTAATTTTCTTATCAACTCCGCTTGTTATCTTATCTCCAACAGAAAGTGTATAAGAAGAAAGGTTTGGTGTGGAGTTATGACCTAAGATTTTTACTTTATCTCCAATCATTATCTGTTCAAAATAATCCTGACCAGATTCCGAAAGAGTTAACGTGTACGTTCCACTTACAGCATCGTAAACTCCAACCTGAATGGCAGGATCAATATCACTTCCCTTACTCAAGAACTCAGAACCAATAATCTCATGTGCATAATACTGATTTGCAGTTGGAACAGAAAGTTGTGCTGTCTCAGAAGCAGGAACACCCATTAAAATATATCCATTTTCCAAATCAGTTGTTGTTGATTGCAACTGGAACATTGGTTGACCAGCAACAATCCCACTTCCACCCTGAGTTAAAACATTACTTCCTTTGGTTTCTGTCGTTCCACTCTTTGTTATTGGGAATAAATGTCCAGTGATAGTTACATCAGAAAGATCTTTTGCTTCTCCTCTCTCAATATACTGGAAGACAGGACTTGTAAATGTTGTTCCTCTATTAATAATATAATTAACACTATTATAATCACTATCATATATGTCTGGTGTTGGTAACCACTCATCGTCTGGTCCAAGGATTAGATTGTTTAGAACATTAGTCTTACCAGCACCATAAATTCTAATACCTGTACCACAATTTCTAATAATAGATGCACTGATTCCAACAACCTGTGAAGTAGTTGCATCAACTGGTCCAGGGAATCCAAAGAACAATGAGTCAGTAATTCTTAAGTTCTCACTATCAGTAAATTGTGCCGCTACAGTACCATCTCTTTCTGTTTCAGATCCATATAAGAAGTTACAATTCCCAATCGAAGTTGTTAAAGATCCTTCAGCAAAAATTACAGGACCAATAGAGTTCAGAATTCTCATGTTCTGAATACTAACAAACTCAGAATTAACAAGATTAATCAAGGATTGATTCCCCTCATCAGAGAACCTGATATTGTTTTCTTTGTTACCATCGATAACAAAGTCTGCCATACTTAATCTCTTTGGTCCAGTAAATGCTGAAGATGCAAAATCATAGTTCTCACTATGAATCATAGATCCTTTGACACCTTCTTTAGCAGCAGTATTTACATAAGTTGTGTCAAAATATTGCTTCTTAAGAATCGTAGCATCTCCAAGACCTTTGATAGAGAAGTCATCTGGAACTTCAAGAGACTTAATTAAGAATGTTCCACCAGGAAGGAAGACATAATTTTGTCCAGATAGTTTTGCATTGTCAATAACAGTTTGAATAGCATTTGTGTCATCATGTACAACTTGAACGGTTGTTTCAAATGTTACATTAGCATCCAATACAATAAAGTTTGCCCCAATATCTTTAATACCACATTCGTGCCATCCTCTCCTCTGGACGGTTGGTAAAGTTCTTGGGAAATGAAGGAGAGTATTCTTATATCTACCATCATTTTCTCTGCTTGTCCAAGATGGAACGTCATACCCACCAAAATCATTCCACACAATTCCACTTGTTCCAGAACCTAATTCTTCTGGTCCAAGAATTGCAATCAATGCTGCTCCAGATCCAGTAGAATCAAGAATTGCAGAAGCTTCAGTAGCATATTCTGCTCTGTAAACTAACAGTCCATAATCACCAGAAGATCTTGATAGTTCTAACTTGTTGTAGTTAGAACCATTCATTCGAATAAGTTCAATATTCTCTACTATCTCTCCAGTGAAAGCAGAAACTCCAACGTCTCCTTTGAGGATATTGTATTGAGCAATCCAATACTTATAATACTTATGAGGATAACCAGTAACTGGTTGTCCAGGAGCTCCAAATACTGCACCTTCTGCAATTCTCTGTGCTGTAAATGATCCACCAACAACTCCATCTGCAAGTTCTGGTGGTAGTGTAGAAGTATCAGATGCACCAAATACCTTTACCTTATTGTTAAGATTAAATTGTTTGTATGCATCAACAACAGAAAAAGTTAACTTTGTATAATTGACTGACTCAATGGTTTCTGTTGATGGAGTGGTAGTATAAATCGTAGGATCTCCAGAAGCACCAAACTGCTCCGTAGCACCAAAGTCAGTTTCTGCTGGGAGAAGAATATTATAATAAGTTAGACCATCATTTGTAAACTGCCATCTATCTTCTGCTTCATTCCACCTAATTTCAGCAGAAGCAGAGGTTCCTCTCTTTACAGTTAGAGTAGCGTTTTCTGTTGGGTTTCCTGTTGTAAGATCTTCATTAAAAACAATAGATGTTGCATTTGTTTTTAATGCTCCGCCAACTACAAGATCAGAAGTAACTTGAAGTTCTCCACTTACTGATAGATCTCCAGTTGCAGTAATATTATTAAACTGAACATTCGATGTTGTGGAAATATTTTGAACCAAAGAGAACGAGATAGTGTCCCCAGTTCTCGACAAACTAATATTTGCATCTCCAGAAAAAGATACATCATCAGTTCCTGTTCCACTACCGCCAGCAGTTAATCTAACTATCTTGGTGTTTGTTGTCGCAGAATCCGCAGCAGAAATAGCATAAGTTGTATTGAGATCTGTTGGACTAATCCATGCTACTCCAGAAACAGTAGATGAAAGTAGTTTTCCAGAAGTTCCTACGCTATCAGAACTGTCACCAAGAGGTCCAAGAATACTAAGTTTTTTTCCAGAGAGAATTTTTAGTCCTTCAAGAACTTCAACTTGCCCGTCATTATTTAAATTGGTTAATTGATCGGTCTTTAATAGGGACATAATCTCCCATCAAACGTATATTTTTTATTCTTCTGTATTTATAAAGCGGGTGATCGGACTCGAACCGACGACATCTAACTTGGAAGGA
>ERZ891134.1222-NODE-1222-length-18402-cov-5.604622_pt1 | contig 18402 bp, 15 predicted proteins | sample MGYA00520888_ERZ891134 | MGnify/ENA primary metagenome ERZ891134 (study PRJEB32303, sample SAMEA104408692) | aquatic metagenome | biome: Brackish water; feature: Coastal; material: water | place: Baltic Sea | collected 2014-10-23 | depth 10 m ... | reverse complement strand
TCCGCCCGCCCCGGATCGACGCCAACGACATCACAAGTACCCGTCGCGAGTACCTCTTCGAATCCCTGAACGGTCCACTCACGTTCCCCGTAAGCGATCAAGCATTTCGTCTTATCTCGGAGGGTGGTGTAGCCGTTCGGATCCCATGCGCCCAGGGGTTCTTCAATCCAATCGATGTTGTATTCGTCGAATGCCTGAACTCGCTTGACTGCGGTAGCGACATCCCACTTCACATTGACACCACAGTCGATCATCAGCATCTTGTCTTCACCGATAGCCGATCGCATCGACTTGACGTACTCCACATCTCGGTTGTGTTCATAGCCCAGGTTCGCATCACCCCGCTTACCGAAGCCGACTTTCATGCCCTGCAGGCCAGTCGAAAGCCACTCTCGCGCTTCATCGGCCATAGCCGGAATGGATGCGTAGTGGGCATGCGATGAAGCAATGGCAGGCAAGCGATCATGCACCGGGCCGCCGAGTAACTCCAGGACACTCTTTCCAAGGGCCTTCCCTTTGATGTCCCACAGAGCGATGTCAATCGCTGACACCGCGTAAGAAGCGATGCCGCCTCGGTACCCGTACCACCATGAGCGGTCCTTGAGTTTCCTCCACAAACGTTCAGTCTGTAAGGGATCCTCACCAAGCAGAGATTCAGCCATCCCTGCAATCACAGCTGCAGCCGCGGGGTTGGCTTCAGGGAACTGAGTAATCGACTCTCCCCACCCGACTAGGCCTTCGTCTGTGGTGATTTTCACTAAACACAGATAGCGAGTGGCATTGAAGTCATTCGGTTCCGGGTAGGCCACAGGTATCGGTTCAACGGACGTGATCTTCATGGGGCTCCTTCAGTGCACATCGGCCAGTACCATAAGCCATTGCCGGTAACGATTCCAACAGTCGCACTATCGCGAATCAGACGTTAACCCAACGCGCGAGGGCGCTAAGGTCAATTTCAATCAGACGAACGTGGGGTGCGGGGTGGCCGAAGAAGGCAGATCAGTCAACATCCATGACGTAGCGCGCCGAGCGGGCGTTGCGGTGTCATCGGTATCACGCGTGCTGAGCAATCACCCAGACGTTAGTGAACGTATGCGAACGAAAGTCGAGAGTGCGGCAAAGGAACTGGGCTATTCGCCAGACCCAGTAGCTCAGAGCTTGAGAAGTGGCGCAAGTCGCCTTATCGGATACGTCGTTCGCGACTTCATGACGCCTTTCTTCAGCGAAGTCATTGAGGGACTGGAGGCGGTGCTCACGAAAGCTGGCTACACCTTGCTGGTAATGAACGGGGGTGGTCAACCTAAACAAGAAATTGAGCGCATCGCTATGCTCAAACAGCGCCGAGTCGACGGGCTCCTACTTTCAACCGTGATTGACGCCACCCCGAAACTTCGCAAAGCTGTACTGAGCTTCGATAAGCCAGTCGTGATGGTCGACAGGGACATTAATCGGGCAGACGTCGGGCGCACACTCTTCGACCACGTAAGCGGAGTTTCCGAAGCCACTCGGGATCTAGTCACCCTGGGGCACGTACGGCTTGCCATGATCACTGGTACCGCGGATGTTCGTCCCACACGTGAGCGGCTGAACGGATTTCGGCAGGGGCTAGCAGAAAATAGTCGTGCCCTCGAGAATCGAGTGGAGGTCACAGGGGCTTTCAGCGCCTCATTTTCTCGCGCCAAGACGACTGAACTAATGAGTGGGCCGATCAGGAAAAGGCCCACAGCGATACTCGCCGGTGGCGTCCAAGCCACGATCGGAGTCCTTGAGGCGCTGTCTGATCTGGGAATTCGCCCAGGCGAAGACATCTCGCTGGTCGTAGTCGACGACCTCCCGTGGCTGCGCATTTTGCGACCCAGAATTAGCGCCGTCGCTCGTGACCCTGAGTCCATGGGACGGGTCGCAGGGGAACTCATCCTGGCCCAGATTGGTGGCGCCCCTCCCTCAACTGTGGTGCTGCCTACCCGCTACGAACCCCGCGACACTTCTAAACCTCGACTAACCGCCCACTGACACAGGTCACCGCTGGTATTCAGGATTTGGTTCCTGCACACCGTGGACTGGTCAATGCGCTGCCCCTACTCCTATGCGTTGCCGGGGGCGTCTGGGTACTACCGAACGCTAAATCGGTCAGTAGAAGGACCGATACATCCTTGTCACCATCGGCTAAGTGCCAGGGGATACACGGATTCCCAAGGAAATATCTCATCAACGCTAGTGACGGCTCTGACGCTAAACGCGGATAGCCTTCTGGAATGCGCAACGTGATCGTGACTAGGGGCTATCTAGAAGGAACCAGCAAATCTGCAAATAGATTTCTCGGATCCCGAAGCGTGACCGTCGGTGATCAGGTGATGTTCGCCACACATAACTCCGCGGAATTGCTCATGCTAGTACTTCGCTGCCTGAACAGCGGCATCGCACCAGCGCTAGTAAGCGGCGCGGCCACCTCACGTGAAGTGTCCGAGATGGCGCATGACATCGGAGACATACGAGTCATGACGGATCAGGACGTGAGGATTTTCGCCGAATCGCTCGAATCTCCCGACACTGATTACATCGGTGCGGGGAACTCTCCACAATGTCGACCGCTGCACTTCACCTCCGGTACGTCGGGTCGGCCAAAGGCGGTGTGGAGTGGTTGGTGGTCACCGCAGACCGCCGCGGAATGGATCGAGGACGAGACCTCTGCGTGGGGGATCACTGGCGATGACGTTCATTTGGTTTGTGGGCCACTGAATCATTCGGCTCCGCTGCGTTTCGCCTTACTGACGCTGCTAGCCGGAGGTTCGGTGATCGTGCCGCCGTCTTTTGACCCGGCAACTGTTGTTCACGCGATCGAACAACAAGGCGTGACAACGTCGTTCATGGCCCCCGCACACCTGCAACGCCTGCGCGATCATGTGGCAGATGCACCCATCAAGCATCACATGCGCCTGTTGGCACACGCCGGATCCGCGTGCCCCGATGAAGTCCGGCTATGGGCGTATGAGGTTTTTGGTCTCGATGTCGTGCAGGAGTTCTATGGTTCGACCGAAGGGCAGTTCACGCAATGCACCGCCCGCGAATGGCTCGAGAGGCCGGGAACGGTTGGCCGAGCGCGGCCGGGTCGGCAGATGCGCGTCGATGCGGACGGCCTGCTGTGGTGCAAGCCGCCGGCATGGGCGCGCTTTTCCTACTGGGGTGATGCCGACAAGACCGCGCACGCCTGGGAAGGCGATTGGTTCACCGTCGGCGATTACGGACACATCGATGTAGACGGCTACGTGTACTTGCACGGACGAAAAGGTGATCTGATCATCAGCGGCGGCGTGAATGTCTACCCTGCCGAAATCGAACGCGTGCTTGCCAACTTGCCCGGAGTGCAGCAAGTCGTCGCCTTCGGCGTGCCGGACGAAACCTGGGGCCAGCGAGTCTGCGTGGCAATCGGTGGGAGCGTGAGCGAAGAGCGGGTGCGTGAGTTCGCTGCCGAGCAACTCTCCGGTGCTAAGAAACCGAAGTCGGTCTTCGTTGCGGCATCGCTACCCACCACACATTCGGGCAAGGTCGACAAAGTCGCGACAGTGGGGTTGTTCTCCTGAAGCGTTAACGTGCCGAGCCGGCGGTGGTGCCGGCCGCGCGGGCGATGGATTCAGCGATGTCGTCGATATCGGCTTCGTCGTCCGGAAGCATCGCGGTGGTGACCCGCAGGCCGCTGCTGGTGGTGGGGCCATCTCTGCCAACCAGAAACGGACTGCCGGGGGCAACCCGGATCCCAGCGGCGGCAAGCGTGACCAGCGCGCTGCGCTCGTCGTCCACCGACACCCACACGTTGATGCCATCGCCCGGACTGGTGTCCACGCCACGATCTTTGAGTTTTTCGCGCAGCCAGGTGCCACGGCGGGCGTAGACCACCCGGGCGTCACTGACGCTTGCCTGCGGATCAGCGTGCGTGAGTAGATCCAGCAAGACCGCCTGCAGCAGCCGGCTGGTCCAACCCGGACCGAGCATGCGCCGGGCCACCAGCGGATCGATGACTTCGGCGGCTCCCCCAACGGCGGCGATCCGTAGGTCGGGCCCATGGGATTTGGAGAAACTGCGAATGTGCACGCAACGCTCCGGAAGGAACTGCCCGATGCTTACGTCCTCGGCAATAGAAATTTCGCCACAGTGATCGTCTTCGATCACCCAAGCGCGGCTGCCGGCGAGCACCTCGGCCAGTTGACTTGAGCGAAGCCGAGTCATGGAGGTGCCGGTGGGGTTTTGTGCCCGCGGCTGGACGAAGACAGCGACCGGAGCCGATGCCAGCGCGCGGGTGAGCTCTGCTGGGATCACGCCTTGCTCATCCATCGCAACGGGGATGACCTCGGCGCCGGCTCGATCGAGCATGTCGATTAACGGGGGGAAGCCTGGGGACTCCATCACCACCCGATCACCGAGCCCCACGATCTGGTCGACGATGCGCGAGAGGGCATCTAGGGCGCCATCCACCACGGTGAGGCGCTGGGCGCGAAACGGCCACGAGGCATCCAGGTGCTCGCGCAGGGCCGGTAAGACCGGTTCGTCCAAGTAACTCGAGGTCCACGCCGTGGCGCCGGAGGAGAAGCGCTCGATGGCCTCGTGCAGTGCCGGCAGGAGTTGGGGATCGGGGGTGCCGGTGGAAAGGTCGATGGCGGTGCCATCGCTTGGAGCGCCGGCGATACCGAGGTACCGGGTGGGCCGGGTGGGTTCGGCGACATCGCGTACGAAGGTGCCGGCCCGGCCGCGGGCCTGGATCGCCCCGACCGACCCAAGGGCCTGCCACGCCTCGCTGACGGTGGCCGGGCTGATGCCAAGGGCCATGGCCAACGCGCGGACGGTGGGTAGTCGGTCCCCCGGCCCGATTTGCTCGGCTCGGATCATCCGGTGGACGGCCGCGGCGATGCCCCGAGGGGATTTGTCCTCTACGAAGGCCACGACCGATGCGGCTGGCACGTTCGTGCCCGAGGCCGGGATCGAGACGGTCATGCGGCCACCCTCCGTTGCCGATGTTGCTTGATGGAACGTCCTTGTAACAAGTTTGTCAAAAAGGTGTTGTAACACATTGTTTTGCGTCTATGGTGCGGAATCACAAAACCACGCGAGCGCCCCAACGGCGCTCCATGAGCCAGGCAGGAGACCCCATGAGCATCGTGCGCGCCGCACTAGTGCAGACCGATTGGACCGGCGACAAGGAGTCGATGATCGTCAAGCACGAGGAGTACGCCCGCGAGGCGGCCAAGCAAGGTGTGCAGGTCATCTGCTTCCAAGAGCTCTTCTACGGCCCCTACTTCTGCCAAGTGCAAGACACCCAGTTCTATGAGTACGCAGAGGCGGTCCCCGGCCCGGTTGTCGAGCGTTTCCAGGCTCTGGCACGGGAATTGAACATGGTCATGGTGCTTCCGGTCTATGAGGACGCCGGCCCAGGGTTCCTCTACAACACCGCCGCCGTGCTCGACGCCGATGGCTCCTACCTGGGCAAGTACCGCAAGCAGCACATCCCCCACGTGAACGGCTTTTGGGAGAAGTTCTACTTCCGCCCCGGGAATGGTGGATACCCGGTGTTCGATACCGCCGTGGGCAAGGTCGGTGTGTACATCTGCTACGACCGCCACTTCCCCGAGGGCTGGCGCGCTTTGGGTCTGAACGGTGCGCAGATCGTGTTCAACCCATCGGCAACCTCCCGTGGCCTGTCCCAGTACCTGTGGAGCATCGAGCAGCCCGCCGCCGCCGTGGCCAATGAGTACTACGTCGGCGCCATCAACCGGGTGGGCATCGAGCCGCTCGGCGAGGATGATTTTTACGGACAGTCCTACTTCGTGGACCCCGAAGGCAACTACGTTGGGGACAAGGGTGATCCGTACAAGTCCGAGCTCATCGTTCGAGACCTGGACTTGGATCTGATCACCACCGTGCGCAACCGGTGGGCGTTCTACCGTGACCGCCGCCCGGATGCCTACGACGACCTCGTCCGCCCGTAAGGATCGATTCGACAGCAGGAACCAGGTAAGGAGTACCCGCCATGACCATCCTGATCAAGAACGGCACCGTTGTTGCCAGCACCGGCAGTTATCAAGCAGATGTCCTCGTCGACGGCGAAACCATCGCTGCGGTCATCGCGCCAGGTGACCGTTCCCTTGGTGACCTGGAAGCCAGCGCGGACAAAGTGATCGACGCTGCCGGGAAGTACGTCATTCCCGGTGGTGTGGACGTGCACACCCATATGGAGTTGCCCTTCGGTGGCACCTTCGCCTCGGACACCTTCGAGACCGGGACCAGGGCAGCTGCGTGGGGCGGCACCACAACGATCATCGACTTCGCCGTGCAAAAGCAAGGCGAACGGGTACAGGACTCCCTTGCCGCCTGGCACGCCAAGGCCGATGGCCAATGCGCCATCGACTATGGCTTCCACCAGATCATCGGTGGCGTCGACGACGATTCACTCAAAGCCATGGACGAACTGGTGAATGAAGGCATCACCAGCTTCAAGTTGTTCATGGCTTACCCGGGTGTCTTCTATAGCGACGACGGCCAGGTTCTGCGTGCCATGCAGACAGCAGCGAACAACGGTTCGACGATCATGATGCACGCCGAAAACGGCATCGCGATCGACGTCTTGGTTCAGCAGGCCCTCGCGGCAGGCAACACCGACCCGAGGTACCACGGGCTCACTCGCCCATGGGAGACCGAAGCCGAGGCAACGAACCGCGCGATCATGTTGGCCAAAATGACCGGCACTCCGCTGTACATCGTGCACATGTCGGCCAAGCAGGCCGTGAAAGTCGTGCAGGACGCCCGTGACGAAGCCCTGAACGTCTTCGGCGAAACCTGCCCGCAGTACCTCTACCTTTCGCTGGAAGATCACTTGTCCCAGCCGGGCTTCGATGGCGCGAAGTACGTGTGTTCCACCCCACTTCGGGCGAAGGCGGAGCACCACCAAGAGGAACTGTGGCGATACCTGCGTACCAATGACCTGTCCATCGTCTCAACCGACCACTGCCCCTTCTGCATGAAGGAGCAAAAGGAACTCGGCGTTGGCGACTTCTCCAAAATCCCGAATGGAATCGGTTCGGTCGAACACCGCATGGACTTGATCTACCAAGGTGTTGTCGACGGTCAGATCACGTTGGAACGCTGGGTGGAGATCACTGCCACTACTCCGGCACGCATGTTCGGCTTGTACCCGCGCAAGGGCATCATCGCCCCAGGCTCCGATGCCGACATCGTTGTCTACGACCCTGCCGCCCGCACCGAGATCGGGTTGCACAAAAAGCACCACATGAACATGGACCACGCGGCATGGGAGGGCTTCGATATCGATGGCAAAGTCGACACCGTGCTCTCTCGTGGCACAGTCGTCATTGAGAACGACGATTACCTTGGCACGAAGGGCCACGGCAAGTACCTCAAGCGCGGGCTGAACCAGTACCTCGCCTGACCTCCAACACGATTCACCCCTACGAAAACAGGAGAAGAAGTTGCGCACCATCAATCACTGGATCAACAACGCCGAGGTGGGATCCACCTCCGGCAACTTCGGACCGGTCTACAACCCCGCGACCGGCGAACAACAGGCTCAAGTCGGCCTGGCCAGTGTCTCCGAGGTCGACGCCGCTGTTGCGGCGGCAAAAGAGGCATTCACTACTTGGCGATCCTCATCGCTATCCAAGCGCGCAGAGGTCATGTTCCGCTTCCACGAATTGGTGGTGCAAAACCGTGACCACATCGCGAACCTGGTGTCTTCTGAGCATGGCAAAGTGCCCAGCGACGCCGCGGGTGAGCTTGCGCGCGGAATTGAGAACATCGAGTTTGCCTGTGGCATCCCTCAACTTATGAAGGGGAACTTCTCCGAGCAGGCCTCAACCGGTGTGGACGTTTACTCCATCCGGCAGCCGCTGGGAGTGGTCGCTGGCATTACTCCCTTCAACTTCCCTGCGATGGTGCCGATGTGGATGTTCGCGAACGCGATCGCCACGGGCAACACCTTCATCCTCAAGCCGAGTGAGAAGGATCCGTCGGTCACCATGTTCGTCGCCGACCTCCTGAAGCAGGCTGGACTTCCTGATGGCGTGTTCAACATCGTCCAAGGCGACAAGGTTGCGGTTGACCGCATTTTGGATCACCCAGATATCGCAGCGGTCTCCTTCGTCGGCTCGACCCCGATCGCGAAGTACATCTACTCGACCGGCACCGCAAACGGCAAACGTGTTCAGGCACTCGGCGGAGCGAAGAACCACATGGTGGTGCTGCCCGACGCCGATATCGACATGGCCGCCGACGCAGCCGTCAGCGCGGGCTACGGCTCGGCTGGTGAACGTTGCATGGCTATCTCCGTAGTCGTTGCCGTCGGTGATGTCGGCGACAAACTTGTCGACGCTATCGCCGCTCGCCTGCCGAAACTGAAGGTCGGCCCCGGTACCGATCCGGATGCCGAGATGGGCCCGCTGATCACCCGTGAGCACCGCGACAAAGTTGCTTCGTACATCGAAGGAGCGCCCGCCGAAGGGGCGAGCGTGGTGGTCGACGGTCGCGAGAACGACCTACCGAAGGAGGGCTTCTTCCTTGCGCCATCGTTGATCGACAGCGTGAAGCCTGGGATGAAGGCCTACGACGAAGAAATCTTCGGACCGGTGCTATCTGTTACCCGGGTGGCTACCTATGACGACGCAGTGCAGATGATCAACGATCATCAATACGGCAACGGCACCGCGATCTTCACCCGTGATGGCGGCGCAGCCCGCCAATTCCAGTTCGACATCCAGGTCGGCATGGTCGGCATCAACGTGCCGATCCCCGTCCCGGTGGCGTACTACAGCTTCGGGGGATGGAAGGCATCGCTGTTCGGCGACGCAAACATGTACGGCCCCGCGGGTATCGACTTCTACACGCGGACCAAGACAGTCACCTCGCGGTGGCCTGATCCGGCGACCTCTTCGGTCGACCTGGGCTTCCCCCAGACCCGCTAGATCTATTCTCAACGAGACGAGCAGGAGCAAGCATGGACATCGGTGTCGTATTGCAGTGCACTCCCCCGGCCGCACGAGTGGTCGACCTGGCCCGCCGGGCTGAGACTTATGGGTTCAACTACGTGTGGACCTTTGACTCTCACATCTTGTGGGAAGAGCCGTACGTGCTCTACAGCAAGATCCTTGACGAGACGCGCAAAATCAAGATCGGTCCGATGGTCACCAACCCCGCCACCCGGGACATCACCGTCACCGCATCGGTCTTTGCGACCCTCAACGAGATGTACGGCAACCGCACCGTTATCGGCATCGGACGTGGTGACTCGGCTGTCCGGGTGACAAACGGTAAGCCGGTATCCGTTGCCGACCTCCGTCAGTCGGTTATCGATATCAAGGGTCTGGTCAACGGAGAGGCCATCGACTACAAGGACTCCACGTTGCGCCTGCCTTGGGCCGGTGACTCCCGGGCCGAGGTGTGGGTAGCCGCCTACGGACCGAAGGTGCTTGCCCTCACCGGTGAGGTGGGCGATGGGTTCATCCTGCAGCTCGCAGATCCCTCCATTGCCGAGTGGACCATCGGGACGGTTCGTGAGGCCGCCACGGCAGCTGGTCGCGATGCCGATGCTGTTTACAACTGCGTGGCAGCGCCGGCTTACATCACCGACGGCTCCAAAGAGCAAAACGACCATGCCCGAGATCAACTGCGTTGGTTCGGCGGAATGGTCGGCAACCACGTTGCCGACATCGTCGAGCGCTACGGCGAATCGGGCGCAGTGCCCCAAGCCCTCACCGATTACATCAAGAACCGCCAGGGCTATGACTACAACCAGCACGGACAGGCAGGTAACACGCACGCCGATTTCGTTCCCGATGAGATCGTCGATCGTTTCTGCATCATCGGAACCCCCGAGGATCACATTCGCCGCCTTGAGGAACTCAAGGCGCTCGGAGCCGATCAGTTCGCTGTGTACCTCCAGCACGACAACAAGGACGCCACCCTCGCCGCCTATGGCGAAAAGGTGATTCCGGGGATCCAGGAAACGGTGCTCGCGAAGTCGTAGTTTGCGGTCACGGCCGCCGGATCTTCACTTCACCCCAAGCACGCGACCTAGAGGAGACACACACGTGAGCAACGCTGCGACCGTCGAGCGGCCGTTGTCTGCGGAGAAAACGCGCTCGAGTGGTTTCACTAGGCGTCTACGCAATGGTGGAATTTCCACCTTGTGGGCGCTCGCGGGTATCGGCATTGTCGTCGTGATGTGGGAGCTAGTGAAGTGGCTCGGTGGGTTCGTCCCCATGCCGTTCAACACATCGGACATCACGATGCCCCACGTGTGGACCATGTTCTCCGCCATGGGCGAGCCGGAAGTTCGCGGGTCTGACACCACCGTCCTAGATGCCGTGATCTCCGCAGCATTCCGGTCACTCTTGCTGGCCTTCGGTGGGTTCATCATCGGAGTCAGCGTGGGGCTGCTACTCGCTGTCATCATGCAGCGATTCTTGTTTGCCGAGCGCGGACTACTCCCCTTTGTCATTGCTTCGCAAACCGTGCCGTTGATCGCACTGGCGCCGCTGATCGTGGGAATCGGAAACCGGATCGAGATCGGTCCCGTGCAGTGGACCACTACCTATTCGGTGATGTTCATCGCGGCCTACCTCGCGTTCTTCCCATTGTCTGTCGGTGCACTAAGGGGGCTTCAGGCACCGACTCCTACATCGTTGGAGTTGATGCGCTCCTACGCTGCAACGCCAGGACAAATGCTGCGCAAACTGCGCTTTCCTTCATCGATCCCCTACATGGTCCCCGCACTGCGAGTATCTGCTGCTGCAGCGGTGGTTGGCACAGTCGTTGCAGAGATTTCCGCTGGTGTCCGCGGTGGCATCGGCCGCATGCTCATCGAATACGCACGGCAGACCACCTCTCAGCCAGCGAAGGTCTACGTTGCCGTCTTCGGAGCGATCGCTTTGGGGTTACTCGTAGCTGCATTGGTCACCGCACTAGACGTCTATTTGACCCGAAACCTGCCCAAGGAGAAGAGCGCATGAGTGAAGCCGCTGCCAGCGATTCGGTCACCGATACACAAGCCGTCCAAGCCAATGGCGTGTGGAAGATCTTCAATGAGGGGCAGACCAATGAGGTAACCGCGCTCCAAGATGTCCACCTCACCGTAAATACGGGTGAGTTCATCTCACTGATCGGACCGTCTGGCTGCGGCAAGTCAACCCTGCTTCGGGTGATCGCAGACCTCACCGACGCAACGCGCGGTGAGATGGCCGTGGCAGGTGTGAGTCCACATGAAGCCCGCGAGAAGCAGTTGTACGGAATGGCCTTTCAGCAGGCTGCGCTCTTCGATTGGCGCTCGGTGCGCCGCAACGTGGAACTGCCGCTGGAACTTCAGGGCTGGGATTCCGGGAAGCGCAAAGCCCGGGCCATGGAACTGCTCGAGATGGTGCAATTGGCTGACTTCGCAGAACACCGCCCCTGGGAACTCTCCGGCGGCATGCAACAGCGCGTAGCCATCGCTCGATCCCTTGCCGTCGATCCACCACTGCTGCTCATGGACGAGCCCTTCGGTGCACTCGACGAAATGACCCGCGAGCGGATGCAAAACGAGTTATTGCGTATCCGGCAGGAAACCGGCAAGTCGATCGTTTTCGTCACACACTCGATTCCCGAAGCCGTATACCTCTCCGACCGCGTCGTGGTGATGTCTCCACGACCAGGACGCATCACCGACATCGTGCCGATTCCGTTGGGGATGGACCGCGACGAAGACACCCGCGAGGCCGATGCCTTCTATGAGTCCGTCACCGCTGTTCGCGAGGCCTTACGAGGTCACGTCGGCGGCTCGGCGCTTCGGGCGAAGGTCGGAGAAGTTTGATGTCCGAAGCTTGGGCCGATCGCCTGAAATTCCTGTGGCCACCAGTGCTCATCGCGCTGGTTTTCCTCGGCGCTTGGCAGGCCCTCGTTGTCCTGCGGAATATCGAACCCTTTGTGCTGCCCGCACCGACCCTGATCGGGCAGGAATTCTTGGGCGATATCGAGCTGATGTGGAAAGCCGCCTACTACACCGGTACTACAGCGTTCCTCGGACTTGTGTTCGGAACAATCGCCGGACTGGCCATGGCGCTCCTCGCGCAGCGGTTCATCGTGGTTAACAATTTGGTCACTCCCCTTGCCGCCGGCTTGGCTGCGGTGCCCATCATTGCCCTAACTCCGATCCTGAACAACATGTTCAGTATCACGAGTCGAACCCCTCGGGTGCTGGTCACCGCCATCATCGTCTTCTTCCCGATGTTGGTGAACGTCACCCGGGGCCTGATTCAGGTGCAACCGACGCAGTTGGAGTTGATGCGCTCAATGAACGCCCAGCCGCGCACCGTGCTGCGTGTCCTGCGCGCCCCCAACGCCATCCCATTCTTCTTCACCGGCATGAAGATCGCTGCGCCACTTGCGGTCATCGCCGCTTTGGTTGCCGAGTACTTCGGTGGACCCCAACAAGGACTTGGCAGTCGAATAGCAAGTTCGGCCGCCAACACCGCCTACGGAAGAGCGTGGGCATATGTAGTTGCCGCCATCATCACCGGCCTGGTGTTCTACCTGATCGTCGTGGCCGTGGAACGATGGACAACACCCTGGACAGGCAGATCCCGTTCGGCCTGACAATAGAAGGAGGAAGCATGCGCAACATCGCACGCAGCCGGTGGACTCGTGTTGCGAGTCTCGCCGCTGTCGGTGTTCTCGCACTGTCGGCCTGCAGTAGCTCGGATTCGAGCTCTGAGGACACCGCGACAGAGGAGACCGCCGCCGAGGAAACGGCAGAAGACACCGCCACAGAGGAGACCGAAGCAGAAGAGGCCTCCGATGCGCAGGAGGAGTGCGCGGAGTTGACTCCGGCCAGCCTGCAGTTGCAGTGGTTCGTCCAGGCGCAATTCGCCGGCTATTACGCGGCGAAGGATCTGGGCTTCTACGAGGCAGCCTGCCTCGACGTGGAGATCCTGGAAGGCGGCGTGGACATCGTGCCTCAGACCGTCTTGGCCCAGGGTGGCTCGGACTTCGCCATCGCGTGGGTGCCTAAGGCACTGTCCTCGCGCGAACAGGGCGCCGGCATCACCGACATCGCGCAGGTGTTCCAGCGTTCGGGCACGCTGCAGGTGGCGTGGGCCGATTCGGGTATCGAGACCCCAGCTGACTTTGCCGGCAAGAAGATCGGTAACTGGGGCTTCGGCAACGAGTACGAGATCTTCGCCGCCTTGTCCAAAGAGGGTCTTGACCCGGCCAGCGACGTAGAACTCGTTCAGCAGCAGTTCGACATGGTCGCGCTGCTCAACCGTGAGATCGATGCGGCCGAGGCGATGACCTACAACGAGTACGCGCAGCTGCTCGAGGCGGTCGACCCCGACACTGGTGAGCTCTACCAGCCGGAGGACTTCAACGTCATCAACTACGCCGACTACGGCGTGGGCATGCTGCAGGACGCCATCTGGGCATCCGAAGAGCGGCTCGCCGATCCTGAGTACCAGGATCTCGCCGAGCGGTTCGTGACAGCGTCCTTCGAGGGCTGGATCTACTGCCGCGACAACCCGCAAGAGTGTGCGGACATCGTCACGGCCAATGGATCCCAGCTCGGCGCCAGCCACCAGCTGTGGATGATGAACGAGGTCAACAAGTTGGTCTGGCCCTCCCCCAACGGCATCGGAATCATCGATTCCGCTGAGTGGGATCAAACGGTCGCTATCTCCCTTGACACCCCGAACCTCGAGGGTGCAACCGTGATCAGCGGGGCTCCTGCCGACACGGCCTACACCAACCAGTTTGCTGAGGCTGCCAACGCAGCACTGCAGGCTGAGGGTGTGGACACCACCGGCGATGGCTTCACCCCAATTGAGGTCACCCTCAACGAGGGCGGCGCCTAAGCGATCGCACCGAGTGCGAGTTCATCGCAACACGAAGGGCCCGGGCAGCTTGCCCGGGCCCTTCGCTTTCTCCTCGCTTCGGCGTCAAACGTCGGGGCGTTGGATCGGTCCACCAGCCCGACCTTTGACGCCGGAACGGGGAAGGGAGATGGGTTAGGCGCTGGCGAGAACCCGACCAGCGATCGCCGCAAAGGCACGCTCGCGCACCGGTGTTGGGGCCGTGGGATCAGTGAAGACCTCAAGAGCGGCCGGGGCCAACCCACGGATCCGGGCGGCGTCCACAATGGTCCAGGCGCGGGGGTCGTCGTCGTTGAACATCCCATCCTCGATTGCCATGGCTAGGGCGTCGAAGTCGGGCTGCAGGTAGATGCTGTTCGCGTGCATCGTGGCTCCTTTCGTTGGGCACGACGCTAGAGGCTTTGCGGCATAAAGAAAAACAATCATTTCCAGTCGTGTTGATCGTATAATTCAATGATGTCCTTGCAGCAGGCATCGTTTCGCCAACTTGCCGCCCTAGTAGCCGTCGCGAGCGAAGGATCCTTCGGCGCCGCGGCAGACGAACTCGGCTACAGCCAGGCCAGCGTCAGCCAACAGGTGGCTGCCCTCGAACGGCTCCTCGGCACGCCTCTATTCGATCGCCCCGGTGGCCCAAAACCAGTCAGCTTGACCCCGGCTGGCCGAGTGCTCTTGCCGCAGGCCGAGCACATCCTCAAGCACATCGCATCGGCCCAACGGTATGTCGACGAGACTCTCGCTGGAGCCACCGGCCGGGTCTCCGTCGGAACATTCCAAAGCGTGTCGGTGCATTTGCTACCGCGGGCGGTGCGGGCGCTACGGGAGGTCTCCCCCGGCATCACCGTGGCCCTCTATGAAGGCCCGAGTTCCGAAGGACTCATCGATGACCTTCTCGATGATGAACTCGACGTGATCTTCATCGAGGGCAGTTACCGCGATCCGCGGGTGCAGGTGACCGAACTAGGACGCGACCCCTACCTCCTGCTGCTCGCAAAGGAGAGCCCGCTGCTTACCCACGTCAAGCGGGGGGCATTTCCCCTCGTGGAATTGGACGGCGTTGCGCTGATCGGTCAACCACCGCTCACCTATCAAGACGATGTGGATGTGATCCTGCGCAGCCACGGCATCACGCCGCGCTACTTGTTCCGCACTGTTGACAACGGCGCAGTGCAAGCGATGGTGCGCAGCGGGGTAGCTCCGGCGATCATGCCGCGGCTGGCGGTGGACATGCATGATGCCAACATCATCGCTCTACCGCTTTCCCCGCAGGTGGAACCGCGGACGGTCTCGATCGCGATTCGCTCGGGGGATTCCGTCTTGCCCGCGGCCCGTGCGTTCGTCGAGGCAGCCGTAGATGCCGCTCGCGAGGTCCTCTAACCCCTTTCCGTTGCGGCGTTAAAGGTTGATGTCGGCCATGACGTGCTTGATGCGGGTGTAGTCCTCGAGGCTGTACATCGACAGATCCTTGCCATAGCCAGAGTGCTTGAACCCACCGTGCGGCATCTCCGCGACCACCGGGATGTGTGTATTGATCCACACGGTGCCGAAATTCAGACCTTTGGCCATTCGCATGGCTCGCCCGAAATCCTTGGTCCACACGCTCGATGCCAAGCCGTAATTCACGTCATTAGCCCAACGCAGCGCTTCGTCTTCCTCAGTGAAGCGTTGGATCGTGATGACGGGTCCGAAAATCTCGTTTTGGATCATCTCGTCATCCTGTTGCAGCCCAGCGACAACGGTGGGCTCAACGAAGAAGCCCCTGTCTCCCTGGCGAACACCGCCAGCCACCACCTCAGCGTGTTTGGGGGCACGCTCCAAGAAGCCGAGCACCCGATCAAGTTGACTTGCATTGTTGACCGGCGGCACGAACGCCTCCCCGCTCGGACCATCGGCGAAGGTGGTCTCCATGCCCTTGGCCTGCTCGGTCATAGCTGCAACGAAATCGTCGTAGATTTTCGGCGCAACAAGCATCCGAGTTGCGGCAGTGCAGTCCTGCCCAGCGTTGAAATACCCGGCGATCGCCAATGCCTCTGCAGCGGCGTCCAGATCGGCATCGTCGAAGACAACTACCGGGGCCTTACCGCCAAGTTCGAGGTGCACCCGCTTGAGATCCTTCGCCGCTGACTCGGCGACCTGCATACCCGCGCGAACGGAGCCAGTGATAGCCACCATCTGCGGAGTGGGATGCTCAACGAGCGCACGTCCGCTATCGCGATCTCCGCACACCACGTTGAACACACCAGGGGGAAGCGCATCGGCTTCGGCGATTATCTCGGCCATCCGCACCGTGGTTGCCGGTGTGGTGTCGCTGGGCTTGAGCACGATGGTGTTCCCAGCGGCAATCGCCGGGGCGAATTTCCACACCGCCATCATCATTGGGTAGTTCCACGGAGTGACCTGCCCGATGACTCCGATCGGTTCACGCCTAATGATCGAGGTGAAGCCGGACATGTACTCACCCGATGCACGACCCTCCAGGACCCGGGCAGCTCCGGCAAAGAATCGAATCTGGTCGATCATCGGTGGGAGTTCCTCCGCCGCGGTTACCGCGATGGGCTTACCAGTGTTCTGGGACTCCAACGCCACGAGTTCCTCGCCATGGGCCTCGAGCGCATCGGCGATCTTCAGCAATGCCATTTGCCGCTCGGCTGGCGTGGTGTTGCCCCATGTCTGGAAGGCCCGGTCGGCGGCCCTGTAGGCAGCGTCGATGTCTCCTTGCCCGGAGACCGGTGCCGTTGCGAACACCTCACCGGTTGTGGGGTCGACCAGATCGCTGGTCGCGCCATCGCCTGCATCCACACTTGCGCCGTCGACGAAATTTCGGACCTTCACGATGGGCCTCCTCGAGTTGGAATACCCCACGCTACGGGACAAATGATCATTTCGATAGGCCGTGGAGTGAAATGCTGCGAAATTCGAGGTTATTGGTGATTTTGACCACTGATTCGCTTGCTATTGCGCCCTCCTTGCGCCACAGTGTCGATATGCCCGAAACGCCGACCAAGGCCCCCGTGCTCGATGACGTCTCCAAGGCGATCATCGAGCAACTCCAGCAGGACGGCCGGCGCTCCTACGGTTCCATCGGCAAGGCCGTCGGACTCTCCGAGGCAGCGGTACGCCAACGCGTACAACGGCTCCTCGATGCCGGCGTGATGCAAATTGTCGCGGTCACCGATCCCCTGCAGGTTGGCTTCCCACGCGAAGCGATGCTCGGAATCACCGTCACCGGGGACATCGAAAAGGCCGCGCAAGAACTGGAATCCCTTGCGGAGGTCAACTACCTCGTCATCTGCGCCGGCGGCTTCGACATCTTGGCCGAAGTGCTCGCTGAAGACGACGACCACCTGCTTGAGGTGATTAACGCCAAGGTCCGCTCAATTCCGGGGGTTATGCGAGCCGAGGCGTTCGTCTATCTCACCCTCCGCAAACAGATCTACACCTGGGGAACACGATGACCACCACACCGCAATTCGTCACCGAATCCGGCTATGACTCCCTCGCCGAGTCCGCGCGCGAGCACCTATGGATGCACTTCACCCGCCACTCGGTGTACTACTCCGGTGGGCATGTGCCGGTGATCGTCAAGGGCGAGGGGCCCTACATCTGGGATGACCAGGGCAACAAGTACTTCGATGGATTGTCCGGATTGTTCGTGGTGCAGTTGGGACACGGCCGCAAGGAGTTGGCGGCCGCCGCGGCGAAACAGGCCGAGGAACTCGCGTTCTTCCCCATCTGGTCCTACGCCCATCCAGGTGCGATCCAGCTGGCCGAGCGGCTCGCCAACTATGCACCCGGTGATCTCAACCGAGTCTTCTTCACCTCCGGTGGTGGAGAGGCCGTTGAGACCGCGTGGAAGCTTGCCAAGCAGTTCTTCAAAATGACCGGCAAACCCACCAAGCACAAGGTCATCAGTCGATCGATCGCGTATCACGGCACGCCCCATGGAGCCCTCAGCATCACCGGCATTCCACCGGCCAAGGTGCCCTTCGAACCACTCGTGCCTGGCGGCGTAAAGGTTCCCAACACCAACTTCTATCGCGCACCGGAGGAATACCGCACCGATGAGAAGGCCTTCGGGCTGTGGGCGGCGAACCGGATCGCTGAGGCAATCGAGTTCGAGGGGCCCGACAGCGTGGCTGCGGTGTTCGTCGAACCGGTGCAAAACTCCGGTGGTTGCTTCCCACCTCCCCCTGGCTACCTGGAACGGGTCCGGGAGATCTGCGATGAGAACGACGTCTTGATGGTCGCTGACGAGACCATCACCGCCTTCGGCCGAATCGGTGACATGTTCGCCATCAACCGCTTCGGAGTAACGCCGGACATCATCACCTGCGCCAAGGGAATGACAAGTGGCTACTCCCCTATGGGCGCGATGATCGCCAGTGATCGTCTCTTCGAACCCTTCAAGACCGGAACCAATGCCTTCCTGCACGGCTACACCTGGGGCGGGCACCCGGTCGGTGCGGCAGTCGCGTTGGCCAACTTGGACATCTTCGAACGCGAGGGC
>ERZ891134.1220-NODE-1220-length-18447-cov-5.267290_pt1 | contig 18447 bp, 12 predicted proteins | sample MGYA00520888_ERZ891134 | MGnify/ENA primary metagenome ERZ891134 (study PRJEB32303, sample SAMEA104408692) | aquatic metagenome | biome: Brackish water; feature: Coastal; material: water | place: Baltic Sea | collected 2014-10-23 | depth 10 m ... | reverse complement strand
GCCTTAGCAAAACTCAGCCTTTCTTACAAACCAAACTTTAGCAATCAAATAGATTACGATATATTGGGAAGGACTTCTAACGACACCCAAAACCAATCTATTTTCTCTTCCGTTATTGGTAGTACCGTTCAAACAGAAGAAGTAAAACCCTTTAATATTAACCAAAGTCTTAAGTATTATTACACCCTAGATGAGAACAATATATTCGCTTTTGAATCCCAGCACCTCATCAAAGATGAAGATCCTGTTTACAATGCCATTCTAGACAACAGCAGTGGGGTTAATCCTTATATGGTTACAGCAAACGCGATTGGATTCAACAGTGGCTTTTCTGATTATAACATAGGGCAAAATAGAAGAATCAAGAGCAATCAATTAGACGCTAAGTTGGATTATTACCACATTATAAATTCAAAGAGCAATATTAATATTACCCTAGGAACCATCCTGAGCTACCAGCAATTCAACTCTACTATATTTCAGTTTTTAGAAGACAATAGCCTACTGAATCCAAGCCCAAACTTCAATGAAGGAAAAGCAAGCAATGACGTGAGTTATGCTTTTAAGGATTTTTATATAGGAGCACATTATAGGTTTAGGACCGGAAAATTTACCTTTACACCAGGCTTTTCTATACATGCTTACGGGAACAACAACACCCAATTTCAAGAAACTTTCACAGATAACTTCATAAAACTTCTGCCAGATTTTGAGACTAGAATTCAGTTAAAAAAAGGAGAAAGCCTCACCTTTAACTACAATATGAGAAACCAATTTACAGACGTTACTCGTTTGGCCCAGGGATTGGTTTTAAACAATTACAACAGCATTCAATTTGGAAATCCAGACTTGCAAAATGCCCTTTCCAACAACTTGAGCTTGCTGTACAGCAGCTTTAACTTATTCAATTACACCAATGTATTTGTAAGGGCGGCTTATTCGAATAATATTGACCAAATCAGAAGCCTTACAAACTTTGAAAATGTAATTAGAACCAGTACTTTTTTTAACTCTAGTTTTGCAGATGAAAACGCCAATATTTTTGGGAGAATTCAAAGGACTTTTGGGAAAATTAGGGCCAGTTTTAACGCCAGCTTAAACTACAGTAAAATAAACCAGTTTATTCAAAATCAAGTATCCGTAAATGAAGGAATTACACAAACCTACACGCCCGGAATTCGCACCAATTTTAAGGTGGCACCTAATGTGAGTTTCAACTATAGGTATGGCGTAACCACCAACAACCAAGGAAGCCGTAAAACTACTTTCACGAATCGCGCTCCATCCGTGAATTTTGACGCGTATATATTGAAAAAAATCACCTTTAGAACAGATTACACCTATACCTCACAAGACATAGGAAATGGACAATCGCAATCTTTTCAAAATTGGAATGGAAATATTTCATACAGAAAAGACAAAGATGCCAAATGGGAATACCAATTAAGCGGCACCAACCTACTCAACATAGATGCCCAAATTAGAAACAACGCCAATAATATTTCTGTCTTTACCTCTGAAACTTTCATACAACCAAGGTTTGTAACTTTTAGGTTTATTTACAGCTTATAAACTACCTTTGCACCATGAGTGCACTCGTTCAAATTGTCATAAAACCGCAACAGCAGGAAGACCTAGAATTCATTTACCGCCTAGGGCTTCAGAAGGCCAAACTAAACCCGAATGAGGTAATTGATTGGCGCATTAGAAAACGTTCCTTAGACGCCAGGAAAGCGTCTATTAAACTGAATGTACAGCTGGAGTTTTGGAAGGTGGGCGAAGTAAGAGAAGTAGCACAGGCTTGGAGAGCAAAAACAGTAAATCCAGAGAAAAAAGTGGCCATTATTGGTGCTGGCCCTGCAGGATTATACGCAGCACTCAGGGCTATTGAAGCAGGAATCACTCCAGTGGTGTTCGAAAGAGGAAAAGATGTGCGTGCGAGGAGACGGGATTTGGCCGCCATTAACAAAGCACAAACCGTAAACCCAGAATCCAATTATTGCTTTGGAGAAGGGGGTGCTGGAACCTATTCTGACGGTAAATTATACACCCGATCTAAAAAGAGGGGTAATGTACTTAAAGCCTTAGAGTGGTTGGTGCACTTTGGTGCCTCTGACGACATTCTAGTGGAAGCACACCCTCATATTGGCACCAATAAATTACCCGCCATTATTACGGCCATGAGAGAAGCCGTAATTGCATACGGAGGCGCGGTGCATTTCAATGCCAAACTCACCGATATTAAAATAGAAAACAACAGCATTAAAGGACTCGAAATAAACGGAGATACCTGGCATGACTTTTCAGAAGTAGTCTTAGCTACGGGACACTCCGCAAGAGATATTTTTTACTTGCTCCACAAAAGAGGGGTCACTATAGCTGCCAAACCTTTTGCGCTTGGGGTTCGTGTAGAACACACCCAAGAATTAATAAACGACATTCAATACCATGGAGACCACCAAAATCCATACCTCCCTCCGGCGTCTTACGCTTTGGTAGAACAGGTAAACGGAATGGGTGTCTATTCATTTTGCATGTGTCCGGGTGGGATTATTGCCCCATGTGCTACAGAAGCAGAAGAAGTGGTCACCAATGGTTGGAGTCCAAGCAAGCGAAACAATCCTTATGCCAACTCCGGTATTGTGGTGAGTGTTTCGCCAGAAGACTTACCTAATTACAAAGAAAATGATCCTTTTGTATGCCTAGATTTTCAGAAAAAAGTGGAGTATGACTGCTGGGTTGCCGGAGGTAAAACACAGCGAGTACCCGCCCAAAGAATGATAGATTTTGTACAGGGTAAAACCTCTGCAGACTTTCCAAAAACCTCTTATCAGCCTGGGATTGTGAGTGTTAATTTAGCAGAGGTACTGCCGCCACTGATTGCAAAAAGACTGCAAAAGGCCTTTGTGAAGTTTGGTCGTAAAATGAATGGTTATTACACCAATGAGGCGGTTTTACACGCACCTGAAAGCAGGACCTCTTCTCCAGTCTCTATTCCTAGAGATCCCAACACCTTAGAACACATAGACATTAAAGGGCTATATCCTTGTGGGGAGGGTGCTGGTTATGCTGGTGGCATTATATCTGCCGCCATAGACGGCATTAACTGTGTAGACGCCATTGCCCAAAAATGGGCCTTATAAAAGAAGTGCTTAAAAATCTGTATTTAACAATTGTCCCGAAAGTTGCATCAACGCATACTCGGCTAATTTAGCATTGTACTTGGCCGCATTACTGCTGGTCTCTGCGTTTAACAAATTCAACTGAGCCTGTCGGAATTCAATGGCGTTTAAAAAGGCCCGCCAAGTGAGGTATTCTTTTGAAAAATCCAGTCTAATATCTGGAAGTATTGCTGCAATTTGATTGTATAAATTAGTTCTTGAAGATTTTACATTCGCTAGGTATTCAGCGGCATCTATTTGAAGTAAGATTTCATTTGATTGGTAAGACTGACCTGTCCTAAACAATTGAGCCCCCATTCTAAAGACCCCTTGTACCTCAGAATAAATCTCAATACGCTTTTTGGCTGTTACCAAACCTTGGGCAGGAACACTAATAGTTACTGGGCCATTTAAGGCTTTTTGTACTACCACCTCTTTGATGATTTTTCTCGCTGGAGCCACAGCTGAAGCCTTATTGTCAATCAAATTTTTAGCTAAAAAAATAGATAGCGCTAAACCTATTAGGGCTAAACCGGCAAGGATCACTCCCCTTAGTTTTTTTAATTCCATGAAGTCTCTAGTTAATTAAAGTATTGAGACGCCAAAACTATCCATAAGTAAAGAGAACAAATGTTAAAAAAACCTTAAATTAAAAGTAACACTTGCAGTTTAAAACAATTCTAAATCTAAACTCACTTTTTCCCAATCTTTCATGGCCTGTTGTAAATCTTTTTTATCCTTTTGGTAGCGGTCAAAAAAGGCTGAATCAGCAGCAGTTTTTTCATAATTATCTTCCAAAGACTTGTCTTTAGAGGCAATTAATTTTTCCAGGTCTGAAATTTTAGTTTCTAGATTACTGAGCTTATTCTGAAGTGATTTATGGGCTTTTTGCTGTTGGTAATCTAAGGCTGGTTTTTGATTGCTTTGGCCCTTTTTTTCAGTTTTTACCTGTTGCTTTTTTTCAATAGCCCTGAAATCCTGGACCTTTCGCTGCTCTAAATAAAAGTCAATATCTCCTAGGTACTCATTGATCTTCTGGTCCTTAAATTCGTACACTTTATTGGTAAGACCTTGTAAAAAATCCCTGTCATGAGACACCAATAGCAAGGTCCCTTCAAAACTTTGTAGTGCCTGCTTTAGTACATTTTTAGATTTAATATCCAGGTGGTTGGTGGGCTCATCCATGACCAAAACATTGAGTGGCTGCAAGAGCAACTTGGCCAAGGCCAATCTATTGCGCTCTCCTCCAGAGAGCACCCTTACAAACTTATCTACTTCTTCTCCCCTAAACAAAAATGACCCTAGAATATCTCTAACTTTGGCCCTGTTTGTCTCATTGGCAGCGTCTATCATAGTATCTAAAACAGTTTTACTACCGTCTAAATACTCTGCTTGGTTTTGGGCAAAATACCCAATTTGTACATTGTGTCCCAATTTTACCAAGCCATTAGAAGCCTCTAATTCAGCTACAATAATCTTTGCTAATGTAGACTTGCCTTGGCCATTTTGACCTACAAAGGCAGTTTTTGAATCCCGTTCAATCAAAAGATCTATTTCTGACAACACTTGGTTGTCTCCGTAGGATTTAGACACACCGTCTATCTCTAGCACCACTTTTCCTGGAGTGACAGAAATGGGAAAACGAAGTTTCATGACGCTATTGTCATCTTCATCTACCTCAATTCTGTCAATTTTATCCAATTTTTTAATGAGCGATTGGGCCATGGTGGCTTTAGAGGCTTTGGCCCTAAACTTTTCAATTAATCGCTCTGTTTGTTGGATTTGCTTTTCTTGGTTTTTTTGTGCGTTGAGTTGTAATTCTTTTAGCTCAGATCGCAGCACCAAATACTGAGAATAAGGCTTGTTGTAGTCGTAAATCCTTCCCAGGGAAATTTCTATACTTCTGTTGGTTACATTGTCAAGAAACATCTTGTCGTGAGAAACAATCACCACAGCACCTGAGTACTGATTTAGAAATTGTTCCAACCAAATAATAGATTCTATGTCTAGGTGGTTGGTAGGCTCATCTAATAAAAGTACGTCATTGGTTTGAAGCAGCAACTTGGCCAATTCAATACGCATTCTCCACCCTCCAGAAAACGTCTCTGTTTTCTTGTCAAAATCTGCCCTTTTAAAACCCAATCCCTGAAGAATTTTCTCAGTATCTCCCTGATAGTTATACCCTCCTATGAGCTCATATCTATGGGTTAAATCACTGAGGTCTTCAATAATCGCAGAATACGCATCACTCTCATAATCTGTTCTGGTAGCCAACTGATGGTTTACCTCATCCAATTGCAATTCAAGAGATTTAATTTCTTCAAAGGCTTGCTGGGCTTCTTCCAAAACAGTTCTCCCCTGAACAAAATCTATATCTTGCCTTAAGAATCCCAATTGAAGGTCTTTTTCACTCGCTATCACGCCAGTATCTGGCGCCATATCTTTAGAGAGTAGTTTCAGTAGTGTAGATTTTCCAGCACCATTTTTTCCGATAAGACCTACGCGATCTCCAGCATTTAATCTAAATGAGATTTCTTCAAAGAGGTATTCTCCACCAAAACCTACAGATAACTTGTGTATATTGAGCATTCTTTTGTGACTGTTGTTACATTAAAAAACCCCAGATTGAGGTATTTTTACAAAAATATTTTGCAAATGTTAAAAAAAGGAAACAAACTAAATAGCATTTTAACAGGAAGTTGTCCCAGATGCCAAGAAGAAAACATGTATTTGGACAAAAACCCCTATCATTTGGGCAAATTATTTAAAATGCAGGAACGTTGTGGCCATTGTAATGCAAAATATATGATGGAACCTTCCTTTTTTTACGGTGCCATGTATGTAAGTTATGGTGTTGGAATAGCATTTGCTGTAGCGGCATTTATAATCTCTTATTTATTCTTAGGGAGTTCTCTAAAAACAGCCTTTATTGCTATTGTAGCAACCATGATTGTGTTCTATCCCATAGTAATTAGGATTTCTAGAAATATTTGGATCAACATTTTCATGCATTTCGATCCCAATGCAGTGGCTGATTTTAAGGCAAAAATCTAGCCACATCCATTTCAGGATCTATTGCAAGCCCCTCATAAATATATTTATATAAAGCATTTGCAGCAGTAGGTGCCGTCATAACCCCCCTAGAGCCCATTCCATTTAACACAAATAGATTGTTGTGTTCTGGATGCTGTCCCACCAGAGGCCTTCTATCAGAGACTGTAGGCCTCACTCCAGACATATGTGAGACTATTTCGTAAGGCAGGGTCATAAAGCCCTCTAAACGCTCTAAAAGAAAAGTTTTAGCTGCCTCAGTAGGTCCCTCTGTCTTATCTCGCCAGAAATAAGTAGATCCTACCCTGTAAAGGTCCCCTCCTAAGGGAATAATAAAAACACCAGATTTTACAATAGCACCCTCGTTTAAACCTGGAATACGCATCGTAATCACCTCCCCCTTTGTTCCCTCTAAAGGCAAATAATTAAAAAATGGATTGCTCTTAAGCCCATATCCCTCTGCGAAAACCACACGCTTGGCCTTCCACGACTTATAACTAACTCCAGAAACTTCCACAGATAAATGTGTGCAATCAAATGATTCATTTCGCCAAAGATCCTGCTGTTCTAAATAGGTCTCATAGGAATTAATCAATGCTTTGGTAGCTACTCGTCCACTGCCTTGAACCAAACCAAATTTATGAGGAATGAAAAGACCTTGATTATTGTTTTCTAGGAGCTTTAAGGATAAAAATGGATTTAGACCTGGTTTGTCAGAGGCCTGAAACCATAAGTTCTGCTCCTCAATACTGGCGAACCTTCTCAATATAGGCAATTGATAATCTAATTTCAAGCCCAATTTACGTTCAAGATTTTCATAAAAAGGCAGCGCGTAATCCAATTGCGCGGCACCATTCCAAGCTCCAGTAAAACGTTTGAGAATAACAGGGTTATACAAACCGCCTGCTACCATAGAGGCTCGTTGGGAACGGTCAGAGAAAACCACAAAAGATTTTCCGCTATTTAGCAAATGCTCGGCATAAGCCAAACCAGCCAAACCTAAACCAACAATAATAGTGTCTATGTTTTTAGTCATACGGAATTAATAACTCCACATGTCCTGCTCCTTATCTCTTATAGCCTCTTTAATTCTATTGGATTCAAGCAATTGAAACAAAGCATTTTTAACAATGTAATCTTTAATATCTCTGTCGCCAAATTCATTGTCTTCTCTATAAATCATTGAATTAAATCTTCTGGCATTGAGCAACATGTCAAAAGAAATTGGATTGGAAGGATTTCTTTGGTTGAACACTTTGGCATTATGAAGAATATCTCTTGCAGCAGGATACCACACCCAAAATAAAGGCACTTTATTTTCTTCAGGATCCACATTGTCGTCATCTATAAAATTCACATCTGGAGCCACTGGAGCCAAGCCAATTAATCGGTACTTGAGTTCTCCTAAACGCTTGTCAAAATACCACATGCCTTTAATTAAATACTGCTCAATATCTGCAGCTGTAATATCTCTTCTGGTAATGTATTCTTCTGGCACCTGTTCACCAGCATTTAATGCCTGGTAACCGGCATCTGTAGTGTCTACTTTTTGAAGACTTGCCTTTAGATCTTCAAAAGCTCTTTTTTCCGTAAAATAAGAATCTACATAGACTTCCTCTAACGATCCATTTTTAATATTCTTTACCAAAACATCATAGAGAGATCTTCTGGAAACATCCAATGCAACGGTATCTACAGGGTAATATAAAGGAAAATTAATGCGTTCATCCAAATCAATCACTTCCCATACGGTTTTAGACCAGAGAATATCTCTTTGATCTACATAACCGTAAGACATGGGTTTCTCTGGCAATAAAGCACCCGCCAATTCAGAGGCTCTCATTTGATCAGGCGTTTTAGCATTCAGCACATTTTGCTGAGCAAAGGCAGCTGTGTGAGCACTTACCATTACAACTAGCACCAATAATAATTTAATATACCCTTTCATATTTCTTTAGTTTACAAGCTCTACAATGACAGAAGTAACTGTTTTCAAATTGTATGTTCTGTTGTTTGTAATATATGCTTTAATGTCAAAAATTTGAATCAAATCACCCCTGGACGCTCTTTTCAAAGCAGCTTTTGCTTTAGCGTCAAATTTATTTCCACGGACCAATATACTTGGTTGCCCTGGAATTTTCACTTTAAACTCGCTCACTGCTATATTTAAATCAAAATCAAAATCATCAAGTACAGCACCAATAGTGGAAATTTCCAGATTGTTCCGCGGCATTTTCAAAGTCCCCGTTTCTCCCCTTACCGTTCCCTCAGGTTTAGGAATTTCTTTGATTCTAAAGGAAGACGTGGTTTTAATGGTCTGACCATCTGGTAATTTCCCTGTCGCTGTTATAGCGACTTCCCTACCTGTTTTGGGGTTCAGAACGTATTTACTACCGCCGGTTTTTGAAAGACCGTCTGCGGAAGCTTGCACATTATTGTCTGCTACACCTGGAATAGAGATAGTCATTGGGTTTGGTAACCCCCTGTAAACCACATTCATTTTGTCTGCAGAAATGACCGCTGCGTTTGGTTTAGTAATCGTAGCAAAGGTAGATTGTACTGGCACAATAGTTTCTTCTCCGTCTTGTGAAAAAACCAATGCTCCTGAAATGGTATGGTCTCCAGGACTTCCAGCACTTATGGTAAGTTTCACTTTACCGTCTTCTATCACGAAGTCTTTACCTTCTATCATAGGCCTGCCATCTAAGGATAGTTCTACCCTATTAGGTCTTGTAGTGGCATCTTTCCTTCCCAAAACAATGCTTCCTGAGAAAGCCTCTCCTTGGTAAAAAGCAGATTTTTCTTGCTCTAAAAGCGTAGTGTAGTTAGTCATTGACAATTCAGAAGTGAGCTGTCCTTCTAACATACCCTTAAAAGCCTCCTGTTCTGTTATTTTTATATCCGATTGTAATTGCGTAAAACTAGCCAAAGAACTCACCATGGGGTAACCCTCATAATGGTAATTCAACCAAGGAATATTTTTACCTTCCCTGTCTTGTACCATTCCCTGGGCATCTCCAACAGAGAATCTTCTATCCAAGGCCTTAATAACATTGGTTAAATTAGAAGGAATGGCTCCATTTAAAGTAGTTTTAAAAGCATTCAATTGCGCTATAAATTCTTTCCCTTCTTTGGAGTAATTGTCACCATTAAAGAACAATTGGTCAAGATAGTCCGTTCTATCCATCCTTTCATAATCTTGCTTGTCTTCGTATTTTGCCGTCATAGATGTCTTTAAACCCTCCAAATAGTCAAAATAGACTTGTGATGCTATTTTAATTTGGTTTGCCTGTTCTAATAAAGGACCAAATTTATCCGGGTTTTCAGCTGCCTTAATTTGCAAACCATCAAAAAACTGTTGGTTTACCAAAGTCATTTCTGCATTGGAATATTCGAATTTTTCTTTCATCAATCCGAATGCAGTCAACACTTCTTTACTCATGTTTAAGGCCAACATAGCAATAAACACTAAGTACATAAGATTGATCATTTTCTGCCTTGGGGACAATTTGCCTGACGCCATATCTTATTACTTTCTGTTCATGGCATGCAACATACCGTTATACACCCCGTTGAGTGCTTCTAAATTAGCCGTCATGGCTTCCATTTGAGCCTTTAATGCAGCAGCATTTTGCGCAATAGTTTCTTGGACCGCTGCTTGAGTGCCTGCACTGTCTAGTTGAGATTTATATAGGTCATTTAAAGCCTGCATTTGTGAAGCAGCCTGTTTTAACTCTAAAGCATATTTTTCTGTAGATTCAATTGCAGCAGAAGTAGGCGCTATATTTCTTGCAGCTCCTTCAAAATTTTTGATGCCACTTCCAAGGCGCTCCATTAAAGCAGCGTCTAATTTCGCATCTTGAAGTAATTGATCTAATTTTTTGGACAGCATACCATCTGCATCTGCAGGATGGGCTACACCGCTCTTTTGCCCACCTACTAGTTCAGGATAAGCGAGGGTCCAATCATAATCATCTTCTGGTGTTTCAAAAGCAGAAAAGACAAAAATTCCTGCTTCAGTAATAAGTCCTACAGTCAAGAGCACTGTGCCATTTAAAGGACCAAGCTCCCAGTGAGTTAGTTTAAATAACGCTCCTAGGATTACTACAGCCGCACCAAGGCCGTAAACCATATTTTCTGCTTTCTTTTGTTTTAATGACTTTGCCATGCTATTAAATAATGTTGGTTTTAAAAGTAAAAATCATAAAAAAAATTGCTTTTTAATGATTCTTACTCTACTAATTTTTAAATTTCTTGTTTTCTTAATGTCTTTACTATGATTCAGGAACTAAGACCTCAATGTTACTGTCTTCTGTCTTTCTCTCCAGATTCCCCCATAAAATCTTGAACCGTTCTAAAACCAACATAGCTTCTCGCAGTGTCCTTATATTCAAAATCTCTTGTACTCACCTGCAAGAAATAAGCAACGTCCTTCCAAGAACCTCCTCTAATCACTTTCTTTGGATTGTTTTTATCTCCGGCAAAAGGATTCATGGTAGACACGTATTCATAAGAACCTGGATCAAAGGAAGAAGCGGTCCATTCAGACACATTCCCTGCCATGTTGTACAGGTTGTAGTCATTGGCTGCATAAGATTTAGCTTCCACAGTATATAGCGCTGTATCTGAAGCATAATCACCTCTTTGAGGCTTAAAATTAGCCATAAAACAACCATTATCTCCCAACAAATAGGGTCCTCCCCAAGGGTAAGTACCGCCTTTAATTCCTCCTCTAGCAGCGTATTCCCATTCTGCCTCTGTAGGAAGTCTGAAAGGATTTACTGTTTGGGCTCCCCTAACACGCTGATCATCATTCTTTAATTTTGTTCTCCAATGGCAAAAAGCCTGAGCCTGTTTCCAAGTAACCCCAACAACTGGATAATCTGAATAAGCGTCGTGCCAGAAGTAGTCGTTGTGCATGGGCTCATTATAAGCGTAGGCAAAGTCTTTAATCCAAACGGTTGTGTCAGGATACACCATAGCCACTTCTTTTCTGATATAATTTTTTCTATTGTCAGAACGCGCTGCAATAGCAGCGTCTGTATCCAACCAATTGTAAGTGTATTTTAATTCTTTAACCCTAAAACTTCTCTGACCGTTATACGCCTCTTCTTCAGATAAATAAAGCTGGTCCATGACCTCTGCATAATACTCGTCAGGATAATCTTTTGTATTCCAAATAATGTCTTCTGTCCTATTTAAAGTGTATCCAGCGTAAGGATTTTCAGGATCTGTTGGAGCATTGTAGAACTTGTATTTTTCATAAGGAGTCATGTCCGTAGTATCTGACTCTTTAAAGGCATATAAACCAATGCCTTCATCTTCCGGAGTTAAACCTAAATCGTCTGCTAAAACAGCTAATTTTACACGCACAATAGAATCCTTGACCCAGTTCACGTATTGTCTGTATTCCGCATTGGTAATTTCCGTGTTGTCCATATAAAAAGACTTTACCGTAACTGTTTTAGTGGGAGCGTTTAAGGCACTCGCCATATCTTCCTCAGATTTTCCCATGACAAAAGAACCACTTGGAATCAATTCCATTCCGAATGGTTTTTCAGAAAACCATTTTTGACCTGGAGCACCAATTAATTCTCCTTTTGTGTTATTTGACTTGCAACTAAAAAATAATAACAAAGCTAGCATGCTATATATAGAAGTTTTTACAGTTGTGTATGAGATTATATTTTTCAAAATAATAGATGTTCTTTTTATAATGTTAATAAAAATAGCATAATGCTACTTAAATAAAACCTTTTTTTTGCGCTTTAAACCACCTTTCTGGAATATTGTGATTACAAGCCGCTAAATAATCTTGTTCTGTGCAGGGTAATAACGCCGTAGCTGCGGCTTTATTATCCTCAGTCTCTAAAAAAGATACCCCAACCCACCAACGCTGTGTAAACTGGCTTTTATAAAAAACCAAGTCCCTGTCTTCAAAAGGGAGGGTGTATTTAATAAAGTTATCTGGTGATTCCAAAGGAGATTCAGGATGTCTAAATCCATACCCCTCCATAAAGTACCATATCATTTGAGCAACCATCTGGGTGCTCTGAGGATGATTGTCACTTTCAAAAATTCCAAAAACAGCCACAGTATCACTCAAACCAGCATACCTAGAAAGCGTGCAAATTTCTCTGCCATCAAAACCATTGGGAGAGAAATCACTGCCTCCGCCCATTTCAGAGGCCCTAACAGCCCTTGCGTCTATACCTACAATGTGCGCCCCTCTCAAAACAGGTTCCGCCACGCTTAAATCTTTGGTTAGACTTCCCAATCTGTAAGCATCAAAAAAAAGTCTATCCATCAAATCCATGGCCTCCTGAGCGTTAAAATAGCTCTGGTAACCAAGGTTTGAAAAATTAAATAAATTATTGGGCTTTTCGGTGATAATCTTACTCATATAAGAGTGAGATGAAATCAATTCATCTTGGCTGCCAAAGTCAAAACGACTGTCTACGGAAACCATATTGACCATTTTCCCACTCAGATCAAAAGACCTGTAAATAGGGTAGGTAATATCTTGAGTAGCCCCAACAATAATGGGTACTATGCCCTTAGTAACCAATTCAGAAACTATCTGATTCAACACATAGTAGGTATCTGAAACCTCAGCACCTTCTGGCACATCTCCAAGATCCACCACAGCACTATTCCAATTGCCAAACATGAGCTTGTACCATTGAATTCTAATGGCGTCAATAGCTAATCTATACGGCTTTTTTTCAAAGGCATTTCTGGATTCATGTACCCCTAAAAAAGCCAATTGAACGCCATCTAAAGGAGGAATCCCTGATTTTTGCGTATGTACTTTTATTTTATTTCCAATAGCCTGCTCCGGTAAAAGTGCACTATGTGCCAAAACTTTATCTGAGACGGGGAGTAAAAATTCTAAGGCCATGTCAAAAGATGATAAGGGAAATTAAATACTATTTTTTAGCCGTTGCTTTTGGCTTGGCTTTAACAGCCGATGCCTTTTTAGTGGTCGTTTTCTTAGCAGCCGTTTTTTTCTTAGGGGCCTTTTGTTCTATGATGGCCTCTGCTTGTTCCAAGGTCATGGCTTCCACCGCCACTTCCTTTGCCAGTTCAATTTTTACTTTACCCTTCAAAATATTATGGCGTCCCCACCTGGCTTTTTCAATTCTAACCCCAGCTTCCGGCCAGTCATGTATTACTTTTTCAATTTCTTTTTGCTTTTTTAACTCAATGAGTTCTGCAATGTCTGCAGTAGATAAAGCATCAAAATCATATTTTTTATTCACGTTTATAAATAGCCCATTCCATTTTATAAAAGGACCAAAACGACCTGTCCCTTTAGTCACTTCATGGTTATCATAGTGTGCGATTGGGGCGTCTGCTTTTTGCTTCTCAACAATAAGTTCTAGGGCCCTATCAAAGCTAACATCCATAGCGCTTTCTGCCCTATCCATAGAAACAAACGCTTCTCCAAACTTAATGTATGGACCAAATCTGCCCACATTGGCTAGAACTTCTTTACCCTCATAGGTGCCTAATTCACGGGGCAATTTGAATAAATCCAATGCCTCTTGAAAAGTGATTGTACCCAGTGATTGTTCTGGCAAAAGACTGGCAAACACGGGTTTCTCCTCGTCGTCTGCATGGCCTATTTGTGCCATAGCACCAAATTTACCCAAACGAACAATAAGGGGTCTTCCGGACTTGGGGTCGTCTCCCAAAAGTCTTTCTCCAGAAGCCCTTTCCGCATTTTCCTCTACATTGAGTACTTTGGGATGAAAGTCTTGATAGAAATTTTTCATCACTTTTTTCCAATCCTCTGTGCCTTGAGCTATCTCATCAAAATCTTCTTCTACTTTAGCCGTGAAATGATAATCCATAATAGAAGCAAAGTGATCCACTAAAAAATCATTGACAATCATGCCAATGTCTGTTGGGACCATTTTGCCCTTGTCAGAGCCTACATTTTCAGAAAGTGTACTGGCTTTTAAGACGTCTTTAGAGAGCACCAACTGTTGGTATGCCCTTGCGGTTCCTTCTATAGTACCTTTTTCCACATACCCCCTATTTTGAATGGTAGATATGGTTGGCGCATAGGTAGATGGTCTTCCAATACCTAATTCCTCAAGTTTCTTTACTAAAGAAGCTTCTGAATACCTGTAAGGAGGTCTTGAAAAACGTTCGGTAGCTGTAATGTTTTGATAATCCAAGCTTTCAGATAGACTCATTGCAGGTAACATACCTTCTTGTTCCTCCTGATCTTCGTCATCTACTCCTTCCAGATAAACCTTTAAAAAACCTTCAAAAGTAATGACCTCTCCACTGGCTGTGAATTGTTCGTCATGGGTGTTGGCCGCAATTTTAACATTGGTTCTTTCTAATTGAGCATCTGACATTTGAGAAGCCAAGGTACGTTTCCAAATAAGGTCATATAATTTGGCTTGGTCCCTGTCACTCACTGGATTTTGAACCATCATATTTGTCGGTCTAATGGCCTCGTGAGCCTCTTGAGCTCCTTTGGTCTTACCCCTAAAATCTCTCGGATGAGAGAAAGATTTTCCATAATTTTCTATAATCGCAGCAGCAGCAGCTTCTTTTGCCTCTTTGGAAAGATTAACGCTGTCTGTTCTCATATAAGTAATGTGTCCAGCCTCGTAAAGTCTCTGGGCTACTTGCATGGTTTTAGATACAGAAAAATAAATTTTTCTAGAAGCCTCTTGTTGTAATGTAGAGGTGGTAAATGGTGCAGCAGGTGTTTTTTTCGCAGGCTTCTTTTCCAATTGCGCCACTGAAAAATGAGCCCCAATATTTTGATTTAAAAAGGCAGATGCAGCCCCTTGGTCAGCAAAGGTCTTGTATATTTTTGCAGAAAACAATACCCCAGCCTGGGTCTTGAATTGGGCCGTAATTTTAAAGGAAGCTTCAGGATTAAATGAGTCAATCTCTCTTTCTCTCTCTACAATAAGTCTTACAGCAACGGATTGAACCCTTCCTGCAGAAAGTCCTGGCTTAATTTTTTTCCACAACACAGGAGACAATTCATAACCTACCAAACGATCTAAAACACGCCTGGCTTGCTGTGCATTGACAAGATTGTAATCTATCTCTCTAGGGTTTTGAATCGCATGCTGCACCGCAGATTTTGTAATAGAGTTAAATACAATCCTCTTGGTTTTGGCTTTATCTAATTTCAAAGTTTCTGACAAATGCCAAGAAATAGCCTCTCCTTCTCGGTCCTCATCACTAGCCAACCAAATGATCTCTGCTTTATTGGCCAATACTTGTAATTGTTTTACCAATGCTTTTTTATCGGAGGAAACTATATATTTTGCTTCAAAATCATCATCCACTGCTACCCCCAATTCCTTGGACGGAAGATCTGCAATATGCCCATAACTAGAGGCTACTTTAAAATCTGGTCCTAAAAATTTTTCTATGGTTTTGGCTTTTGCCGGGGACTCTACAATTACTAAATTCTTTGCCATTGATCGTATTTATGGAAACAAAAGTAGGTCAATTTTTTTATTTTAACCGGTCTCAGTCATATCTGTTTTGAATAGCACCTTTAAATAAAGCCCTACTAAGGACCAAAAAATCCATGACAAAATGTCACTAATTTGAATTTAGTACTATCTTTGTAAACCATTTTAAATATCGCTTACTCCCCTATGGAAAAAACTATTGATCCAAACATACAAGGAACCGCATTGAAGCTAAACCTTCAAGGCTCAAACGCAAAAAAACTTTATATAGAAAGTTATGGTTGCGCCATGAATTTTTCAGATTCCGAAGTAGTTGCGTCAATATTAGCCGCTGAGGGGTATCACACCACAGAGGTATTAGAAGAAGCAGACCTTGTGCTAATCAATACTTGCTCCATTAGAGATAAGGCGGAACAAACCGTGAGAAAACGCTTAGAGAAATTTCAGGCCGTGAAACGCAGCAACCCACAAATGAAAGTAGGGGTGTTAGGGTGTATGGCAGAAAGACTCAAAACAAAGCTACTCGAAGAGGCCAAAATTGTCGATACGGTAGTAGGCCCAGATGCCTATAAAGACATTCCTAATTTACTTAAAGAAGTGGAGGCTGGAAGAAATGCCGTCAATGTGATTTTATCAAAAGAGGAAACCTATGGGGACATTGCTCCTGTGAGACTGGCCAGCAATAAAATTACCGCTTTTGTTTCCATTACAAGAGGCTGTGACAATATGTGTACTTTTTGCGTAGTCCCATTTACAAGGGGGAGAGAAAGATCCAGAGACCCACTTTCCATACTTACAGAAATACAGGACCTCTGGGACAAAGGCTATAAAGAAATGACCCTTTTAGGGCAGAATGTAGACAGCTACCTTTGGTACGGAGGTGGTTTAAAAAAAGATTTTAATAAAGCCACCCAAATGGCTCAGGCTACAGCAGTAAATTTTTCACAGTTGTTAGAAAAAGTAGCGCTAAAGTTTCCTGAAATGAGAATTCGTTTTTCCACTTCAAATCCACAGGACATGACCTTGGATGTGGTTAGAACCATGGCGGCACATTCAAATATTTGCAAGCACATTCACTTGCCCGTACAAAGCGGAAGTAACCGTATTCTAAAAGCCATGAACCGCCAACACACTAGAGAAGAATATATGGCTCTTATAGACAATATTAGGGCTATAATCCCTGACTGTGCTATTTCTCAAGATATGATTATTGGGTTCCCCAATGAAACCGAAAAAGACCACAAGGACACCCTAAGCCTTATGGAATATGTAAAATATGATTTCGGTTATATGTACTCCTACTCAGACAGGCCAGGAACTGCAGCTGGAAAAAACTTAGCAGACAATATCCCGGAAACCTTAAAAAGCAAAAGACTTGCAGAAGTCATAGCCGTCCAACGCAAACATGCTGCCATGCACACTCAAAATAGGATAGGTAAAATTGAAACCGTGTTGGTAGAGGGGGTATCTAAAAAATCAGAGAAAGACCTCATGGGAAGAAACAACTACAATGCCGTAGTGGTATTTCCAAGAGAAACTTATAAAATTGGTGACCTAGTTGCAGTAAAAATTACAGATTGCACCTCCGGAACCTTATTAGGAAAAGCCATTTCACACACCAAACTTTCATCATAATGGAAAACTTGCAAGCCATTAAACAACGATTTGAAATTATTGGAAATGACCCTACATTAAATAGGTCATTGGAGAAAGCTATTCAGGTAGCCCCTACAGATATCTCCGTATTGGTTACAGGAGAAAGTGGGGTAGGAAAAGAATCTATTCCAAAAATCATTCACGGACTTTCCCACAGAAAACACTCAAAATACATTGCCGTAAACTGCGGAGCTATTCCAGAAGGCACCATAGATAGTGAACTTTTTGGTCATGAAAAAGGCGCTTTTACAGGCGCAACAGCAACCAGAAGTGGCTACTTTGAAGTGGCAGATGGTGGAACTATTTTTTTAGATGAAGTAGGAGAATTGCCTTTAACCACACAAGTGAGACTCCTTAGGGTACTAGAAAATGGAGAATTCTTAAAAGTAGGGTCCTCACAAGTCCAAAAAACCAATGTAAGAATAGTCGCTGCTACCAACGTAGAAATGACAAAAGCCATTCAAGAAGGCAAATTCAGAGAAGACCTTTATTACCGATTAAGCACTATTGAGATAGGGGTTCCTCCATTGCGCACTAGAAAAGAAGACATCCATCTTTTATTTAGAAAATTTGCATCGGACTTTGGACAAAAATATAAGATGCCTACCATTCGACTTTCAGAGGAAGCGGTTCAAATGCTCATAAAATACAGGTGGCCAGGCAACATTAGACAACTCCGAAACATTGCGGAACAAATATCTGTATTGGAATCTTCAAGAGAAGTAAATGTCAAAACCCTACAATCCTACCTCCCACAGGTGCACAGCAGCCAATTGCCTGCAGTCATTGGATCTGAAAAACAATCTAGTGATTTCTCCAATGAAAGAGAAATACTGTATAAGGTACTCTTTGACATGAAAGGAGACCTCAACGACTTGAAAAAACTGACTTTAGAATTGCTAAAAGGAAAAGATGGTGCTTCAGTACAAAAAGAAAACGACAACCTCATTAGAAAAATATACGGTAATGAGTCTCAAAAATCCGCGCAATTAGAAGCACTTTCCTCTTATCAAGAAAATGAGGACAATTATGACGACGAGGCGGTTTCAGACAATGATTATGAACCCCTTCACTCTAAATCAATATTAGCCATTCAAAACAGTGCTTCAGAAAAAGACCAT
>ERZ891134.1219-NODE-1219-length-18452-cov-11.972278_pt1 | contig 18452 bp, 22 predicted proteins | sample MGYA00520888_ERZ891134 | MGnify/ENA primary metagenome ERZ891134 (study PRJEB32303, sample SAMEA104408692) | aquatic metagenome | biome: Brackish water; feature: Coastal; material: water | place: Baltic Sea | collected 2014-10-23 | depth 10 m ... | reverse complement strand
TTATGAAGATATATGATTTTAATAAAGAGCTTTTTTTTCTGGTAGGATTGCCACGTTCAGGCAATACATTCTTTAGTTCGTTGATGAATCAAAATCCAGATATAGGAGTTACTTCAAACTCTATTTGTTTAGAAATATATAAAGATGTTTTTTTATTAAAAGAAACAGATACATTTTGTAACTATCCAGATCATAAATCTTTAGACAATGTTCTACGAAACGTTTATAAAAATTATTATGAACATTGGCCTCAAAAGTATATTATTGAAAGAGGACCTGTACTTACAACTGGCAATCAAATGTTGATTGAAAAATATCTAAATCAACCCGTTAAATGTATTATATTATGGAGAGATTTAATAGATGTAATTGCTTCATATATCAAATGGTTTGAAAATGAACCAACTGCATTTATTAATAAGATTGGTTTAAAAACAGTGGAAGAAAAAATAATGCGTTTAATGAATAAAGATGGTATTATTGCAAAATCATTAAATGCTATACAAAATGCATTAACACCAAAAAATAGATCAAAATGTCACTTTATAAGATATGAAAATTTAGTAAGTAATCCTGAAAAAGAGATTAAAAAAGTTTATTCTTTTTTAAATATACCATACTTTGATCATAACTATAATCATATAGAACAATATAGTTTAAATGATATGAGTTATAATGATGATATTTTAGGAAACAATTTACATACAATAAAATCTCAAATTAAATTAGAAGAAAACCCTTATAAAAAAATGATACCTGATAGTATTATAAAAAAATATGGTCATATAAAATTATGAAATTTGAAGTAAAACATTTTGGACAAACTTTAATAAAATATCAAGTGCCACTTGATATTTTTTCAACAATAAATCATATATATGAAACTCAATATGATAAACTTATTCCCGCCAATAAAGGATTAGCAGGGAAAATACAAAATGAACACTCTCTTTATTATAATGGAGAAAGCACTAAAGTGACAGAAAGACATAATTTTTTACCACAAGATATATTAGAGTGGTTTAATTCTATATTTAAACATTATTTAATCTATAATAAAATAAATAATTTTAAACATAGAACAAATTCCATATGGATAAATGAAATGAAACAAAATGAATATAATCCTTTACATACACATAATGGTAGTCTATTTACAGGATTGTCAAGTGTGATGATACTAAAATTGCCTAATACTTACGGAAAAGAATATTCAGCAGAACAAAATCCTACAAACGGTAGATTGCAAATAATTTCATCTGAAAATGGTCAATTTGGCAGATCAAATTATCAACCACCTATGAATCTTGGAGATTTTTATGTATTTCCTTATGATATGAAACATTGTGTATATCCTTTTAATGGAACAAATGAAACAAGAAGAACATTAGCAGCCAACTGTGATGTAGATTATAATCCTGTAATAAATAGAGGAATAAATGAATAATTATTACAAAAAACCTAGAATGATATATGAACCAAAATGGAAGTCATATGTTGTTGAAACAAAAAAACCTATTTTTACTCCTGAACAATGTAATCATATTATAAATTGTGGTAGATCACAACCACGTCAAATAGGAAAAACAGGTAATGATATATCTGAAAAAAATAATAATGATACTAAAAAAGAAAGAATAAGTCACATATCTTGGATACCCTTTAATAAATTAGAACCTATGTATCGTAAATTAGAAGAAGTTATAAGTTCAGTTAACCTAAATCATTTTGGATTTGATGGAGTACAATTGACAGAAAATGCTCAATATACAGAATATTCTGAAGGTCAATTTTATAATTGGCATATGGACAGTTCTATAGAAATGACAAAAGAACCAACAGTGAGAAAAATATCTATGACGTGTTTATTATCACCAGAAAATGAATTTGAAGGTGGTGATTTAGAATTAGTTACGCCTGGTAAAAAAGCAAATTTAACTCAAGGAAATGCTATATTTTTTGCTTCATTTATAAATCATAGAGTTACACCCGTTACACGAGGTAATAGAAAATCATTAGTAGTTTGGTTTGGAGGACCACCTTTAAAATAATATGTTACTTAAAGATCAACTTTTTCCTACAACTATATACGGCAAAGATTTGCATTTAGATAATGACATTTTATCAAATCATATTATTGAATGGTCTAAAAATGATAGAGGAATGAATAAAACAAACGTCAATGGTTGGCACTCTACGACAGATATGCATAAAAAACCAGAATATAAATTATTGATAGATGAGCTTTATAAAATGCAACACGAAATATACAAAGAAGAATTATTAGATAGTGAACCTTTTTTGGGTAATATGTGGGCAAATATAAACTATGAAGGTGGATATAATATGCCTCATGTTCATGCTAATAGTTTATTTAGTGGTGTATATTATGTAAAATCTAATCCCAATTCAGGTAGATTAGTTTGTGATGATCCTAGAACAGGAATACAACACACTATGCCAATTAGAAAAAAAATTAATTTACCAAAACACTTATTGAGATCGGTTGAAATAGAACCAATACCAGGAAGACTTGTTATGTTTCCTGCTTGGTTATGGCACAGTGTATCTCCTAACTTATCTAAAGATATAAGAATAAGTATAAGTTTTAACTTTCTACAAAAAGGATTAATGGTATGAAACAAGAATTTGAACAAAGAAAATATCAAGTAATTAAAAATGCAATTTCATATGAACTAGCAAACTTTATATTTAACTATCAACTGTTAAGACGAGACGCTGTTAATTTTATGTATGAAAATAATATTACAGCAGATAATGGTCACTACGGAACTTGGACCGATCAACAAGTTCCAAACGTATATTCTGAATATGGCGATCATGTAATGGAAACTTTACTTATGAAAGTTTTACCTATAATGAAAGAAGAAACAGGATTAGATTTAGTACCAACATATTCTTATACGAGAGTATATGAAAAGGGTTCTATTTTAAAAAAACATAAAGATAGGCCTAGTTGTGAAATATCAACAACATTACATTTAGGTGGTGATCCGTGGTCAATCTTTATAGATAATACTGAAATAACTCTAGGTATAGGTGATATGTTAGTTTATAGTGGTTGTGACTTAGAACATTGGAGAGAGAAATTTGAAGGAAACATTTGTGGACAAGTGTTTTTACATTATAATCACGTTAACGGCCCATTTGCTGATAAGAATATATTTGATGAGCGCCCTATGTTAGGATTGCCAAAGATTTCTTATAAATAGTATATAAAAAGGGAGAATAAAAATGACAGCTTTAAATAAATTAAACAAAGTTATTTCAACAACAACTAAAGTTTCTGAAACAAGCAGATCCGACTCTTTTAAAAAAGAGAAGTTTTTGAGAAAAAAAGAAAAACTTAATAGAATTAAATCAAATGATACTAAGTTTTCTTCTTTAGGTGCTGAAGATAAAACACGTTTAAATACACATATTACTACATTGGAAACTAAAATAGCAGAATTATCGTAAGTATAAATTATTATATTATGATTATAAGTCACTCAAAGAAGTTTATATTTTTAAGATGCCGTAAGACTGCTAGTGCTTCCGTTCAACAATATTTTGCTAATCACATTGATCCTGAAATAGATTTTGCTGGTCAAATGACTAGTTTAAATTTTCCAGGTATCAATGATAATAGAGAAGCAAAAAATCCACATGTTGCGTTGCAAGTAGCATTAAGAAAAAGTAAAGAATATAATATAACAAAAGATAAATTAAAAGATTATTTTGTATTTTGCTTTGAAAGAAATCCATATAGAAAATGCATATCACATTATTTGTATCATCACAAATATACTGAAATAGAACAACACAAATGGTTCAAAGACATGTCCTTTAAAAGCTATGTTTCTCATCCATCAAAACCTACTGATAGACACATGTATACCGAAGGTGCAAAAATATTAGCAAATCATGTTGCAAAATTTGAAAACATGGACCAAGAGATGGAATTTATCTGTAAGAAAATAGGCGTGCCATATACAGGATTGCCTCATTTACATAAAGGTAAATCAGATATTGTATTGGATGACTGGTATACACATGAAGACATGAAAAAAAGAGTGCAACAGTTATTTAAATGGGAACTTCAAACATTTAACTACAAATACGAATAATATAGATATTTTGTCATATAAATAGTATAAAAAGGATATTTTTATGGCAGAACCAGCAAGTAGAGAACAACTAAAACAGTATGCTTTAAGAACACTAGGTAAGCCTGTTATTGAGATAAATGTTGATGACGACCAACTAGAAGATAGATTGGATGAGGCATTACAATATTTTGCTCAGTATCATTACGATGGTGTTGAAAGAGTGTATCTTAAATATCAGGTAACACAAGCAGACAAAGACAGAATTTTATCACCAAATGGTGACTCGACTATTACTGCAACTAAAGGATCAGTAACTTCAACATATAAACAGGCAAACAACTATATTATAGTTCCTGAAACAGTGTTGGCTGTGACAAGAATATTTCCTTTATCAAGTAGAGGAAATCAAAATATGTTTGATGTTAGATATCAACTAAGATTAAACGACTTATATGATTTTTCTTCAACATCTATTATTCATTACGATATGGTAATGAGGCATTTAGATATGTTAGATCATATTCTTGTTGGTGAAAAACCTATTGATTTTAATATGCATAATAACAGATTATATATTGGTATGGATTGGAAAACTGATATTCAAGTTGGTGAGTATCTAGTTATTGAGTGTTATAGAAAATTAGACCCAACAGAAAATACAGATGTTTTCAATGATATGTATTTAAAAAGATATGTCACGGCCTTATTTAAAAGATCCTGGGGTGCAAATCTTTCAAAATTTGGTGGAGTTCAAATGGTAGGTGGTGTTACACTTAACGGATTAGAAATCTATCAACAGGCAATCCAAGAGATACAAAAACTCGAGGAAGATATACGAGGCACATTTGAATCACCTGTAACATACATGGTGGGATAGGAGATCGGCGTGAATCACAGACAGATATGGGAACAGTATTATGGTCCTATAGGAAAAGATAAACATGGACGATCTTTAGAAGTTCATCATATCAACGGTGATCACACAGATAATAGAATTGAAAACCTAATGTTAGTCACAATAGAAGAACATTATAATATTCATAAAAAACAAGGTGATTGGGTTGCATGTCATTTGATTGCTCAGAGAATGAATATTAGTCCTGAAGAAAAAAGTAGGCTAATATCAGAATCAAATAGAAAAAGAATTGGTAAACTAAATCCTTTCTATGGTAAAAAACATACGAAAGAGACGATCAAAAAGATGAGAGAAAAAAGAGCAAAACAAGTTATCACTCATACAAGTGAAACTAAAAATAAAATAAGTCTTGCTTTAAAAGGTGTTAAGAAATCAAAAGAACATATTGAGAAATTAAGTATAGCAAAACAAGGCATGATCTGTAAATCTTTTATGTGGAAAATAGATTACAAAGGAAGTCAAATGATTGTAAGAAACTTAAAAAAGTTTTGTAGAGATAAAAAGATTGAACCTTTTTCAACCTTTAATGGTGGTAAAGAGATTAACGGTTATAGAAAGGTTGGTAGAGTATAATGTCAGTAAATCATTATTTCCAACATGGAATGGGAATCGGATCAGAATCCGAACAAAACTTACACGAAGACATAATCGTAGAGTCTTTAAAGATATTTGGCCACGATGTATATTATCTGCCTAGAAAACTAGTTAACCATGATTTAGTTTTAGGTGAAGATGTTTTAAGTCGTTTTGATCATTCATACTTAGTTGAAATGTATATGGAAACAACTGAAGGTTTTCAAGGCGAACAAGAATTAATTAGTAAGTTTGGATTAGAGATAAGAGAAGACACAACCTTTGTTGTTGCAAAAAGAAGATGGCAGTGGCAAGTTGATAATCCTGCAACACAAATAACTGAAGGAAGACCTAACGAAGGTGATTTAATATTCTTTCCTTTAATGAATTCATTTTTTGAAATACAGTTTGTTGAAGATCAACAACCGTTTTTTCAATTAGGAAATCTACCTATCTATAAATTAAGATGTACTAGATTTGAATATTCTGGTGAAAGAATACGAACTGGTAATGCTGTTATGGATCAGGCAGAAACAAAATACTCATTAGATATTTTACAATGGAAAACTTTATTGGAAGATAATTCAGGTGCATTAGTTTTAGAAACATCATCTGCTGGTGAAAGTCATCACATTATTAGTGATGAGTATCAGTATGAAGAACAAACAAGACAGTATGCTGACAATGAAACATTTGAGGCAGACGCTGGTTTTGGGACTGAAACAACAACAGACGATATAATAGATTTTAGCGAACTTAACCCATTTGGTGATCCTAAGGATCCAGAAGGATTCTTATAATGTTTAATAAACCATATTTTTACCATGAAACACTAAGAAACACTGTTGTTGCTTTTGGAACAATATTTAATAATATTCATATTCATAGAACAGATAGTGATAATAAAGTTATTCAAAAAATAAAAGTGCCATTATCATACGCACCTAAAGAAAAGTTTTTAACAAGATTAGAACAACAACCAAACTTAGAAGATAGAGAGTTTGCTGTAACATTGCCTAGAATGGGATTTGAGATTACAGGTATTAACTATGACTCAAGTAGAAAGTTAAATAAATTATCTTCAATAAGAACACCAGGATCAACAAATGATACAGTAAATATTGTTTATAATCCTGTGCCATATAATATTAGTTTTAATCTTTATGCCTTTACAGCAACTGCTGAAGGTGGTTTACAAATTGTTGAACAGATTATGCCATACTTTGCACCTGATTATACCATTACAGTTAATCTAATTAGAAGTATGAATATTAAAAGAGATGTGCCTATTGTATTAAACAATGTAACTTATGATGATACCTATGATGGATCATACACACAAAGAAGAGCAATCAACTGGACAATGTCATTTACTGCTAAGACATATCTATTTGGTCCTGTAAATGAAGGTGGTAAAGTTATCAAAAAAACTATTGTCGATTTATATACAGACACAGATACATCAAGCACTAGAGAGGAAAGAATTATTACTGTTCCTAATCCTACATCGGCAAATGCTGATGATGATTTTGGATTTACAACAACTATACAAAATTTTAGTGACAGTAAGAATTTTGATCCTGAAGACGGCACAGATAAATAAATTAAGGAAATATTATGAGTATAGATGAAAAAATAAATGAAGCACTTGGTATCTCTAACGATAAACCAGTTACAAAGGCTGTAGTTAAACAAGAATACACTCCGCCAGTTCCTAGAGTTGAAGATAAGGAAAAAGATGATATTGATAATGACTACAAATACAGTAGAGAAAACTATTTCAATCTTATAGAACGAGGCCAAGACGCAATACAAGGCATACTTGATATTGCAAATCAAAGTCAACACCCTAGAGCATACGAAGTTGCTGGAAACTTAATTAAACAAGTTGCTGATACAGTTGATAAGTTACAAGACTTACAAGGCAAATTAAAGAGTCTTAAAGAAGTTCCAAAGAACACAAACAATACAAACATCAAACAGGCTTTGTTCATCGGATCAAGTTCCCAACTTCATAAATTGTTAAAAGAAAAACAAGACATTAAAAAAGTGGAAGACGCCGAGTTCACAGACACAAACGAAAAAAAATAACTTCTGGCAATCCAAATCTTTATAAATAGATATATGAAACGAATATATCATTTACATCATATTGTTCCAAAGCACATGGGTGGAACAGATGATAAAAGTAACTTAAAAAGAGTTACAGTAAGACAACATGCTTTAGAACATAAAAAGTTATATGAGAAGTATGGAAAATGGGAAGATCAAGTTGCTTATAGAATGTTATCAGGACAAATAAGTTCTGCTGAGGCAACAAGATTGGCACAAAGTATGGCAAATAAAAATAAAACTCCTGCACAAATACAAGCAAGTATAAGAAATTTAAAACTTGCAACTGAAAGTAATATTGGAAGAAAACACTCTAAAGAATGGAAAGCAAAACAATCTAAGGGTAATAAAAAATATTGGAGTAAGATTAAAGATAGACCATGGCAAAAGAAAACATTTATAATAGATAACAAAACTTATTATGGTATAGACGGCGTTGAAAAGCATTTGGGCATTAACATGTCTGGACTATACTACCGATTAAAATCTCCTAAGTATCCAAATTGGAAACAAGGATCATTTAAGTCGGACAGAAAGGAGGTGTGATACTTATGGCAAACGATAACCATCAGTATCTTTGACGAGGCAATCCTAACCTCCACAAAGCAAATACACCCTTAGAATACACTGAGCATGAAGTTAAAGAGATTACGAAGTGTATGGAGGATCCTGTATATTTTATTTCTAACTATATTCGTATTGTAAGTATTGATGAAGGTTTAGTTCCCTTTGAATTGTATAAGTTCCAAGAAAGAATGGTTGATACATTTCATAATAATAGATTTACAATATGTAAATTACCTAGGCAGTCTGGTAAATCAACAACTATCATTGCATACTTATTACATCAAGTTATCTTTAATGATAACTTTAATGTTGCCATACTTGCCAACAAAAGTTCAACTGCTAGAGACTTATTAGGAAGATTGCAACTTGCATATGAAAACTTACCTAAGTTTCTTCAACAAGGTGTATTAAACTGGAACAAAGGTTCTTTAGAGTTAGAAAACAATTCAAAGATTATGGCCGCCTCAACTTCTTCAAGTGCAATTCGAGGTGGATCATTTAACATAATCTTCCTTGACGAGTTTGCGTTTATACCTGCTAATATAGCAGATCAGTTTTTTAGTTCAGTTTATCCTACAATATCATCTGGTAAAAAATCTAAAATGATGATTGTATCTACCCCACACGGAATGAATATGTTTTATAAACTATGGAATGACGCTGTAAATAAAAACAATGATTATGTTCCTATTGATGTTCATTGGTCAGAGGTTCCTGGTAGAGATGAAGAATGGAAAGAACAAACAATTAGAAATACAAGTGAGGCACAGTTCTCACAGGAGTTTGATTGTGAGTTTGTTGGTTCAATTGATACCTTATTAAATCCATCTAAGTTGAGAACACTGTCTCATAGCACACCGATTATATCAAGTGGTGGATTAGATATGTATGAAAGACCACAAAAAGGTAAAGACTATGTTATAACTGTTGACGTTGCCAGAGGAACTATGAAAGACTATTCAGCGTTTGTAGTTATGGATGTTTCAAAAATGCCTTATAGAATGGTTGCAAAATTTAGAGACAATGAAATTAAACCTATTTTGTTTCCTCATACAATTGAAAAAGTTGCAAGAGAATATAACAAAGCATATGTTTGTGTTGAAGTAAACGATATAGGACATCAAGTGGCAGACGCATTACAATTTGAATTAGAGTATGACAACTTAATGATGTGTATGATGAAAGGCCGTGCAGGACAAATATTAGGTGGTGGATTTTCTAAAAAAGGTTCTCAAATGGGTGTTAAAATGACAAAACAAGTAAAGAGAGTTGGATGCACAAACTTAAAATCTTTGATTGAAGCAGACAAGTTACTTGTTAATGATTTTAATATTATTGAGGAACTTTCAACATTTATTAGAAAGGGTCATAGTTTTCAGGCTGAAGAAGGTAACACAGACGACTTAGTTATGTGTTTAGTTATATTTGCATGGATATCAAATCAAAGATATTTCAAAGAACTTACAGACCAAGACGTTAGAGCAAGAATGTATGAAGAACAGGCAAACGCAATAGAACAAGATATGGCACCGTTTGGATTTATGAATGATGGTATAGATGATATGGAGACAATAGTTGATGATAAAGGCGAAGTCTGGACACCTGTTAGTATAAGAAAAGGTGATATTCTCTAAAATCTCATTTACATAAATAGAAGTGAGAATTAATGATACTTTATTAGCTAATAAGGAGAACAACATATGGCATTTCAAGTTTCACCAGGTGTTCTTGTAAAAGAAAAAGATTTGACAAATGTTATACCGGCAGTAGCAACATCTATTGGTGCTTACGCAGGTGATTTCACAAAGGGTCCCGTTGATGAAATCGTTACTATTACTTCAGAGAAGCAACTAGTAGCAACATTTGGAAAACCTAACTCGGATAACTTTGAGCACTTTTTTAGTGCTGCTAGTTTCCTAAGTTACTCAAATAATCTTAGAATTGTACGAGCAACAAATACTGGTCTATTAAACGCAACTGCTGAGACAGGTGGTTTATTAGTAAAAAACACAGATGATTACCAAACAAACTTCCAAGACGGTCAAGGTACAGTAGGACTTTGGGCTGCTAGAACTGGTGGTGCATGGGGTAATGGTCTAAAAATTTCAATGTGTCCAAGTGCTTCAGTATATGAAGAACTTGCTAAAACAACAGTAGCAAGTTCAGACTTAGCTGTTGCTGACACTACAATAACATTAGCAGACGCTACAGGATTTAATGTAGGCGATATAGTTAATTTTGGTGAAGACGGTGGTTACGAATACAGAGTAACTTCTATTTCAACAAATGATATTACTATCGTTAGACATCCATCAGGCGTTGGCGGATTGCACACAGCAGTTGCTAACGGCGCTTCAGTAAGAAGAAGATGGAGATACTATGACCTAGTAAGTGCTGCTCCAGGAACATCAGCGTATGCTTCAGAAAGAAATGGATCAAATGATGAAATTCACATCGTAGTTATAGACGAAGATGGAGATATTTCAGGTGCATTAGGTTCAGTATTAGAAGTGTATGACGCTGTTTCAGTTGCTTCAGACGCAAAAACTCCACAAGGAGATACTAACTATTATAGAGATGTAATATTCGCTAGATCAGAATATATCTATTGGATGGATCATCACGCTAGTGGTACTAATTGGGGTTCTGCTGTTTTAAATACAACTTTTACAAGTGTAACAACATTATCAGATATTAGTTTGACTAACGGTGCTAATGGCACAACTGCTACTATCGGACAAATGAAAACTGCTTATGAGAAGTTCCAAGATACAGAATCAGTTGATGTAAATTTAATCATCGCTGGTCCTTGTTCATCTGCTCATATTGATAACTTAATCACAGTTGCTGAAGAAAGAAAAGACGCTATGGTTTTTGCTTCTCCAGAAAGAAGTGATGTTGTCAATGTTACTAACACTAACACAGCAACTTCAAATGTTGTTTCATTCTTTAACAATATCAGATCATCATCTTATGTAGTTTTCGATAGTGGTTACAAATACACTTACGACAAATACAATGATGTATTCAGATATGTTCCATTAAACGGAGACATCGCTGGATTATGTGCTAGAACTGATCTAGTGGCAGATTCATGGTTCTCTCCTGCTGGATTAAACAGAGGAAATATTAGAGGCGCTGTAAAACTTGCTTTCAATCCTAATAAAATTGAAAGAGATCAGTTATACAGAGCAAGAATAAATCCCGTTGTTTCATTCCCAGGACAAGGAACAGTATTGTTTGGAGATAAAACAGGACTATCAAAAGCTAGTGCATTTGACAGAATCAATGTAAGAAGATTGTTTATCGTATTAGAGAAGGCAATCTCAACTGCTTCTAAATTTCAATTATTTGAGTTTAACGATGAGTTTACTAGAGCACAATTTAGAAACATCGCTGAACCATTCCTAAGAGACGTACAAGGTCGAAGAGGAATTACAGACTTCTTAGTTGTTTGTGACGAAACAAATAACACAGGAGATGTAATTGATAGAAATGAGTTTAGAGCAGACATTTATGTCAAACCAGCTAGATCAATCAACTTTATAACACTAACTTTCGTTGCGACTAGAACAGGCGTTGCTTTCGAAGAAGTGGTAGGAGCTTAGGAGGATAATTATGCCAAGTATTAATGATTTTAAAGCTAGATTAAAAGGTGGCGGAGCTCGTCCTAATCAGTTTAGAGTTACTCTACCATTTCCTGGATTTGCAGCTATTGGTGCTGAGACTGAGACTATGTCTTATCTTTGTACTTCAACTAGTTTACCAGGTATGACTTTAGGAGAAATTCCCGTACCTTTTAGAGGAAGAGAGTTATATGTTGCAGGTGATAGAACATTTGCTACATGGACTACTACAATTCTAAATGATAGTGATTTCTTAATAAGAAACGCCTATGAAAGATGGATGAACGGTATCAACAATATGTCAGATAACGAAGGATTAACAAATCCTGTTGATTATCAAGTTGATGCTTTTGTTGATCAATTAGATAGAAACGGAAATGTTATTAAGTCATACACTTTTAGAGGTATGTTCCCAACAACAATAGATGATATTGGATTGGGATATGGTCAAAACAATGCTATCGAGGAGTTCACAGCAACTCATAGATATCAATATTTTGAAACAAATACTACAACTTAATACAGATTAAGTGATTATGAGGGCGCTTTTAGCGCCCTTATAAATAAAAATATATATAATGTTAAAAAGGAGTATTAAATGGCTGAATTATTTGGATTCAAAATAGAACGATTAGGTAATAAAGAAACTGATCCAAGACAAAATATAGTACCACCTCAAGCAGACGATGGCACACAAGTTGTTCCTGCTGGTGGATTTTTTGCGTCTTATGGTGGTTTTGAACAAGGTGCAAGGAACGAATTAGATTTAATAAGAAGATATAGAGAAGTTGCTCTACATCCTGAATGTGATAGTGCGATTGAGGATATAGTATCAGAATCAATTGTATCAAACGAAAATCAACAATCAGTTCAACTTGATTTATCAAAAGTTGAATATACAGACGCAATCAAAAAGAAAATAAGAGAATCGTTTAAAGATGTTTTAAATCTTTTAAACTTTGATATTAAAGGGCATGACATCTTTAGAAGATGGTATGTTGATGGAAGAGTTTACTTTCATAAAATTATAGACAAAGATTCTCCAAGATTGGGTATAACAGAATTAAGATATATTGATCCTAGAAAGATCAAAAAGATTAGAGAAGTAAGGAAACAAAGAACAGATGGTGTTCCAAGTTCATTTGCATTTGAAAATAAGTTCCAAGAATATTATATTTTCAATGAAAGAGGAATACATCCAACATCAACATCAAACGCAGGTGGTTTAAGAATCGCTACAGACGCCATTTCATATTGTCCGTCTGGATTAGTAGATCAATCACACAATCAAGTTTTATCTTACTTACACAAAGCAATTAAACCTGTCAATCAATTAAGAATGATTGAAGACGCTGTGGTTATTTACAGAATTGCAAGAGCACCTGAAAGAAGAATATTTTATATTGATGTAGGTAACTTACCTAAAATCAAGGCCGAACAATATCTAAGAGATGTTATGGCAAGATATAGAAACAAAATGGTCTACGATGCTTCTACTGGTGAAATCAGAGATGATAGAAACAGAATGAGTATGTTAGAAGACTTTTGGTTACCTCGTAGAGAAGGTGGTAGAGGAACAGAAATTACTACTTTACCTGGTGGGCAAAACTTAGGACAAATAGAAGATATAGAATATTTCCAAAAGAAATTATATAGATCATTAAATGTTCCAATTAGTAGATTAGAAAGTGGATCAGGATTCAATTTAGGAAGAGCTGCTGAAATTAGTAGAGATGAAGTTAAGTTTACTAAATTCATTGGCAGACTAAGAAAGAAATTCTGTATGTTATTCCATGATTTATTAAAAACACAATTAGTTTTAAAAGGTGTTATTGCACCTGAAGAATGGGATGTGTTACAAGGTAATATTACATACAATTTCTTACAAGACGGATATTTTGCTGAACTAAAAAATTCAGAAATGTTAGCTGCTAGAATAAATCTAGTTAGAGATGTAGAACAATATGTTGGTAAATATTTCTCACATGAGTATATTAGAACTAAGATATTAAAACAAAACGAACTAGAACAGGCAGAAATAGATCAACAAATTAAATCTGAGGCACCCGAACAACCACAACAAGAAGTGCCACAGGATAATAAAGGAGAATAATTATGAGTAAAGATGATATTAAAAAATTTGTAAATTCAGTCGTAGATAACGATAACATACAAGCACAAAAAGACTTTGCAGCTGCTGTATCAGATAAAATCGGATCATCAATCGATGCCCAAAAACAAGAAGTCGGTAGATCAATGTTTACAGGACAACAAGGTGTTGACGCTCCAGAAGCAAATATTTTTAGTGGAGGAAATATAGAAGGATCAACAGATGGTTAAGACGTTCAGTAAATTTAAAGATGATATTGTAACTGAATCAAATGACTATAAGAGAACTAGGCAATATAACAAATTGAATCCTAGATTAAAACAGGCAGTAGATATGGTATTCAAAGCTGCTGATAAAAGTGGTGATGTTATTTCAAACTTTGAAAAAAATGTTAATACTGCTGCTAAAAAATTCAATGTTAAAGTAGATGACTTAATGAATTATTTTGACAATGAAACACTAACTATTCTAAGGAGATAATATGGCGTGGGTAACTGTTCCAGGATCAAATAATATTTGGGAGTTTGATAATGCTGCCACTATTAGCGATACATATCCTGATTCAGCTGATGGTGCAAACGTTACTATTTCAGGTGGCATAAGAACATTTACTTTTGCGGATGGTAATGTACAAGAAATTTATATTAAATGTAGAAAAGCAGGAGAAACAAAAGAACGTGGTGAGTTATCAAAAACTTTTTATGATGCTCAAAACGCTAAAGGAACACCATAAAATGAACTTTTTTGCATTTTGAAGATAAAAAATGTATAAATAGTATTAAGAGAAAAGAGAGATAGGATATATGAAACTTATTACCGAAGAAATAGAAAACGCCGAATACGTTGTTGAAGAAACAAATACTGGCAAAAAAAATTACTCTATAAAAGGTGTCTTCATGCAAGCGGACATCAAAAATAAAAACGGTAGAGTTTATCCTAGAGAGACTCTTCAAAAAGAAATTGCTCGATATACAAGAGAGTTTATCGACAAAAGTAGAGCATTTGGCGAACTAGGTCATCCTGACGGTCCCACTGTCAACCTAGAAAGAGTATCGCACATGATTAAGTCTCTATCTCCAGAAGGAAATAACTTTATAGGTGAGGCGAAAATCCTAGATACCCCATATGGAAAAATTGTGAAGTCTTTAATTGATGAGGGTGCTAAATTGGGAGTTTCATCTCGTGGAATGGGAACATTAAAATCATCTAATGGAATGAATGTTGTCAATGACGATTTTTATCTTGCTACCGCAGCTGATATAGTTGCAGACCCCAGCGCTCCAGACGCTTTCGTAGAAGGCATTATGGAAGGAAAAGAATGGGTATGGAATAATGGAATATTGAAAGAGCAAGAAATGAACGAATTAAGATTACAGGCAGATAAGAAAATAATAAGAGAAGAACGAGCAAATAAAAATGCTCAAATCTTTGAGAGTTTTCTTAAAAAACTGTAATTTTATAAATAATAACTGACTCATTTATTTAAGGTGAGTCTATTATTGCAATAATATAAAGTTAAACTAGAGGAGATAAAACCAATGGAAAACGGTAAAAAAGAGATCAATGCTCAAGCTGATCTACCTAAAAAACATGCCGCTCCAGCTGAAGCACCTAAATCATTAGCTGCAACTGTTCAACAAGTAATGACAAAAGCAATTACTTCACCGACAGATGCTAGACCAGATTTTGCACAAGGCGTTAAACCTGTATCAGGTGACGCACAACAAAAAAGTGCAGGTGCTGCTGATGCTATGAAGTCACTTCAAGCACAAGCGGATGCTGAAATCAAAAAAGAAACTTCTTACGAGTCTGAAGACAAAGAGAAAAAACACGAAGGCAAAGAAGAAGTTAAAGAAACAGAAGCTGAAACTAAAGATAAAGAAGACGTTAAAAAAGAAGAAAAAGAGGAGAAAAAAGAAGAATTAACTCCTGCTCAGAAAAAACTTCCTGACGCTTTACAAAAGGCAATCGATAAAAAAGACGAATCTGCTGACGAGAAAAAAGAAGAAGACGAAAAGAAAAAAGAAGTTTCAGAATCTGAAGAAGATAAAGAAAAAAAAGAAGAAGACGAAAAGAAAAAAGACGAAATTAAAGAAGAAGATGAGAAAAAAGTAATTCAGGCTGCTAAAGAATATATGAAAGACTCAAGTTGTTCATATAAAGAAGCTGCTGAGAAATACGGTTGCTCTGAGTCTGAAGTTAAAAAACAAGTAGAGTCTATGGAAAAAGAAGTTGCTGAAGCAGAGGAAAAAGAAGTTAAAAAAGAAACTGCACAGGACAAAGTAAAAGACATGGATATGAAAGAAGATGTAGCTGCTCTAACTGATGGTGAAGACCTATCGGAAGAGTTCAAACAAAAAGCTGCAACTATTTTCGAATCTGCTGTTAAAGCAAAACTTGTAGATGAAATCGAAAAATTAGAAGCAGACTACGATAAAAAAGTCGAAAAGAAAAAAGACGAAGTCAAAGAAGAAATCGTTGACAAAGTAGATGCTTATCTAAATTACGTTGTTGAATCTTGGATGAAAGACAACGAACTGGCTATCGAAAAAGGTCTTAGAAATGAAATTACTGAGGAATTTATCGGTGGACTTAAAAACCTATTTGAAACTCATTACATTAATGTACCACAAGAGAAGTACGATGTATTAGAGAATCAATCTGCTGAAATTAATTCATTAAAAGATAAACTTAATGAATCAATTGAAAAGAACATTGAGTTAAGTCAGAAAATAAATGATTTTGCTAGAGAAGACATTATCGATGATATTGCTTCTGATTTGGCAGAAACTGAATCTGAAAAACTTAAAGGTTTAGCAGAAAGTATTGAGTATAAAGACGCTGCTAGTTTTAGAAAAAGTGTTGAGACATTAAAAAACTCATACTACCCTAAAGCAAAAGCGAAAGATACTGAATCTAATGTCGTAGCAGAAAATAATCAGACTGTTGATTTATCTGAATCAATGGCTGCCTACACTGCTGCTATTAGTAAACAAAGAAAGAATCCTTACGATAAGTAAGGGTTTAGTTAATTAACTAAAAAGGAGAGATAGAAAAATGTTTTTATCTGAATCAATACAACAGAAGTGGCAGCCCGTTTTGGACCATCCTGATCTTCCAGAAGTGAAGGACAGTTACAAAAGAGCCGTAACTTCAGTTATTTTAGAAAACCAAGAGAAGTCGTTAAGAGAAGACGCTGCTTTCTTATCAGAGGCTGCTCCATCTAACGCTACTGGTTCTTCTATTCAAAATTGGAATCCTATCTTAATTAGCTTAGTAAGAAGAGCAATGCCTAACCTTATCGCTTACGATATCGCAGGTGTTCAACCTATGTCAGGACCAACTGGTTTGATATTTGCTATGAGAAGCAGATACAACAGTCAATCTGGCGGTGAAGCTCTTTTTGACGAAGCTGATACTGATTTTTCTGGCAGAAACAAAGCTGGATCATCAGTAGATGGATTCTCATCAACAGACCACAACGGATCTAACCCGTCTGTACTTAACGACTCATCACCAGGAACTTACACAAAAGGTACTGGTATGACTACAGCTGCTGCTGAAGCTTTAGGAGATGCCGCTGGTAACTCTTTTGCTGAAATGGCTTTCTCAATTGAGAAATCAACTGTAACTGCTAAAAGCAGAGCGTTAAAAGCAGAATACACAATGGAACTTGCTCAAGACTTAAAAGCAATCCATGGTTTAGATGCTGAAACAGAATTATCAAACATCTTATCTGCTGAAATCTTAGCTGAAATCAACAGAGAAGTAGTAAGATCAGTTTATATTACTGCTGAAAAAGGTGCTTCTGATAACGCTGGAAACGCTGTTAACACTACTAATGAAGGTATCTTCGATTTAGATACTGACTCAAATGGTAGATGGTCAGTTGAGAGATTCAAAGGTCTTATGTTCCAATTAGAAAGAGACGCTAACGCAATCGCTCAAAGAACAAGAAGAGGAAAAGGTAATATAATCATTTGCTCATCTGATGTTGCTTCGGCACTTCAAATGGCTGGTGTTTTAGATTACACTCCTGCTCTTAACAACAACTTAAACGTTGATGATACTGGAAACACTTTCGCTGGTGTATTAAATGGTAAATATAAAGTTTACATTGATCCATACAGTGCAAACCAATCTGGTAAACAATTCTACGTTGTGGGTTACAAAGGTACTTCACCATACGATGCTGGTATCTTCTATTGCCCATATGTGCCACTTCAGATGGTACGTGCTGTTGGCCAAGACACTTTCCAACCGAAGATTGGATTTAAAACCAGATATGGATTAGTTGCTAACCCATTCGCTGGTGCAAGTGCAAGCTCAGCCATCACTAGTGATAGTATAGGTGCTGCTAACGCAAACAGATATTACAGACGTGTTCAAGTTGCGAACATTATGTAATACATAAGTTGTTATTACAACATTCTAAA
>ERZ891134.1214-NODE-1214-length-18471-cov-8.551368_pt1 | contig 18471 bp, 38 predicted proteins | sample MGYA00520888_ERZ891134 | MGnify/ENA primary metagenome ERZ891134 (study PRJEB32303, sample SAMEA104408692) | aquatic metagenome | biome: Brackish water; feature: Coastal; material: water | place: Baltic Sea | collected 2014-10-23 | depth 10 m ... | reverse complement strand
TAAATTCTTAAATACCTTTATCGCTATACAGATTATTAATTTTATCTTTTAAAGGATCTGAAGTATCTGGTTCAGATGGAACGTAATAAGATATTATATCATTATTATTTTCTGATATTAAATCTTTTACTCTATCTTTCAGAATCTCTAATTGTTTGATTAAATTAGGATCTGTAGCTTCAATGATACCATATAATGGTAAATCATTGATAGCTGTAATCAATCTTCTGAATCCTCTACCTCGTTTTTCTAAACGAGCTATTCTACCATCAGATTCAATAGTATATTCATTTGACATTAATCAGTTCCTCCAACTTTAGGCATTGGATCATCCATATCATCTTCAATGTATCCTCTTAAATGCCTTACTTCTTTTTCAAGCATCTCAACTTTTTTTCTAAGATCTTTATTTTCTTTTAAGATTTTCAAAAAGTTTGTCTGCAACAACTTATTATCCATGCGTCACTACCTCCGTTATGTGTGCATCTGTTAACTCTATATCTAATTTATACTCTTTTATCCATCTTTGCAACTCCAAAGAGTGCTTATCATCAAGTGCACCTATTTTAATGATTTCTTCCATATAATGGATTGCTCTTGCTAAATTAGCAATATGTTCTTCAGCTTCTTTCAAAGCTTTTCTTGTATCAGGTCTCATTCTTACCTCTCTTACATAATTAGTATCACCAGAATAATCCATTCTAAGAGATACTTTGTATGTCTTTCGTTTTATCATTTATTTTGACATTTAGCTTTTTTATAATAGCTACATCACCATTGATTGTATCACCTGGCATACACATTCTACCAGCATTATCTAACCATCTATACCAAGCTATAGTAGCTCTTTCATTAGCTGGTTTACGAGACAACTTAGCTTCTTCATCACAATACATTTCATATGTTTTATGATCATCTTTTAAATAAGCTTTTTGTATCTCTATCATACTACAATTAATTAATGGATAGATTTCATTAAATGTTGGTTTTTTTTTAAACACTCTAATGTCTTCATTGCCATTAGTCTTCCACACTATTACGTTGTACATATTATATATCCTTTCTTTCTTTAGCTAAAGCTGCAAGATCATCCATCAATGCGTGAAGATCATCTCGAACTTCTCGAAGATTATTCAATGCTTCTTTTTCATCTTCATTTGCAGAATTTGTATAATATAATCTTAACTTTGTATCGATTATATTTAACATTAATATTATTTCTCTAATAGTCATTAGTTTAATGCCTCCTTTAAATATTTTTTAACTATTTTAACCCATTCGTGAAACTCAGCAATAAAGTCTATCTTATTATCATCTTTACGTTTCTTTCTAATTTGACTTAGTGCTTTATTGGTAGCTTCGTTCAATACTTCAATCTGTCTTTTTTGATCCATTATCAACCTTAATAGAAACAACTTGATATTGTTTTCTTGATTTGTCTAATGAAGCAATTTGCTTACATAGATCTTTTTTAGTTACAGCTTCTTTGAAGTCTGCATATGTATGTATGATTGATGGTTTTGGTTCATCACTTCCCCAATGAAAATCAATTTCAACTACTGAATATATTATATATTCCATATTTACCTTTCTGTTAATTTTTTCGTAAGTTAGCCCTACACTTGTAGTAGGGCAACTTAGAATTCATTTTTATTTTTCTGATAGTAATAACAAGTTCTTAGCTACGTTATCTGTGATACCAGCATTACTAAATATGCCGTGTATGTAATTTCTTACAGCAGATAAAGATCCACCAGAATACAAAGCATTTTCTGCTTCTTCTTTCTGAGCATCTAATTGTCTAATAGCTAAACCTTTTTTACTATTATCATAAGCCTTGATAGCTTCTTCTTCGCATACCGATTCTAAATAAGAAAAGATTTTAGATATATTAACTGGATCCCCATCTTTATAAGATGCTACAAAATCTGGTTGTGAAGACCATCTTCTTGTATTCTTCCAAGTTTCTAATTTCTTTTCTAATAAGTCAGCAGTATTTGTTAACTTATCTTTTTTGCTTTCAAGCATTTTATTCATATTCTGTTTAAACGATTGATAATCATCATCTAACTTCTGAATATCTTTTATATACTTTTCTACTCCAGGAAGACCTTTTTTGAATTTAGTTAAGTTTTGTTCTACACTCTTATCTATATCAACTTGTCTTTCTGTTTCTAAGATTGAACGTCTTGAATTAAATTTCTTTTGAATATAATTCTTAAGATACTCTTGTTCATCTTTTCTTATAGGTTTCATCATAATATATCCTTTCTGTGATGACCCCCAGCACGACTCAGTACTGGGGGATAGTTTAATTAAGCTACTTTCTGATTAGTTTTTTCTTTACTAACACTCATCAGCTTGTCAGCCATATCTGTTGCGTCTGTCTTATCCATTCGAGCACAAACTCTAATAAATAATGTAGTCGCAGATGTCTTTTGACCCATTGGATCAAGTTTATTCAATACAGTATTTACTGATATTGCTTGATGACATAGACCCAATAGCTCACCATAATACGAAACCATTGCTCCGTATTTTTTCACAACTTTATCACGTTGCGTTACTTTGTTATCTGTCATTCGTAACCTCCTCTACGTTTGGTTTTTTCCTTACTTCATAAGGAAACTCTATTCGTTCAGGTATTTCTTTCTGAACAGCTCTTACTACACCAACAATTATTCTAATTGGTAATGTAGCAAATTTTAACAACTCACTTGTCGTTTTTGTAATACGATTCATATTTCCTCCTCATTCTTTCGTATTTGATTTTTGTTAGACGATACTCTCTAGCAAATTCTTTAGTGCCGGGAGTTGGATCAACGTCTTCGGTGAGCCAAGTCCACGCACGTCTTACTGCTATAGCACCAACGCTATAAGTAACAAATCTAATAACAGCCAATATTCCATTCATTATATCCTTTCTTCATTGGTTAAAGTAGCTATCTTAGGCATAGATACTTTAGACCATTTTCTTTTTATAAAATCAGCTTTCTCTGGATATACATCTGATGGATTCTTATGATTTGCATAAAAATCTAAAAGATCTTCTGGTTCTCTTGTTATTGAATGTATGTTCCAATTCATTGAATCATACAAAGCAAATAACTGATCTGCCGTTATTCTATTCTTAGCGTTTTCCCACTTTTGTACTTGTTGGAATGTAACACCGATAACATTAGCTATATCGGTTTGTGTTTTCTCATTCCAAATTCTTTGTAACAAAAGATGTTTAGCTATCTTTGTAGAATAATTAATCATATCTTTAGTCATTGATCTTATTTTCATATTATCCTTTCTAAAATAATTCTTTTTCAGTAGTAAAAAGATTACTTTTTTCTGATATACCTTGCCAAGTGCTTTGTTCACCCTCATTATCTATTTCACCTGTAGCAGTATCAACAGTAATTTTACCGTGAACAGTATATTCACCAGCAAAACTATAATAGGGATTTAATCTGCCATAGTCTGAGTATATATCTGCTAAAAATTCATCATCAGAATAATCTTCATCATCAGATAAATTCATTACTTCATTCCAATTTACATTTACTTTTTTCTTGTTCTTATAAAATGTTAAGTCATCAAAACATCCATCATCATTACCACCATCATAACTAACTTCGAAACTGGTAATTCCATTTTGATTTAAAGACTTAATTATTTTTCTCATATCTCTTTCAATCATATCTTTGGTTGTCCTTTCATCATCCAATTTTGAGCTTTAATATGAACGATCCAATCTTGAAAACTAGGGATCCACCCTAAATCTTCTTTGATATGTCGTTCTGCAATTAATCTGACAGGAACTTTTTTCCCATCAGAATTTGTTATTGTAGTACCAAACTCACGTTCGGCAGCATAACACCCTTCTGCGTGATGCCTCAGGGCTCTATGCGTAAAGTGTGCTACAATCTTTTTTGATTCATCAAACCAATCGTGTATTGGTTGATAATCTTCTGGCTTACCACCCCATTTCTTGACGGATGATAAACTGTGATAATAACAATTAGCCATTCATTTTCCTTTCTGTTTCTGTACCAAATAACTTCTTAAGCACTTGTGGCTTACGCTTGTCTAAGACACTAGTGGTAACCACTCTAATCGTATTTGGTTGAGCTGAATCTGCGTTAAGTCTAGCTACCATAAGCATACCCTTATTTGGATACTCTATTGGTACATACTTGATCCAATCTATATAATTACGCCACCACCATAATCTGTCTGATCTAATGAATCCAGCGAATGGTAGGTGGTATATTATCTCTAATCCTTTCTTAAGAGATATTTGTCTTTTCTTAAATCTATTCTTAAATACAACTCTAGTGTGTTCAATCATAATTCCTTTCTTTTGACGTAACCCACGAACAAGGGAGTTGAAACGTGGGCTACGGTGTCTAACTTAATAATCTCTAGTCAGACAATTTTTCTGCTATTTTACTTAGCATATCTTCAATCTGATCCATTCTAGATCTGACTTCTGTTTGGAACTTCAACGCACCTATTGGTTGAAATGTACCATTTGCTACATTCTGTGCATATGTCTTACCATTTCTATAAACCTTAGGTTGTTTACTTTCTGGGAACATCTCACTCATCTTTTCTCCTTTCGTTTTGTTTATTAATATAATCTTCAGTTTCGAGGATTATTGGATACCAGATAATCAATAATCCGAAGAAGTTAAACAGTATTGCACCAGTTACATCTATATGATCACTACTGAACAATGATGCACCTATCAGCAATACTATAAAACCTACAATCACATTTAACATAGTTTACCTCATATTAAGATTAACGTCATAACGACTACAACATATACTAAATATACAACCATTAATCATCCTTCTTAGTTAGATCTTTAATTATCTTGTAACCAATTAAAAATCCGCCTAATTCAATTAATAGTTTAATAGCTAGTAAGAACAGTACTATACCTATCAATATATCCATATTACTTAACTCCTTTCTTAATCATAATTGCATAGGTATTATATCTTCGAATATACCTAGCAAACATCTTATCTATATTTAACTTACTTGGTGTTGGTATTGTATCTAGATGGCTATAATCATAGTTCAAAACTAGTGAATTAGCCTTCTTTCCATATACTTTATTCATTTCAGATTCTCCCATTAGTTAGTATTGGTATGGTTAATAATCAAATCCGATAATCAGTATATCAGTGTATTTCGCACAAGGCATAATGACTATCAGATTTATATATATACAACTCAATCTAAGTGACTGAGTTCGTTCACAAGGTGAACCGAACGAAGGCACGAACAAGCAAACAATCTGTGATAAAAGTAAACAACATAGAGCAACGAGCAACAGCGAGTTTCTGTGTGTATAAAACAAGGGGTTTTAAAGTTACCCCAAGCGAATATAGACAGATGAGATAAACTAATAAAGGGGGGTTTGTCACATCTACCACCCATAGGGGGGGGTTTGTAATATCAACCCTTATATAATATATAAAATATAACAATAAAACAGGAGAACATAAAATGTATACAGCATTGGCAAGATTTGGATATGGCATAGCAAAGGCAGGATATAAAGCTGCTAGAGCTATCAGACCATCCAAAGTAAAAAAAATGCTAAAACCTGCATATGACAAGGCTACAAAACCTGCCCTGCAAGGCACTAAATTTGCTTCAGGAGAGGCATCTTTGATAAAAGGGATAAAGGGTGCAGCCAAAAAAGGATATGAAGGTTATAGAGGCTTATACGGAGCAACATTAGGTAGCTCTACTAAGCGAAAAATCACATCAGCTTCACTAGGCGGTTACACGCTAGGGTCGTGGATGGATGATGATGAGTAATGGCTAAAAAGAAAAGTTCTATAGGAGCCATAACCTTTATCAAGGAATCACCTAAAAAAAGACCAGGCAGACACGCTAAAAGTTATAATAAGCGGTTGCCAAAACGAAAACAACAAATAGGACAAGGAATATGATAACATACGGAAAAGCACTTTACAAAACAGCCAAATTACAAACTAGAATTGGCAAAATAATTGGAGAAAAAAATGTTGATAAATTTTTATCCAAAAAAAAGGGTTTAGGAAAATCTAGACAAATGAAAATAGCTAAATATATTGCAGATAAACCTGAATCTGCTTTAAGAAGAATTAAAAGAATAAACAAAGCCCTTGATGTAGCTCCATATGCAGGTGCAGCAGGAGTAGGTGCAATAGGTTTTTCTTTTTTAAATAGAGAAGATGATAAATAAATATGTGGACTAAATTCGGACAGATGGCAGGAAAAGCCATATCTAAGATAAAAAAACCAAAAGGCATAAAAGCCAAAGCTATGAGTATGGCACAAAATGCTAAATCCAAAGTTAAAGGTTATGGATCTAAAGCCAAAGAAGCAGCTAAAAAATATGGATCTAAAATTGAAGCACATGTAAAAAGAAATCCATTAAAATATACAGCAGGAGTTAGTGCTTATGCAGGTTATGACTTTGCAAATATAAAATCTGAACAAGAAAAATTATTAAAAGAAAATTTTAAAAAACTTCCTAAATCAGATCCAAGATATAAGTCTTTAAAAAAAATGGAAAAGAATCCTTATGGCATCTAGATTAGAACAACTAGCAGACGATATAATGAACTTATCGCAAGATGAGGCTCAAGAACTACAGGTTATTATCAAAGCTAAGCTTATGCCTGAAGTTGAGAGACAAAGAGGATTATTAGCTGAACAACAACAAGCTATGCCTCAACAACCACAACAAGCTCCATCTCAAATGGCAACACAACGAGATGTTAGAATGGCAGGGTTATTAAAATGATTAGAAAATCCTGGAGACTATTGAAAAGATATATTAATAACTGTATAGATTCTATTAACGATCTTATTAAAAACTTAAAAAAAAAAGGAAAATAATATGCCAATGGTAGGAAAAAAGAAGTTTGCTTACACAAAAAAAGGTAAAGCAGCTGCAAAAAAATACGCAAAAAAATCTGGTAAAAAAATGAAAGCTAAGTACTAATATGGAAAAAAAACCAAAATTAGGTACAGGCAAAAGATTTAAACAATTAACTTCTAAATTAAAAAAACAAGGTGTTAAAGATCCAAAAGCTTTAGCTGCTGCTATTGGAAGAAAAAAATACGGAAAAGCTAAATTCCAAAAATTAGCAGCAAAGGGTAAGAAAAAATAATGTATAAATTACAAAAAGTAAAAGGCGAAGGCGTTAAAACAATAATTGAAACTACTAGACCTAGTAGAGTTAAAGCTAAAACAAGTTTTATGCAATCAGTAGGAAAGAAATTTTCTTCTGGTGCTAGAATGACTAAAGGTGTTATTAGCAAAGGAATTAAAATAGGTGCTATTGGTGCAGGATTAACATTAGCTGGTTACGCTGCTGGTGCTCCTTCTAGAAGATATGCCAAAGCTCCTAAGCCAGGTGAAGATAGAGATCTTAGAGATATGATCTTATCTCAACCTGATAAGAGACAAAGATATTAATATGACAACACGAGGCGGAAAAAGAGAAGGTGCAGGTAGACCTAAAGGATCTACTACTAAAGCTAAATGGAAGATGCTTGACGAATTAGCAGTCAAGTACAATCATTCTCCATTAGATTATATGTTAGCTGTATTAAATAATCCTATGTCTTCTCCAGAAAGAAAAATGATGGCTGCGGAAAAAGCAGCTCCATACGTTCACGCAAAATTAGCTACGACAACTACTAAACTTGGATCTGATGGACCAATTAAAATCAACATCAAATGGGGAGACGAGTAAGGAAGAAGTCAAGCAAGAAGAAAAAAACATTAACATTCCTTATAGTCCCAGACCATTACAAAGAGAAGTACATAACAGTCTTAAACGATTTAATGTATTAGTTTGTCATAGACGTTTTGGAAAAAGCGTACTTTCAATAAATGAATTAATTAAAACTGCTGTTTCAAAACAAATGGCAAAGTGTGCTTTCGTAGCACCAACATACCGACAAGGTAAATCTATTGCTTGGGAATATTTAAAATATTACACCAAACCTTTAATGTATTTAGGCGGTAGCAAAAACGAAACAGAATTAAAAATAGATCTATTTAATGGATCAACTATTCAAATCTTTGGAGCCGATCATCCAGATTCGCTTCGAGGTATGGGGTTTCATGGAGTCGTATTAGATGAATACGCATTGATGGCTCCTAGAGTTTGGACAGAAATTATTAGACCAGCTATCTCAGATCATTTAGGTTGGGTTATGTTTATAGGCACGCCAATGGGACATAATCAATTCTGGGAAGTTTATGATTTTTCATTACGAGGTCATAAAGATTGGTTTGGTCAGTTATATAGAGCTAGTGAAACTAAAGTTATTCCTGAAGAAGAATTAAGACAAGCTCAGGAAATAATGACTGATGAACAATATGATCAAGAGTTTGAATGTTCATTTACTGCTGCGGTAAGTGGATCTTATTATGGTAAGTTAATTACTAAAGCAGATGGTCAAAAAAGAATTACCAATGTCCCTGTAGATGAAAACGTAGGCGTTGAAACTTGGTGGGACTTAGGTATAGGTGATTCAACTGCAATTTGGTTTGCACAAAGAATTGGTGAAGAAATTCATCTTATAGATTACTATGAAAATTCTGGTGAATCATTAATGCATTATGCAGACGTATTAGAGGAAAAAGGTTATGCATATGAAAGACATATAGCTCCTCACGATATTCAAGCAAGAGAGCTTGGTACTGGTAAATCAAGACTTGAAGTTTCTCAAGAACTTGGTATTGACTTTGAGATAGCACCTAAGCTAGAAGTAGATCACGGAATTGAAGCAGTAAGAAATACTTTGCCTCATTGTTGGTTTGATAGAGAAAAATGCAAGTTAGGTTTAGATGCTTTAAGACAATATAGAAAACAATGGGATGAAAAAAACCAAGTCTTTAAAAATAAACCACTACACGATTGGTGCTCACATGCAGCAGACTCCTTTAGATATGGATGCGTACACGACCCAATTGACACTACAGAATGGAATAAACCAATTAACGTAGATTATAAATACATAGTATGAAAACAGATAACGAAATTTTAGCATTATTAAATAGTGAAATTAGAGCATCATCAGGTTACATTGGTGGTGAGATTGTTTCTCGTAGAAGAAAATCATTAGAATATTTTTTAGGCAAACCTTTTGGTAATGAACAAGAAGGCAGATCACAAGTAATCAGTACAGATGTATCTGATACAGTTGAATCATTAATGCCATCATTGATGAAAATATTTACAGCAGGTGATAACGTATTTCATTGTGAACCTGTTGGACCAGAAGATGAGAAAGTTGCAAAACAAGCAAGTGATTATATTAACCACGTTTTCTATAAAGAGAATAGAGGTTTTACTGCTTTGTATACTGCATTTAAAGATGCATTGATTCAAAAGAATGGAATACTAAAAATTTATTGGGATGATTCTGAAAAAACTACAAGAGAAGAATATCACAAATTAACTGAAGATGAATATAATTTATTAATTGCTGATCCAGAAATTTCTATTGGTGAACACAAAGAATACGAAGAAGAATTTAAAGATCAAAATAATAAAGTAATTGATAAAGTTAAATTTCATAATGTAGTAGTTTATAAAACTCAATCATACGGACAAGTTAAAATTGAACCAGTACCACCTGAAGAATTTTTAATTGAACGTAGAGCTAAGTCTATAGATTCTGCAAACTTTGTTTGCCATAGAACTTATATGACAAGAACTCAATTAGTTGAAATGGGTTATGATCAAGATGTAGTTTATAACTTACCTACTGGTGATTCAGAATATTATTTAGAAGACAGACAAGTTAGATACCAAGAAGTTGATTTCTCAGCTCCACAAGATAGAGGTGATGATTCTTCTGACGAAGTATTAATACACGAATGTTATGTAAAAATGGATGCCAATGAAGATGGCAAATCAGAATTATATAAAGTTTGTTTAGCAGGAACAGGTGCATATAAAATATTAGATATGCAAGAGATTGATTCAATTCCTTTTGTTTCAATGACTCCAATTATAATGCCTCATAGATTTTATGGCAGATCTGTATCTGAATTGATTGAAGACATACAATTAATTAAATCTACTGTAATGAGACAAATGTTAGATAATATGTATCTAACTAATAATAATAGAATTGCAGTACAAGATGGTCAAGTTGCCATTGATGATTTATTAACTAATAGACCTGGCGGAATAGTTAGAACTAAACAACCACCTGCAAACGTAATGCAGGTTATGACTGCACAACCAATTACAGAACAAGCTTCTGGATTGTTAGCTTACTTAGATGCAGTTAGAGAATCTAGATCTGGAGTTACTAAAGTTGCACAAGGTTTACAATCAGATTCATTAAATACAGAAACTGCTACTGGAATGAATCAAGTATTAACTCAATCTCAAATGAGAATGGAGTTGATTGCTAGAACATTTGCTGAAACAGGTGTTAAAGATTTAGGAATTAAAATATTTGAATTACTTTGCAAGTATCAGCAAAAAGAAAAATTAGTTAGAATTAGAGGTGAGTTTGTTCCTATGACTCCTTATGAATGGAGAGATAGAGTTAACTTATCTGTTAAAGTTGGATTAGGTACAGGATCAAAAGAACAACAATTAATATTATTAAACTCAATATTACAAAGACAATTACAAGCAATACAATTGCAAGGTAATGTTTATGGTCCAGTAGTTAATCTTAAAAACATTTACGCTACATTACAAAAATTAATTGAGAACGCAGGATTAGGTAACGCTGAACCATTCTTTATGGATCCAGAAGTTGGTGCTGCACAAATGCCACAATTACCACCACCTGCTCCTACTGAATTTGAGAAAGTATCATTAGCTCAAGTACAAGGTGAAAACGAGAGAGCTGTACTAAGTTCTCAAGTTCAAATAAAGAAATTAGAATCAGAATTACGACAGTCATTATTAGATTTCGAATTAAGAGTAAAAGAAATGGAATTAAAATATGGCACTAAGATTAATGAACTTGAATTACGTAACAAATCTATGGTAGAACAAACACAAGTTAAACAATCAGGTGATATATTTAAAGAAATAATGAAAGGTCAACAAAAGTTTTTCAATGAAAGAGGATCTCAACAAACAGATTTCGCAGGGGAAAAAGGCTCAGCTACTGCTGGACGAACCCCTGATGAAGGAAGCATTTAATTATCTCAAATCTCGTTATCAAGAGGAGATATTTAATACTTCATATTCTGATCATAACCAAAGACAAGTACTTTGGATGGCTTATAATATGATTGAAAAAATCAAAGGTCATTTAGAGTCAGTTATGACTTCAGGATCTCTAGCTCAAAAAGAGTTAGATCAACTACAAGACTTAACTAAGTAATTAGAAGTCTTCTCGCCAATCCACTTAAGGAAGCGATTAACCAAAAGGAAAATATATGCAAGTAGATAAAACTATGCAAAGTGCTGCTGACAAATTAGTTGGATTACTGAATCCTAAAGAAGGACAATCAGAAAACAATGAAAAGAAAGTAGAACAATCAGAACAACCTCAAGTTCAAGTTGAAGAAAATAAAGTTGACTCAACTAAAGAAGAACCTGTCGTTGCTGAAGAAAGTAACAAATCCGAGACTGAGGAAGTTACTGAAGAAGCTGTAAGTTCTGAAAATGAAACAAAAGAGACTGAAGAAACCGAAATTCAAGAAAGTCCAAAACCACAACTCCACCGAGTCAAAGTACAAGGTCAAGAGTTAGAGGTCAGCCTGGATGAACTTAAAGCAGGTTATTCAAGAGACTCCGATTACAGACAAAAGACTCACGTATTGTCTCAAGAGAAAAAATCTTTTGAAGAACAAAAACAAGGTCTTAGTCAAACGTACCAATCACGTCTAAAGGAATTAGATGATTTGATTAATAGTGCTAATACTTATATCAGTCAACAATCAGGAAATGTTGATCTTCCTAAATTATATGAAGAAGATCCTGCTCAAGCAGCTCGAGTTGATTACCAAATGAGGCAACAACAAGAGCATCTGTCTAACTTAAAGAGACAATCTGAAAGAATTAGACTAGAGCAATATAACTCTTATCTTGATGAACAAAGAAAATTAGCGGCTACGAAAATTCCTGAATATGCAGATCCAAACAAATCACCTGTATTTAAATCTCAGTTAAAGAATGCTTTAGCTGATTATGGATTTACTGATGCTGAAATTGGAATGTTAGCTGACCATAGGTTTCTTATGGTTGCTAAAGATGCAATGGAATATCGTAACTTTAAAGGACAAAAACCAGTTGCTTCTAAAAAAGTAGTAACTGCTCCTAAACTAATCAAATCTGGAATCTCTAAAGGAGACGATTCTAAACGTGGTGTGGTCAAACAAAAACTTGGTAGATTGAAACGATCTGGAAAAATCCAGGATGCTCAATCTGCTATTCTTGAAATAATCTCAAAATAAAGGGAAAATAAAATGGCACAACCAACAAATACATTTGATACTTATGATGCCATAGGTATTAGAGAAGACTTACAGGATGTGATTTATTCGATCTCTCCAACTGAAACTCCATTTATGAGTTCAGCTGCTAGAGAACAAGTAAAAAACACATTCCACGAATGGCAAACTGATGCATTAGCAGCCGCTGTTACAAATAACGCTGTAATAGAAGGTGATGATGCAACATTAGATGCAGCAAGTGCTACATCTAGAATCGGAAACTACACACAGATCATGGACAAAACTGTTGTTATTTCTGGTACACAAGAGTCTGTAGATAAAGCTGGTAGAGCAAGTGAACTTGCATACCAAATAGCTAAAAAATCTAAAGAACTAAAAAGAGACATTGAATCTACATTGTTGACTAACCAAGCAAGAGCTGCTGGTGATTCTTCAACTGCTAGAACATTTGGATCTATTGGTGCTTGGATTGCTACTAATGATAACTTGGCTGGTGATGGAACTTCTCCAACTGCTAATAATGGTTCTGACGCTAGAAATGACGGAACTCAAAGAGCAATGACAGAAGACATGTTGAAAGACGTAATTAAAAATGTTTGGAACGCTGGTGGTAACCCTTCAGTAGTAATGGTGGGACCATTCAATAAGCAAAAAATTTCTGGATTCACAGGTGGATCTACTAGATTTGATGCTTCAGAAGACAAAACATTATATACTTCTATTGACGTATATTCTTCTGACTTCGGTGATCTTGAAGTAGTACCTAACAGATTCTCTAGAGATAGAGATGCCTTAGTTCTAGATATGGACTACTGGTCTGTAGGTTTCTTAAGAGATTTCACTATGCATGAACTAGCAAAAACTGGAGATGCTGAGAAAAGACAATTACTTGTTGAATTGACTTTGATCTCTAGAAATGAAGCTGCTTCAGGCGGTGTATTCGACTTAACTACAAGTGCGTAATCACTAAATACTAGGGGGAAGAAACATTTACTTCCCCCAGTATAATTATTGACTAAAGAATTTAAGAAAATATATATATCAAGTTTTAAAATAAGGAGAAAATAATGCATATTGCAATGGTACCAAAAACAACTCAAAAAGTTACCTCGTCTGGATCATCTGTTCAATCAAGTGCCTTTGGTGCTCACATTGAATACGTTAGAATAGTAGCTGATGCTGATTGTCATATTGCTTTTGGAGTTAATCCAACTGCAACGACTTCTAGTATTTATGTTCCAGCTGATGATGTAGAATACTTTAAAATATCGCCAGGTGAAAAAGTAGCTGTTATTGGTAGTGTTAACTTATACGTTTCTGATTTGACTGAGTAATGAGTATCTTAAGAGATAAGGAAAAAGACGGAACATCTTATTACATTGAATCTGATGGTAAGATTACTATTAAAAATACACAAGACGTTGATCCTATTCTTAAAAAGAATAAAAGACTTTATAACCTAAATGATGGTTATTCTCATTCCAAAGAACTAAAACGAGTAGCTAGTATACCAACATTAGTATTGTCTGTTTGGGCAAAAGAATACAATGGAACTAATAATTGGTTTGCTATTCCTCAAAAAGAACGTAAAAAAATTTTAAAACTTAAACTTAACAGTAACGATTTTCGTTACTTTAGAACTGCATCTGGTAGAATTTAATGGCTTTAACAACATATACAGAATTAAAATCCTCAATAGCTAACTGGTTAAATAGAGATGATTTAACTACAGAAATAGCTGGAGATTTTATTGCATTAGCAGAATCTGATTTTAATGCAAAATTAAGAATAAGACAAATGGAACAAGTTGATACTATTACTATCAACGCTGAGACTGTAACAGTACCTACTGGTTTCATAGGAGTAAGATCGTTTTATATTTTAAGTGGTAGTACAAAATATCATTTATCTTATATTACACCTGCTAATTTAATTAGTATTAAAGGTGGATCTACATCTGGATTACCAAGAACTTATACTATAGAATCTGATAATGGAATTGAAAGCTTTCGTTTCGCACCTTCGCCAGACACGACTTATACAGGCTATTTGCAGTATTATAAGAATTTTACTGCTTTGTCTGATAGTAATACCTCTAACTATATCCTTGCTAACCATCCTGCTATTTATTTGTATGGTAGTCTTTATCATGCATCTAATTTTATCGGTGGAATGGATCCCAACCAAACGCAACAATGGTTAGGTATGTATTCAGCAGCATTAGAAAGATGCGAAAATAACGATAGACAAGATTCTTATGGAGGTGCACCTGTTGTTCAACGAACTGATGTTGGCACAGATATATCTTTTTATAGGAGAAAATAATGCAAATACCTTTTGGAGAATGGCTACCTGATCAACCTAAACATTTGAATCCAGGTGCTAATGTAGCAACTAATGTTTATTATGCATTAAATACTTATAAGAGATTTCCTTCTTTAGTAAATTATTCGTCTAACAACATTGGATCTGATTGTAGAGGTGGTGGATCTTTTAGAGATAATACTGGTAGCGTATATAATTTTGTAGCTACTAATACTGATATTTATCAATTAGATGGTGGAGCTTTTACTTCTCGTAAAGGATCCTTAACAGGAACTAATTCAGACTTTTGGACATTTACACAATTTGGTAATTATGTCCTAGCAAGTAATGGTGTTGATGCACCTCAATATTATTTAATGGGAACATCAACTAACTTTGCAAATTTATCTACAATAGTAACTTCAGGAAGTGTCCCAACATTTAGAACATCAGGTGTTATTAGGGATTTCTTAGTTACAGGTAATCAACCAACAAACCAAAACAGAATTCAATGGTCAGGTATCAATGATATTGCTACTTGGGAACCAGGATCAAAACAAGCTGATTATCAAGACTTGCCTGGATCAGGTGGTGAAATAGTTGGTATTACATCAGGTGAGTATGGTTATGTATTTAGACAAAACCAAATCATTCGTATGGACTATGTTGGTGGAGCTACTGTATTTAGATTATCAGTTATCTCTCCAAATAGAGGATCTGTATATGGACAAACTATTTGCCAAGATAACAGACGAGTATTCTTTTATGCTGAAGATGGATTCTATGAAATACAAGGTGATAACATAGTTCCAATAGGAGCAGAAAAAGTTAATAGATTTTTTGACTTAGATTTAAACAAAGCGTTTTCTGATAGAATTGTATCTGCGGTAGACCCATTTAACCAATTAGCTTTATGGTTATATCCTTCAGCTTCTAATACAAGTAATACTACAGGTATATGTGATAGAATAATTATTTATAATTATGCTACACAAAAATGGTCATTAGCAGAAGCTAATGCTAGTTTTATATTCTCACAATTCGTAGGTGCTTATACTGTAGAATTGATGGACATTATTTCACAAAACTTAGATGCAATTAATATTGCATTAGATACTGACTTTTGGTCAGGGGGACAAAAACTTTTAGGTGCTATTGATAATAATTACAAGGCATCTATATTTTCTGGAACAGCTAATATCTCAGAAATTGAAACTACTGAGATAGAAGTATTTCCAGGAGCAAGAGCCTCAATAACTGGTATAAGACCTGTTGTTGATGCTGAGGCAACAGTTACTATTAAAACTAGGGAAAGATTAGCAGATAATCCAACTGAATCTACTACATCTACTATGAAAGATAGTGGTATTAATCCAGTAAGACAATCTGGTAGATACTTTAGAGCTAATGTTAAAATACCTAGTGGTACAATATTTAATCACGGACAAGGCGTAGATATAACTGCTGTTAAATCTGGGATTAGATAATTTTACCAAATTAAAAATAGGAATTGATTTATGACTGATAAAACTGATATAGATAACGTAAGGTATAGTTTTGAAACTCAAGAGTTTTTTCAACGACAAATTGAAGAAGCTATTAATACATTAATTAACGAAAAAAATACAGAAAACAATAAAGCTTTTGCTTGGTTTATTGGAGATTAAATGGCAGGAAATTATTTAGGAAAATATAGTATTACACCAGCAAACAATAGTACTACTTCTACAAGTAGTATATCTGTTGCAGAAGGTATGTTACCTTCTAACATTAACAACGCCTTTAGAGATATAATGGCGGATGTTAGACAATGGTATAATGATGGACAATGGATTGAATATGGTGATGGATCTGGAACATATACACCAACTTATGTATCAGCAACAGCTTTTACTATTGATGGCGTAGATGTAACTTCTATTTATCATGCTGGAAGAAGAATTAAATTAGTAGCTACAACACCAGGTACAATTTATGGTACAGTTTCTAGTACAACATTTTCAACTAACACAACAGTTAACGTAACTTGGGATTCTGGTTTATTATCTAATGAAGCTATTACAAATGTTTATGTTGGTATTCTTTCTAAAACAAATTCATCAATACCTTCTGAATCAATTGGTTCAACTCAAATAGCAGATGGATCTATAACTACAGCTAAGTTAGCTGCTGATGCAGTAACTAATGCTAAGATTGCTGATGACAGTATAGATTCAGAACATTATGTAGATGGATCTATTGATACTGCACATATTGGAGATTCACAAATTACAACTGCTAAAATAGCAGACTCAAATGTTACGACTGCAAAGATTGCAGCAGATGCAATTACTAATGCAAAAATAGCTGACGATTCAATTGATAGCGAACACTATGTTGATGGTTCAATAGACACAGCTCATATTGGTGACTTACAAATTACTACAGCTAAAATTGCTGACTCTAATATCACTACTGCTAAGATAGCAGATAGTAATGTTACTACAGCTAAGATCGCAGATTCAAATGTAACAACTGCAAAAATTAATGATGATGCAGTTACAGCAGCTAAAATAGCTGATGCTGTTATTGTTACTAATGCTGAACATTCAGCACATACACCAGATGATGTTACATTCTTTACAACATCTGCTTCAGACGCAAGATACTTTAGACAAGATTCAAGCGAAACAATTGCATCAGGTGATATTTGGTCAGCATCAGATTCTTATGTTGCTACAACAGCAGCCATTGATGCTAGGGTTATTGACTTGGTAGATGATGTTGGTGGTTTTTATCCAATAACAAATGAAACAAGTTTTCCAAATACAAATCCAGATGTTAATGATGGTGCTGGTACAATTATTTCAATTAAAGAAATTGCAAGTACAAGAACTCCAGCTGCTGGTACAGTAACTATTACTAGTGGTACATTAGGTGGTTCAACAGTAACAATTACTGGTTGCGGATCTACTGTTCTTACAGCAGGTTTTGGTGTATTAGTAGAAACTACATCTACATTAAATACTTATGCTTTTCATAGATTATCTCCAAAAGCTACTGAAGTAACTACTGTTGCTTCTATTTCTGGAGACATTACAACAGTTGCAAATGATGGAACTGACATTGGTGTAGTAGCAGGATTATCTACTGACATACAAAATTTAGCTGACATAGAAGATGGTACAACTGCTACAGATGCAATATCAAATGTTGGAAATAATATTTCTGACGTTACTGCTGTTGCTACAAACTTAACAGGTTCTAATACAATTGGAACTGTAGCTACTGATTTATTAGGATCTGATAACATTGGTACTGTAGGAACTAATATTGCTAATGTTAATTTAGTTGGTGGATCTATTGGTAATGTTAATATAGTTGCAAATAACATTGGTGATGTAAATAATTTTGCCAATACATATAGAATTTCTGCAACAGCACCAACTACTAGTTTAGATATTGGTGATCTTTGGTTTGATACTACTAATAATTTAATGAAAGTTTACGCTGCTAGTGGGTGGATTCCTGCTGGTTCAAGCGTTAATGGAACTTCTGCTAGATTTACTTACAATATTACTGGTACACCTAGTACAGTTACAGGTGCTGATGCTAATGGAAACACACTTGCATATGATGCTGGCTTTGCAGACACATATGTAAATGGTGTTCGTATGTCATCTTCTGACATTACTATTACTTCAGGTACATCAGTTGTCTTTGCTACTGCTTTATC
>ERZ891134.1213-NODE-1213-length-18504-cov-5.684590_pt1 | contig 18504 bp, 18 predicted proteins | sample MGYA00520888_ERZ891134 | MGnify/ENA primary metagenome ERZ891134 (study PRJEB32303, sample SAMEA104408692) | aquatic metagenome | biome: Brackish water; feature: Coastal; material: water | place: Baltic Sea | collected 2014-10-23 | depth 10 m ... | reverse complement strand
GTCATGATGCTGATGTTGGAGTCTTTAATTATCTTGGAAATTGGTCAGATTCTATTTTTACTGGTGAAACCACTGGTGCTTCTCAGGGTGGTAATGATGGTCAGAACGAGGGTTCTAATGAAGCACTTACTATTCAATCTCCAACTGGAGCATCTGCTGTGGTATCTCATGGTCACTTGATTAACTTCCCATCATCTACTACTGTTTCTCTTAATAATGATTTAAAATATTCTTTTGTAAATACTAACGTTGATGCTTTTGGACTACAGTCACAAGTAACTCTTACTACTAATGATCTTGTAAAACTAGATGAAGCAACACCTCCATTTATTTTAGTAGAATACCTTATTAAGATCTAAAATGCCTACGGTAACTCGTTCATCGCCTGGAAGTCAGACATTTAATATTCCTAATAGTGGATATAATATTACCGCTGTAGTTCGTGGAGCTCGAGGTGGTAGAGGTGGTAAAGATGCCTCAGCCAATGGTGGACAAGGTGGCACCACTACACAACAAAATTTTACATTTAAGTCTAATCGAAATTTTATCAATAGAGATTTTACAATAACTGTTGGTAATAATGGTAGTAATGGTGTAGATAATCAACCTAACGCTGCTGGTGGTAACGGTGGTAGTGGTGTTGGTTCTGGTGGTCGTGGAGGTAACGCTGGTGATCCTCCTTATTCTGGTGGCGGCGGCGGCGGTGGCGGTGGATCCGCTGTCTATGATGGCGGTACATTAGTTATTGTTATGGGTGGATCTGGTGGCGGTGGTGGCGCTTCGGATAATAGAAATGGCGGTGGAGGCGGTGCTCAATCTACTAATGCTTCTGCAGCAGGTAGTGTTGGATCTTCTAGCGGTGGCGGCGGTGGCGACCCTGGTGGTACTGATGGTGGTGGAGGCGGCGGCGGAGGCGGCGGTTCCAATGGTGGCGGCGGTGGTGGTCCTGGTCAAGATAATAACAACGGTGGCGGCGGAGGATCCGCTGGTGGTTCTCGATATAATATTAACTACTGTAATGCTGGTGGTTCTGCTGGTGGCCAAGGCGCATCAGAAGGTTATGTATCAGTTTCGTGGTCTAATGCTTCTGCTCAAATTAATTCCTTCAGTGCCACTCCTAATCCACAAAATAGTTCATCAGGTCTTCCTCAATATTCTACTACATTAAATTGGCAAACTACTTATGCTTTTGATGGTGTTACCTTAACAAGTTCTGCTGGAGAATCTTGGTCTTATGGTAATGGAACAAACTCTAGAAATATTGGTAACTTACCTCAATCGGTGGCAGGTAGTAGTAGTCCTTCTTCAAGAACATATACTTTAACTGCTAGTAATGCTACTAGTTCCAAAAGTAAAACTGTTACTGTAAAAGCTCGTAACGATAACACATTATCAAATAGTTGGACAACATCATTTTCTAATTTATCACCCTCTACTGTTGTTGATCTAACAATAGGAACAGCTTCTGGTATTGATATGTCAACAACAGTATCTGCTGCTGGTTCTGCTAATTTTGTTGGTAGTGCTGGATCTTTTTCTGGATCAAAAAACTTTACTAATGGACAAACAATACAGTTGAGAACTACTACCCTGCCATACAATACAGATGTCAGTGGTGAAACAGGTATCTATGGCAAAACTAATTCTAAGACAGTAACTGTTAGTTATCCTGGTGGTTCGGTTGATATTACTATAACGACGGCAGCTCCTAGAATTCGTGAAGATTTCGATTATGCCAATAATACAAATAAATATCCATATGAAGACATTGATCTTATTACTAACTCACCAACAGAGCATTTAGCATCAGCACAAATTACTGCTGATGATATTGAAATTCCTATGGAAATAAAGGTTGATAAACCTGATGCCCAGGTAAGAATTAATGGTGGTGGTTGGCAAAACGCTAGGAGTATCTAATGCCAACAAATAATTATACAAATCCTGGAACTTATAGTTGGACAGCACCATTTGCTACCAAAAGTGTTACTGCTAGAGTTGTCGCTGGTGGTGCCTCTGGATATAGAGATTGTGATGGTGATGATGAAGGTGGCGGTGGAGGTGGAGGAGGATTTTCTGTATCTACTAGAAATTTTGCTGCAGGTCAAACACTGTCAATTACTGTAGCATCTGGTGGATCATCGCCCAGTTGTGATACTGGTAATAATGGTGGGACATCACAAATTCAAGGTGGTCCTGGTAATATTATTAATGTTCGTGCTACTGGTGGTCGGACTGGTACTGATGATTCTGGTGGAGGAGGTGGTGGTAGTGGATCTGCTGGAGATAGTGTCCAATCTGGTGGTAGTGGAGATGATGACGACAGCGGTCAAGATGGTGGCGGAGCAGGTAACTCAAGTGGTAACTCTGGTCGTTGTGGTAATGCTAGAGGTGGCAGAGGAACTAATCCAAATGGAACTCAGGGGAGTTGTCCTGGCGGTAGAAGTGGTGCTAGCTATGGTGCTGGTGGAGCAGGAAATGATGGCGGTAGTGCTGGATCAGGCGCTGGTGGTTGTGGTAGCATTACGTGGTCTTATCATTCCCCATCAATCAATAGTTATTCGGTAGGAAATAACTACAATCTTGACGGCAATCCCGATGCTAATGTCGATCTTAGTTGGAACACTTCATATGCTAGTAGCGTTAGTATTAATCAAGGTGTTGGTAGTGTTGGATCTTCTGGATCAACAACTGTAAATACAGGATTACAATCAAATGGAAACGGAACAAGTCCTGCTGAAAAAACTTATACACTAACAGCATCTGGACCAGGCGGTACAGTAACTAGTACTAAAACTGCTAAAGTAAAAAATGATAATACCCCATCAAACGGTTGGACAACATCGTTTATTAATTTAGATCCTGGTGTTCAAGTAGTAGTTTCATTGGGAACACTTGCTGGTGTTGATATGCCCACCACAATATCTACATCAGGTACTGGTAATTTTGTGGGAAAGAATGGATCTTTTTCTGGAAGTATAAATTTTATTGCTGGACAGGTAGTACAGTTAAGAACTACTTCAATGCCATTTAATACTTCTGTGCCAGCATCAGGAAATATTGGATTTACTAATAGTAAGACAGTTACTGTAACTACGCCTAGTGGTTCGTTTAATGTCACTTTCACAACTAGAGCACCTGTAGTTAGAGAAACTTTTAATTATGCTGATAATACAAATAAATATCCATATGAAGACATCGATCTTATTACTAACTCACCAACAGAACATCTGACATCAGCACAGATTGAAACTGATGATATTGAGATTCCTGTTGAAATTAAAGTTTCTGATGGAGATGTCGAAGTGAGTATTAATGGCGGCACCTGGCAAGACGTAAGGAGTATTTAATATGCCAACTGTAACTTTTTCTGTAGGTAGAAATGCTGATAACGAAAATTTCATAAACATAGGAGGATTTACCGTAGGACCAAATAATGGTAATGTCTCCTGGTTTTACGGTCCTGGAAGTTATAATGGAATTTCTAGCTATGGCAATGGTCCTGGTGGCACAGCTTTACGATTTAGCGGAAGTACCTTTGTTGGATTAGATGACAATCAAGGTCAATATGATGAGGATGGGAATCCTCAGTTTGATAGTGATTATAATGACTTAACGGCAACAATTACTTCAGGTAATGCTATTTTTACTGGAGGTCAGCTGTATGTTTACTACGACCCAGTTACAATTTATAGTTTTTTTGCTAGCCCAAATCCACAAAATAGTTCTGGTGGCACTCCATCATATTCCACTACGTTATATTGGAGTTCTGTTAATGGTACGTCAGCGTCGATTACTAGTTCTGCTGGAGAATATTATAATGTAGGAACATCTGGTAATAAAACCATCAACAATCTACCACAATCAACAGCAGGTAGTAATAGTCCAGTAAGTAGGAGTTATAATTTAACGGTATCTAATCCTAATAGTAGTAAATCAAGCGGGACTAGTGTTTCGGCTAGAAATGATAATACTTTATCAAATGGTTGGACTACATCGTTCACTAATTTAAATCCTAGTACGTTGTATACACTTAGTATTGGTACTCTTTCTGGTGTTGATATGCCCACCACGATATCCACCACAGCTGGTAATTTTGTTGGTAATGGCGGATCTTTTTCTGGAGCAAAAAACTTTACTAATGGTCAAGCAATACAGTTGAGAACTACTACATTACCATTTAATACTAGTATGTCAGGCGTAGCTTCTAATGCTACGTATGGAAATACAAATAGTAAAACAGTAACTGTTAGTTATCCTGGTGGTTCGGTTGATATTACTATAACTACCAAAGCACCCGTAGTAAAAGAAACATTTAATTATGCTGATAATGTAGGTAAATTTCCATATGAGGATATTGATCTTGTATCTAACAATCCATTAGAATTTACTGCTTCTGCTCAGATTACTGCTGATGATATTGAAATTGCTCAAGAAGTTAAATTGGATAAGCCTGATGCTCAGGTCAGCATAAATAATGGAACATGGCAAAACGTAAGAGCAATTTAACATGGCAGTCGAAAGAACCGAAGTTGTAGATGCTATTGAAGTTAGACCTTTGCTAAAGCAGGTAGGTGTTAGAAAGACTGTGACTACAACAGAAGATGGGGAAACAGTATCAGTAAATTCTTATACTCATTATTTTTCCCAAGACGACGACATTTCTGCCGAAGATGCTTTATTTCAGAATATTTCTAATCATTATTGGAGTACATTATGAAAAAATTTCCTGTAGTAAATAATTTAAATCCAAGTCATCCTCACTATAAGTCAAAGATCTTTAAAGTTGAAGGTGATCAGTCTCAAGAAATTACGGCAGACAAACCTATCCAAGTAAGAATTAACAACGGTCCTTGGATTGATGTTAGAGAGTCTGACCTAAATAAGAAATAGAAATAGCACGTGATAGAGTAGTAATCCATGCCATTCAGCAGTAGTCCCGTAAACGTAAATCCTGGGGATAAGGTTCAAGTAAGATATCCAACGCCAGGAACCTGGAACACCAGTGTTACTGTCAATGTAAAGATTGGTACTGGAACTGATCCAGATGGAGTTACTTTTGGTACGAAAATTCCTGATGCGCTACCACAATCATTTTCTTTTATCAATCAATCTGGATTTACTGGTGCTTTTAATGGTACTAGTAGCAGCGGCGGGGTAAATGTATTCCAGCGAAATACTACATATTATTCTCAAGTAATTGACATTGCTAGTATTGAGATTCCAATTCCTGCTAGTATTTCTGCTGTATCTAACGGTCCTAAGAATAGCAATACAAACAATACTACAGCACAGTTTAGAATCTATAGAGGTGGTGCTTTTGACTCTTGGAGAACATCTATTACTGCCAATATTGCTAATGGTACTGGTGGTCTACAACCTGGAGATAAAATTCAACTAAGAGTAACTGTTCCTGATTGGTATGTTACCAGCACTCTAGTTACTTTTAATGTAGGTGATGAGACATTTGGTACTGGTATTGGACAACCATCTACATCATTCTCTAGACAATGGGGTATTACAACTAGAGCACAAGATCAAAACATTAATCAATATGCTTTTACTGATAGAGTAGATCAGATAATTCCTGCTGATGGTGGTCCTGCTTACTTTGGATATAATGTTCCCATTACTGGTATTGATGGTGATGTTGTACTTAGAGCAACATCTACTGGTAATGTACAAATTTCTGCCGATAATGTTAATTGGTCTCAATCTATTGGTGATCAATTTGTTCTTAATGATACTCTTTATACTAGAATTCTTAATGGTCCTAGTTATACACAGAAACGTACAGGTACGTTAAATGTATTTGCTGTTGGTGGTGATACGTACACTAGAAGTGGTACGAATTATGAAAACACTACTGGTGGTACATATGGAGCAGGTACTTATCAAGTAACTCAAACTCTTGGTACAGTTACTGATAATTGGCAATCATGGACTGAAGTAGATAGATATCCAGATCCAGTAGATGCCGCTCCTATTTTTACATATGGTGCCAAACTTGGATTGACTGGAGTTCAACCGACTGGTGGTTTTGTTCCTGGTCAGAATTATAATGTTGTTGGTGGAACTGGCGATAGTATGGTAGTTAAAGTAACTACTGCTGGTTTTAATGACTTAGTTATTGTAGATCCTGGTTATGGATATACTATTGGAGACACCGTTACTATTAGTGGTGGTGGGCAGACAGCTACATTAACCATTCTAGAATATGAAAAAGTTTTAGTATCTGCTGATAACACACATAATATAGCTGAACCTGGGTTCGTATATTTTTCTGACGTACCTATCACTGGTCTTGGCACAGAATACACTTCTGGGATTTATAACGATTTAGAAGCACCATATACAAATTTAAATAATAATAACCCAACGACTGCTCAAAACACGGTAGCGTCATTGAATGGTCAAGGAGTTAAGATGACCGCCATTATTGATGGTACTGGTGGGTTTATTAGAAAAAATAATAGTGGTACATGGGTACAGCAACTTATTATTGAAAATAATGATACGATTAACTTAAAACACACATCATCTGCTACTTATGGTGTTAATCAAATTGCCAAGGTAAGACTACAAGGTCCACCTGATGGTAATCCTACGATCGGCAACCCTACAGGTGGACCAAGTTCACCAACTTTTGCTGAAAAAACTTTCCAGATGAGTCTGTTTACGAGAGCAGCAAGAACAGTTCCTTATCCATTCCATGCTACTCCTGTATATCTTTCAAATCCTGGTGTAGAACAAATTGCTGAAGTAAAAATTGATGGATTAGATCAATCTACGACAGCATCAATTACTGGTGGTGTTGGTAGTCTTAGTGCTGATGGTATTAACTGGGGATCGTCAGTTACTATTCTACCAACAACATCTATTTTATATGTTAGACAGAACGCGTCCTCTGGATCTGGTGGTTTAGCACAACTTACATATAGAATTGGCACATCATCTGATATTGCTAATGGTCTTGCTCAATTTGATACATTTAGAGTATATACTAGTCAGTTTAACGTTCTAGGTGATTTTATTACCGAAACATGGTTCGGTCAAAGTTTTACTGATTATACTGTCTTCCAGATTCCTGCCTTTGCTGGCGAGGATTTTTTCTTGTCACTAATTGGTGCTGGTGGTGGATATGGTGGTGCTGATATACCCAATAGCACAGGTGGTCCTGGTGGTTCTGGTAATGTTACCAGAGTAGCGGTTAGTATACCAACTGCTTTTTGGCCATTGAATAATTTTGGAGAACCTGACTTTGTACTAAGAGTTTATCCTGCTGATAATGGTGAGGATGGTGGTGACTATGTAACAGGATCTGGTGGTGGATCTGGTGGTTTTGGTTATGCTTATGGTGGTGATGGTGGTAACTCTGGTTCTGGTGATCCTTCTGGTTCAGGTGGTGGTGGCGGTGGTGCCTCTGCTGTTACACTAAGTGATGGTACTTTGATTGCTATGGCTGGTGGTGGCGGTGGTGGCGGTGGTGCTGGTAACGATACTGCTACTCCACTAGAGATTCAATATGGCAATCATAGTACATATGGTAGTCTTAGCACATCAACAATAAATATAAACTTGCCTGGTGATGATGCTCCTGATAGAACTGGTCAAGGTGGCGGTCCTGGTGGCGGCGGTGGTGGATATGATGGTAGTGCTGGCACACTAATTAACACTTACGTTGAGAATGGAGTAACATTACAATCCAGCGATCTAGATGCTACTGGTGGTAATGGTGGTGGTGCTTTCTACAATACCACTTATTGTACTTTGCTTGGTGGTGGAACTGTAAATGGTCAAGGTGCTGCTTGTGGTGAATCTGGAGCTGTTTATATTGAATATTCACAGCAAGACACAACACCAGATGCTTATGCTTTCTCTACATATGATGGTGCTACAGTTCAGGAAGAAGTTTATTCTGATATTGTACAGATTACAGGTATTACGGGGACAGTTGCTGTTTCTGTAGCTTCTCCTGGGTTTACATCACAAGTTAGAATTTGTAGTAGTGGATCAGCATCTAGTTGTGGAGGATGGCAGGCTTCTGCTCAGATAGCAAATGGTGAATATGTACAAGTAAAAGCAATCACAGGTAATCAATTCTTTACCACATACACTGTTGGTGTTACTGTTGGTGATGCTACTGCTAACTGGGATATTAATACTGGTCCACCACCAGATTCTGTTCCAAATCCGTTCTTTTTAACTCCTATTGATGGTGTTACACCTTCTACTATTGTTGTAAGTGAAGAGATTACAGTTTCTGGTATTACCGTTCCTGTAATTATGACTGCTGTTGGTGCTGGTGCTGAGATTAGTGTAGAAGGTGCTGCTTACGTTCCTGGCGTTCCTGGTGCTACCATATCAAATGGTGAGAAATTTACAATTAGACTGACAGCTTCATCTGATTTCTTAACTGAATTAGAGACCGAAGTTACCGTTGGGAATGGAACTCCAACTGAATGGAAAGTTACAACTGCTGCTGAATTGGACTCAACTCCTGATCCTTATACTTGGATATATGAAGTTGGTGCTAATTTGTTGACAACATTTGAAAGTAATACTAACTTAATTCAAGGTATTGAAACTACTGTTGATTTTATTGTTGAGCAAGGTGCTGGAGATCAAGGACCTAATACTGATTTAGCACGTATCATTAAAAATGGAGTGTTATTAGCAGAAGGTGTTACGACAACTACAATTCAAAACTTTGATACGCTAGCACTACAATATACAACTAGTGATGTTGTTGGTGAGACTAGAGTATTTAATACTAAATTAGGTCTTGCTACATCTACAGCAGGTTTCTTTGAAACTCCTTGGAGTGTAGTTACTGCTGGTCAATTTGGCACAGACCCTGATCCATTCGCTTTTGCTACTCAAGTTGCTGCTGCTCCTGGAGTATTTACTGAAGCAGCAGAAACTATTACAATTTCTGGTCTATCTCCTGGTATTAATATTGGACTATATGGTACAAATGGACTCCAATTTAACATTGGAAATGCTGGGTATAATGTTTACACGGTAAGTAATCAAGCAAATGTATCTAACGGCACATCATTTACCGTTAGATTACTATCTTCTGCTATCCCTGGATTTACCAGAACATCATTTGTTTTTGCTGGTTCATCTATAGCAGGATTCTCTGTTCAATCTCCTGCTTCAGTACAAGATCCTATCAATAGTCAATGGTATAGTTCTATCACACCATGTAAGTATATTGGTAATACATTTAGTGGTCAGCAGATCAGGATCAATACTAAATTTGATGGATTGCCTGTTGGTGCTATTATGCCTGTATTCCAGGATGGTACTGAGTCTGACTTCTGGGGTAAACTTGATGGCAAACCAGACTCTAGATTCCCCAGTTGGGTTAACTGTGATGGAGCATATTATGACCCAGCAGAATATCCATTACTGTTCTCTGTATTAGAGTATGAGTATGGTGCTAAAACTGTTGGTAGTGATGTATATTTTAGAGTCCCTGACTACAGAAATAGATATGTCAAGGGAACTGGTGTTATCGATGGTAATTCTCAATCATCACCTGGATTAGTTCCAGGTTTCAAACCAACCAAGCAATCTGGATCTCCTGGTAATGGTGAACCTGGAGCATTTGGTGGTATGTGGTATGTAGATACTATTGGTGATCCTGGTGTAGATGAACTTGAGCAAGTTGTCACTCCTGCTGCTGGTCAACCAGCACAAGAATCTGAATACTTCGGTATTGCTCAGGTATCTACTACTGGATACACTCAGGTCACTGGATTGATTGACTTCTTTACATCTGGTAAAGCAACATGCCCCATTGGATTGAAACCAGAAAAGATTTATGATGTACCTTTACACTTCCACGATTTGATCTCTGGTGTTGCTGACCCAGGTAAATTCAAAGGTAGAGTTAACTGGGGTGGCAATGGTGGATTTGGTATTGATGTTGTACCACCTAATGCTGCTAATTTAGGATCACCTACAGTAGCTACATTTGAATCATCAGGTCAGTTCTCGTTCAACTTGTGGGGATATGCTCTACAAGATTATGATCTACAGGCATCCAATCTACCTGGATCAACAGGTTGTGATGATTCTGGTTGGTGGGATGGAAGTAAATCTAGTTGGTCTGATGGAACAAATCCTGGTTATGATGGTATAGAAAATGCTGGTGGTTATGGTAGTGTTACTATTCAACAATCTGGTATAACTGGAGCGGTTTACAATGAGATTAATTCTTATATTGATCTAGCTGCTATACCATTCACAGGTCAGACTGGAGCATTTGGTGGTGAGAATGCTAGAAAATTCCTCAGTACAGTTGACATCCCCGAGAAAGAAGTTACTGTTAAATCATATAACCCTGTTAATAAATTGAAGCATAATCATTATGTTTCATTGACTGCCGTAGGTGGCGATAACATCTATGGTTATGGTAACAATGAGACTGGTGGTACTGCTAGTTCTGCTCTCAGTAGTTTCTCTGGTGGTATTAACAGTTCTGTTAACCTAGAATTCTCCGCTTTGGATGTTGGTATTCAGGTTCTTCCTGGTACATTTACATTACAACAAACTAAACAGTTGATTCCTGTTCCCTCATTCTCACCCCAAGATCAAGTTCCAATGGTCACACCTTATGTGTGGTCCAAGTGGATGATCAAAGCGTTCTAAATAGTAAAAAGGTATTCTAATAGAAATGGCGTTCAATCCAGACGATTTTCAATTTGAGAGAATCTTGCCCCCAGAAGAAAGAAAACCTATTTTAGAATGGGACGCTTTACATCGTCTGATGGTTGTTCGTGTCAAGCAAGATGGTGAGTGGACTTATCTTGGTACAAAACTTGATACTCAGGTAAATACAAACTTACAAACCAATTTACCAGATGAGTGGTCTAACGAGAATGATAGAATCGTAAGTTTCTCGGTTTTTGAAGATGGTGAGCATATCTTCGAGAAAGAAAAATTGAAATTTGATTTCTCTACAAAACAATCAAAATGGTTGAGATATCAGAAAAATGATCTTACCGATGGTCAGGTAAAAGAACTGTTTGGCATCTTGAAGGCAGCACTAGCGGTACAGCAAACTGATTCTGCTGTAGTCAAATCAAAAGCAATTATTGATGTTGCTACTAGAAAAGAATACTTGGTAAAAACTGATGAAGAAAAGAAAGCAATTCTAACTAAATTACTTCGTGGTTCTGATTGGTCACAACTATCAGATGCTACTGAAAAGTTTAGTGGTGAACTAGAAATGTGGACTGCTTATAGAACATATTTGAGAGATAATATTAAAACACCAGAAGATTTTGATGATATGCTAGACTATCTTATCTGGGATGAAGAATATAATTGGCCAATAGATCCTTATGCCTATCATGAATTAGATCCAGATCATGAGACTGAATATCTGTCAGTTCCCAGTCATTTTAAGTTTAGTGCATATGAAGTAGGAGAATATAGTACCGAACAACTCGTAGGTAATATTAAACAGTCTGCTATTCTTGCTAAGCAACGTCAAGATGCTGGTGGATTGCCATTGAATAAGCAAATATGGGATAAGATACAGCAGTATAGTTTGAATGAAGGACTAACTGGTGCTGTTATTGAAAACTTGAATATCACGGAGTAATATAATGTACGTTACATCTAGAAATTTTGTTGAGTGGTTGAGACACTATACAGAGGCAACACAATCGACTATGGTATTGTTGAGAACTGTCGGACCAGATGGTGTAGATGATGCTGCTAAAGCAACTGCTATCTATTCAGCATATTATTTGAATATGCAGTCTGAGAATCCAGCAATCTTTGATAAACTATTATACAATGAGTTTACATTTGTTGAATTTACTACTGAGGAGTCAGCAGATGACTTCTGTAGAGAGAACTTTCCCAATAGTAAACCAGATGATACTGATTACTTCATTCAATATGTCATTTTTAGTAATGGATTATATGTTAGGGGAAATGATGGGATGACTGGACTCCGAGAACCAAGACCAGAACCACTTCCATAACTGGACTAGACCGCCCCACAAGGGCGGTTTTCTGCTATAATAATAGGGTAGTCAGCAAGGTATTCATGCTCACCCTCCGTCCTCACCAGCAGCGAGCACTTGCTGCTCTTGAGAACAATTCCTTTGGTCAGGTCATTGTCCCCACAGGTGGTGGTAAGACTCTCGTCATGATCAAGGACACTGAGCGTCGTTTGCTCTCTGCCGCCACGCCACAGACTATTGTAGTGGTCGCCCCACGTATTCTGCTGGCAAACCAACTGTGTGATGAGTTCTGGACTGCTCTCAACGGTGTTGTGAATGCTGAGATGTTCCACGTTCATAGTGGTGAGACTTCTTTTGGAAGCAGCACTAAAGTTCAGCAGATCCAGTGTCATCATGGTGTGTGTAAATCTGCTGGTATTCATGAGATTATATTCACCACATACAACAGTCTCCGTCGTATTGTAGAGTCTGACATTGATATTGACTGTATCTATTACGATGAGGCACACAATGCTGTCCGTCGTGATTTCTTTGAGTCTGTACTCAATGTTGAGTCTAAGTCCTACTATTTCTTTACCGCCACACCTAAGCACACTCGTAATGCTTACGGACGTGGCATGAACAATAGCACAGTATATGGTCCTGTGCTTGAGAGTGTGCCTGCTCCTGAACTGATCAACAACGGTAGCATTCTTGCTCCTGAGGTTATATCCTATGAGGTTGACTTCGAGCGAGTCAAGGGTCAATTCTCCTATGAGTCTGACAAAGACACACTCACTAACCTGATCAATGACATTGATACTGATGGCAATAAGATCTTGGTCGCTGCTCCTAGTAGCAAGGTCATGTTCAATCTGCTTTCCAAGACAAGTGTGCTTGACTTCTTTCATGACAAGGGTTATGATGTGCTCCACATCACCAGCAAGTATGGTGCTTATGTGAACAAGACTAAGGTCAACCGTGAGCAGTTCTTCGACACGTTCAATGCTTGGGGCAAGGATCCAAACCGTAAGTTTGTGATCTTCCACTACAGCATCCTGTCTGAAGGCATCAACGTTCATGGTCTAACACACTGTGTGTTCCTTCGTCAACTCGATGTCATCCAAATGGCACAAACTGTTGGTCGTGTCATACGTCTTAACAAAGACGACGCTGCTGACATTGCTTGTGGTAAGATTATCCCAGGCAAGTTTGACATGTACCGTAAGTCTTGTGGCAAGGTCATCGTACCTGTCTTCAAGAACTACGGTGCTCACACTATTAAACGTCTCCAAAACCTTGTCGAGACTATCTTCGTCAAGGGTCTTCCTGCTGTTTCTGTCACTGTCTGATGATCTCAACTCGTATCCCTGGTCACCAAATTCTTGATTGGCAACAAACTATTGCTCTCTTAGATAACAAAGAGACTCTACTATCTGGTGGTGATGCTATTCGATCCAAAGTAAATACTGTTGAAGTATCATGGGAAGAAGCATCTAACTTCTATAATTCTCAGTCTACATCTGATCGTGCCATGATTCGTAAGTCTGGTCAGCAAGGTCACCTTGGTTGGTGGGATCCAGTCAGCGAATCATTGACTGATAATCCTACACAACAGCGTGGCATTCTTCTGTGTCAAATGTATCTGAAGCAAGACCGTAAGTGTGCTTATACTTTGAGTGGACCACATCATATTCTTGACTTACAAGTTGAGCATATATCACCTAACGGTGGAGATCATCCAGATAATATGATCTTGACTCTGTACAATGTCAACGAGAATCGTAAACAATCCACCATGGAGGTGTTTGTTGATCGTTGGCAGAAACGTGCTGACAAAGGCGAGACAGAGTTTAACAGTTGGTATGCTGATACTCTCAAAGCATCTGCTAAAGGACAGAAAGAGAAGGTCAAGATCCTCGCTATGGATGAGGAAGATCTAGCAAAGTTTGCTCCTATGTGTGCCAAACGCTATGAGAAGTATATGTGGCGTAATATTGGTATGTCATCACTACAACCATTTCGTTTGACTAAGAAGGGAGAAGTACGTTCTGGTGGTAGTCAAGGCAACTACAAACCAGTTCTCAATACTATTCTACACGAACATTTGTATGGTGACAAAGAGTTAGCACAACAGATGTTCAGTGCCATACGTGTTGCTGCTTCTAGTTATGTGAACGGGAGAATCAACAACGACACATATGCATCTATTATGTGTGACTGTCTAGACTTGTCAGATCACCAACCTGTAGGATATAATAGAGATAAGTTTACTGCCAAAGTTCTTCGTAGCACCTATTCATGGCCCCATCTCAAAAAGTAACTAATCATTCTCTCTACCGCTATGCTGGTGGTAAGAATCGAATGAAGAAAGATCTAATCAAGATCATTCGTGATGTCAATCCTGGCATTGAATATCTTGTGTCACCCTTCTGGGGTGGTGGCAGCACTGAAATGCTGATCGCCAGTGAGGGTGTCAAGGTCCAAGGTTATGACGTGTTTCGCCCACTAGCAGATTTCTGGGAGATCGTGGTTGGCAATGGTGGTGCTGCTATCCTTGCCGACATGGCAGAGGAGCATTTTCCACTAGTTGACAGCGATCACTACAAATCATTCCTTCCAGGATTAGATAGTGAGGACAAGTGGGAGCGAGCACTGTCATTTTACCTTGCAATTAAGGGTTCATACTCAGGTAAGATCGGATGTTCTACTGTTCGTAGTAGAGCAGAGTTCAGATTAGTGGGTGTGAATAAACTTAGGAATTTCCATGCTCCCAACGTGTCGTTTGCCTATGGTAGTTGCTTCGACACCATCCCAGCACATGAAAATGACTTCTTGTACCTGGACCCACCATATTATGAGACTGTGAGTCACTACTATGGTAAAGATGGTGCTCTTCACAAGGCATTCAATCATGAACAGTTCTGTGAGACACTGAAGCAACATAAAGGTGGGTTTGTGATGTCCTATGACAATAGCGACAGCGTTCGTGCTCTCTATGAGGGATGGACTGAGTTCAGGTATCTTACATTCCCCTATCAGATGTCTGGCACCAAGCGTTACGATAAGACTGAATTGGTTATTGTTAAATACCCTGAGAAGGTGAAACCTCATGTTGGTGCTTTGGAGGCATTTATGGTATGAATGTAGTAAAACATACAAAATACATATGGGAACTGGAAGATTTTATATCAGAAGGTGAGATTGAATACTTACTTGGTATGTTTAATTTTTATAATCCTACCATCGTTGAAAGTTTCCGAAATAAAGACAGAAAAAATGATACGTATATAATTACAGATTATCCTGACTTAGATGCAATGGCATGGAAATGGGTTAATGCTGCTAATGAATACTATGTGAAAGAAAATCAATTTATCTTTTATAATTGGGAAAAAGAAGGATTGTTTGCTCCATCCGATAGTAATACTACTATGTGGAGAGATACATGGAGAGGAAAAAATATAATTCGTATGTACAATGAGAGTGATTCATATGAATGGCATGGAGATCAAGCGCCAACTAATCATGCTGAGTTTTCATATATCATCTATTTGAATGATGATTTTGATGGTGGTGCTACACTATTCATGAATGATAAGTTAACGATAACACCAAAGAAAGGAACAGTGTTGTGTTTTCCTGTTGATCATTATCATATTCATAAAGGAGTGAAAGTATCAGGAGGACATAAAAAAATTCTGTGGAACTGTGTTTATCGTCATGAGATAGAGATGATTGCTAAACAACCATACCTTACTGCTATAAATGTTCCAAGATCTTCTAAGAGGTGTATATGGTAAGTATATACTACGGTGCATTACTATCAATATTTGCTATTGTGATGTTGTTGATTGTTGTTGATCCAAATGTTGGTATGTATTTGGATTTAAAGTTTCGCCAATCAATAATAGAACTCAAGAGATACTATTATATTATAACTCTTGGTACAGTTATTAAGTATCAAAATTGGAAACTTAAGCAAGAGTTTAAAAAGATAAGAAAAGAGTATGGCGAATCAGATGAAAAATAAATTGATGGATTATGTGATGGTTGATAATGTCTTCACTCCAGAAGAATGTCAAACATATATCAATAAGTTATCTCATAATCATTGGCAACCTCATCGATGGTATCAAAACACCTCATCAAAATATCTGAATAGGAAAGACTTTAACGTTACATACGATGTTGAAGTACAGAATATGATGAGAGATTCTGTTATGAAGTTTGCTGCCAAATATTTCAATGAATTTAGAGACTGTGGTGACCCAGAGGATCAATTTTCTGGGGTTCGATTTAACAAATATGAAATGGGAGAAAGTATCAAACCCCATGTAGATCACATTCATAGTTTATTTGATGGGCAGAAACGTGGTATTCCTGTTTTGAGTTTTGTTGGAGTATTTAATGATGACTATGAGGGTGGTGAGTTTATGTTGTGTAATCAAAAGATTGATCTAAAGCAGGGGGATTGTGTTTTGTTCCCATCCATATTTCTTTATCCACATGAAGTTACTCCTGTTACGAAAGGTACACGACATTCATGGGTGTTGTGGTCTTGGTGATCATGTGGTATAATAACATGAAATGGAGAACACTATGAGTGAAATTGATTGGAGTGCTGAGTATTCTAGACAACGTAAGGATAGAATGCAAGATGCTATTGAGGACTATCTACATGATTCTAAGGTAGATGCCAGACGTACTTACGAAGAAATGCTATCATGTATCGATGATACTATTAAACATCATAAAGAAAATCTAGAGAAAGCGGTGAGTTTGAAGCAATTGATGTTAGGATACCGAGACATCGACCTAAATCTTCCAGAGAGATACTAACCACCATGCTTGAACTTGAGTCACTGTCACATGAAATAAAGGAAGCACTATCAGAAGATTGTGAGGATTACCTCTTACATCGTAATATTCCTCTTCATTCACACTCATACGATAATATCATTATACAGGCTCTCCGTGAAGGATATCAAATGGTAGGATTTGACCGAGGACCATACTCTAGACTGAATTATGACAAACCAAACTATTAATGTACCACTGACAACTTCACAGATTCGTTTCCTAATGGATATGGTGATTGTATGTAATCTCGATAACGTTAGAAAATCCATGGTACTACATGATGTTAATGACGCTACTGTTTACGACCAGTTGTGGAACTGTCTACCAGACGATGACAGACCGTATTGATATAAGTATTATGGTTGTATACCACACCACAACATGACTCAGGCAGAAACCGCTATGGTTGATGAAATGAAATCTCTCATCAAAGATCAAAATGAACTGATTTGTGTTAGAAATGCCTACATTGAAGAGTTGCAACAGCAGATGAGCGACATGGTAAACAGAGAGTATGATTGTTAAGCAAACCCCAATTGAGAATTATTATGGTTGCTCCGATGCCTGGACAAGAAAACACCGTAGAGACGATACAAATGTATCCAGTTGGCACAGAAGTAACATTTAAAAAATTTCATGGATGGGTCAAGTTTTGTGATGCTGAGACAGGTACATGTAGTATTTGTATCAAAGTATTTGAGAACGATCCAGCACGTAATGTGTGTATGATTGTATCTAAGAATGACATGAAAGATGTCATCCCCGTTATTGGTAATCACTCCCGAAGTTAATTATGAAGTACGCTGTAGTGTACATGACTCCTAAGAAGAAGAAACTTGTTATGGAACAAGCAGTATTCTACAATCTTGATGATGCTTCCCAATGGGAACAACACATCAACAAGACACAACACCTTAAAACCGAAATCATCCCAGTATTTGAATCATGAACGAATTTGAAGGCGACATTTTCAATGACTACGAACTCCGTGAGAGTATCATTCGTGAGATGAGTGAACAAGAATTGTGGGAGACTCCTGAGACCCTACCAGAAGACCTTCTAGCAGACTTCTAAAGCAACCACCTTACATAGTGGCACACGACCCCTTCAGGACGCCCCTGGAGGGGTTATACTATATTCATACCAAACGAACCAGACATGCAACTCACCACACTCGTCACCACAGTTGACTTCTTCCCTGAAGCATTCATCGCTGAAGAGTCTGGCACAATCGTCAAGCGTTTCCAGAAGCGTGTCACCTTCAACTCTAATGGTCTCAAGTCTTACAGCACTGTCACAGCACTCACAGCACGTCACGAGTGGTCTGAGCGCATTGCTAACGGCGCTGAGGTGACTGACCTTAACCTTGAGCAGATGCCACGCTCCGAGTATGCTCCCATGGCAGTAGGTTGATCAAATGAGTAAGATCACACAATACGGACTCTCAGGTATTTGTGTCATGATTGCTATTGTAGGTTATCTTAACTTCCTAGCAGAGCGTGACACCAAGATGATGAACTACTACGATTCAACTATTGAAAGAACTGCCAACTGATTTCCCTCATCAACCACCACAAGGTTTCACATACTATGTTAAAGAACATAAGACCAACATCATTGGCATTTGGATTAGGAATCATGCTAGGTATAGTTACACTAATGAGCCTATCGT